>Ga0335081_10008606_pt1 | contig 16367 bp, 14 predicted proteins | sample Lox_Sample_35_FD_206713 | JGI IMG/M metagenome (GOLD analysis project Ga0335081, IMG submission 206713) | Soil microbial communities from Loxahatchee National Wildlife Refuge, Florida, United States - Lox_Sample_3.5 | ecosystem: Environmental > Terrestrial > Soil > Wetlands | place: USA... | reverse complement strand
ACGAAGACCGAATCGTAGTGCTGCCCCGCGTCGAGACAGGCGCGCGCCTGCAGAAACTCGCCGGTGCAAGGCGCGCCGTCGTGCCGCTTGCCCAGCACCCAAGGCACGACCGGATCGGTGGAAAGCACCAGCACGCGGCCGACGCTATTGCCGTCGATGAAATCCAAAATGCTTTGATAGGGAATGACCGCCGCGCGCTTGAACGGATGCGTGTTGTGCTCGATGTTGGCGATGGCGGCTACGTTGCCCGCCACCAACAGAACCGCGAACAGCAAGGCGCGCCCGAACCGTCCTTCGCGCGGTTGCCGGTCGATGAACAGCGTTAGCAGCAACGCCACGGCCGGCGCCAGATAGAGGAACGAGCGCGGCCGGTCGAAGCCGGGCAGAACGGTGAGCGCGGCCGTGCCCAGCATCAGCAGCAGCAGATGGGCGGGAGCCTCCGGCCGCTTGCGGTCGATCGCCGCAAGCAGTGCCATCGCGGCGATCGCCGCCGCCGGGATCACGATCCAGGCCTGGCTCGGGCCGAGCGCGGCGCCGCCAAAGAAGCCGAGCCCGTCGGTCAGCGCCGAGCGCAGAATGCCGTCGCCCAGTTGCGTTCCGATCTCGCCGGTGCGCGCCAGCAGCAGCGACAGTACGGTATAGATGCCGAGGCTTCCGCACAGCGCGGCGATGCCCCAAAACGGCAGGTCGAACGCCGCCCGCCAGCGCCGCTCGAGCCCGTAACGATAGATCGCGAAGGCCGCGGCCACCGTCCCGGCCAGCACATTGGTCGAGCCGGCTAGCCCGAGCGCCGCCGCCGCCCACAGCCGCGCCGCGTTGTTGCCGCCCGCGAGGTAGAGCGTGACGAACAGCGCGATCAGCAAGGCGAACAGCGGATACCAGCGCAGCGCATCGCCCTGGCTGAGCGCGAGCGGGCACAGGCCGAACAGCAGCACGGCGACAAGGCGGGTCGCTGCGTTAACTCCGTTGCGCTGCGCGATCAGACCGAACGTCAACCAATGGAACAACGCCAGCGCGACCGCCGTCATCGCCAGGCTCACCAGCCGCATGCCCGGCCCACTCAAGCCCAGTTGCTGCAATCCCTGGAACATCAAATAGGACAGCGGCGGGTGGACGTCGGCGCTGCCGGGATAAACGAACGCGAGGGTCGGCGCCGAATAATGCTGGATGGTCGAGAGCGTGTAGATTTCGTCGTCGAAAGGAAAGCGCCACACCCGCCCCACCATCAGCGCGGTGGCAAAAAACAAGAGCAGCATCGCCGCGCCATCGAGTGCATAGGCGCGCAGGACCGCGGCATAGTCCGGCGAAAAGCGCGGCCGCCAGTGCTGCATGCCCCCTGCCCTCGCGGCGCGGCTTAGCGCTTGAGCCAATGGCCGATGCGCTCCACCGCCTCGTGCATCTCGGCCGCCGAGCCTGCGTAACAGAAGCGCAGGAAATCGTGGCCGTTGACCGGATCGAAATCGATGCCGGGCGTCGCCGCGACGCCCGCCTCGTCGAGCATGCGCTTGGCGAAGTCCAGGCTGTCGTTGGAGAAGCGCGAGATGTCGGCATAGAGATAAAAGGCGCCGTCGACGGGCAGGAACTTGTCGAGCCCGGCCTTGGGCAGGCCTTCCGTCAGGATGCGGCGGTTCTCCTCATAGCCGTGCTTGACCGCCTCCATCTCGGCGCGGCCGTCGAAGGCCGCCTGCGCCGCGACCTGCGCCAGCGTCGGCACCGAAATCGCGAGATTGCCCTGCAGCCGGTCGACGGTGCGCACCAGATTTTCCGGCACCACCATCCAGCCGATGCGCCATCCGGTCATGCAGAAATATTTCGAAAACGAATTGATCACCACCGCGCGCTCGGAGACGTTCGCCGCCGTCTCCGCCGCAAAGGCGTAGTCGAGCCCGTGGTAGATCTCGTCGGAGATGACTCGGATACCCTCCGCTTCCGCCACCGCGATCAGCCGCGCGAGCGTGTCGGCCTCGATCATGGTGCCGGTCGGATTGGCCGGGCTTGCCACGACGACGCCCTGCAACGGCTGCTTGCGGTGCTCGGCAATCAGCGCCTTCCCGGTCAGCGCCCAGCGCGTCTCGGCCGTGGCCTCGATCAGCACCGGCTCGCAGCCGAGCGCCGACAGGATATGCCGATAAGGCGGATAGCCGGGATTGGCCAGCGCCACGCGGTCGCCCGGCTCGAACAGCGCCAGGAAGGCCAGGATGAAGCCGCCGGAGGAACCCGTGGTCACCGCCACCCGGGCGGGATCGAGCGCGAGGTCGTAAGTCTCGCCGTAATGGCGGGCGATGCGGGCGCGCAAGGATGGGATGCCGAGCGTCTCGGTATAGCCGATGCGGCCCTGCGCCAGCGCCGCCTGAGCGGCGGCGATGGCCGTGCGCGGCGCCGGTGCCGCCGGTTGGCCCACCTCCAGGTGGATCACGCGGATCCCTTGCGCTTCCTTGGCCGCCGCAGCCGCCATCACGTCCATGACGATGAACGGCGGCACCTTGCTGCGCCGGGAGGGCGTTAACAATTGTTTGGCCGCATCCAGCATCGTTTTCGACCCCGGGCAGCCGGGAACCGCCCCGCTGTTGCCGCATTCACCGGTTTGCTTGCCCCAGCGGCGGCCGTCACCGCTCAATCCGACGTGATCGCAGCCTGCGTTGACCGCCTCGGGGCGCGTCACTAGGGTCCCGCCCATCCGGTGAACAAAAGATCGGCATGACCGAGACTGTGAGACCTATCAGGGCGCGGCGCGCCAGGCCAGCAGCCCGGGCGCTCGTCCTGCTCGCCGCCGCCATCGCCGCCTTTGGCCTCGCGGGCGACCGCGTGCGGGCGCAAGGCGCGCCCAAGCTTCCGATCATCCGCGACACCGAAATCGAGAACCTGTTGCGCGACTATGCGACGCCGATCCTGCGCGTGGCCGGCCTCGCCAAGCAGAACATCAAGGTCGTCATCCTCAACGACCGCCAGTTCAACGCCTTCGTCATGGACGGCCGTCACATCTTCATCAATGCCGGGGCCCTGTTCGACGCCAAGACGCCGAACGAGATCATCGGCGTGCTCGCCCACGAATCCGGCCACTTGGCCGACGGCCATCTGATGCGCTTCCGCGAGAAGCTGGCGCAGGCACAGACGCAATCGATCGTGGCCATGCTGCTCGGCATCGGCGCCATGGTAGCCGGCGCCACCAGCCACAACCCCAGCGTCGGCGACATCGGTGGCGCCGCGATCATGGGGCCGCAATCGGCGATCACGCACTCGCTGCTCGCCTATGCGCGCACGCAGGAAGATCAGGCCGACCATGCCGGCGTGAAGTTTCTCAATGAAACGCATCAATCGGCCAAGGGCATGGTCGACCTGTTCAATCGGCTGAGCAACGAAATGCTGTTCAGCACGCATTACGCCAATCCCTATTTTCAGACGCACCCGTTTCCGGCCGATCGCGCCGCCACCCTCGAACGGATGGCCAAGGCGAGCCCCTATTGGAACGTCAAAGATCCCCCGCAGCTGCAGCTGCGCCACGATCTGATGCGGGCGAAATTGTCGGGCTTCCTGGAAGCGCCCGGCACGGTGCTGCGGCGCTATCCGCCGTCCAACCAGAGCCTGCCGGCCCGCTACGCGCGCGCCATCTCGACCTACCGGCACGGCGACCTGCGCAACGCCGTTTCCCAGATCGACGAATTGATCGCCAGCGAGCCGAACAATCCCTACTTCTACGAACTGAAGGGACAGGCGCTGCTGGAAGGCGGCCGCGGCACCGAGGCGGTCGCGCCCTTGCGGCGCGCGGTCGAGCTTTCACATCACGCGCCGCTGATCGAAATCATGCTGGCGCAGGCGCTGATCGGCACGCACAACACCAAAATGGCCGACCAGGCGGTCGATCTGTTGAACGCGGCGCTGCGCATCGAGCCCGACTCGCCCGACGCCTATATGCAGCTCGCCATGGCCTATGGCCACAAGGGCGACATTCCGCAGGCCGACCTCGCCTCCGCGCAGGCCGCCTTCGCGCGCGGCGACGTCAAGACCGCGCGCCAATTGGCCGAGCGCGCCAAGCACGGCCTGGCGGTGGGCTCGCCGGCCTGGGTACGCGCCGACGACATCGTCAATGCCAAGCCGCCGAGTCATAATCACCTCTGATTCCAACAAGGACCAAACCCATGCTTTCCCGCCTGCGCCTATCCGCCGCTCTTTGCTTTGCGCTGCTGGCGCTTGCCTTGCCGCAAGGTGCGCGCGCCGACGAGTTCACGCCGGCCCAGAAGGGCGCCGTCGAAAACATCGTGCACGATTATCTGCTCGCCCATCCCGAAGTGCTGCAGGAGGTGATGAGCGAGCTCGAGAAGCGCCAGCAGGCGGGCGAGGAGGAAAAACACAAGACCGCCGTCAAGAGCAACGCGCAGGCGCTGTTCTCCTCGCCCGACCAGGTCGTGCTCGGCAATCCGAACGGCAACGTAACCTTCGTCGAGTTCTTCGATTACAACTGCGGCTATTGCAAGCACGCGATGAACGACATGCTCACGCTGATGAAGGACGATTCCAAGCTCAAGGTGGTGCTCAAGGAATTCCCGGTGCTCGGACCGGGCTCCGTGGAAGCCGCCCGCGTCGCGGTCGCCGTGCGCATGCAGGCGCCGAAGAAATATCTCGAATTCCACACCAAGCTGCTCGGCGGCCGCGGCGAAGCCAATGCCGCGCGCGCGCTGGCGGTCGCCAAGGAATTGGGCCTCGACATGGACCGTCTGCAGAAGGACATGAAGAGCCCGGAGGTGGAAAAGACGCTCAAGCAGGACTTCAAGCTGGCCGAGGCGCTTGGGCTCAACGGCACGCCGAGCTACGTGATCGGCGACAGCGTGATCGTGGGCGCGATCGGGCTCAAGGCCCTGCAGGAGAAGGTCAACACCGCGCGCTGCGGCAAGGCCAGCTGCTGATAGCTGCGCAAAATCGACCGGCACGGCCGCCGCGCGCTTCGCCCGGCGGCCGTTTTGTTTCAATGGCATGACACGGCGGAACCGGGACGGTACGAATGAGTTGTTGCGCACCATGTACACGATCGGCATCGAGGAGGAATTCTTCGTGTTCGACGCCAAGACGCGTCGCGCCGTGCGCCGTCTCGACCGCAAATTCCTGAGCGGCATCCAAAAGCAGCTCGGCGAGCGCGTCACCACCGAGATGCTGCAGTCGCAGATCGAGGTGATGACGCCGCCCTGCGAGAGCGCGGCCGAGGCGCGCGCCCACCTCGCCGGTTATCGCCGCGCGCTCGGCCGGGCGGCAGCCGAACGCAAGCTCGGGCTTGCCGCTATGGGCACCTTTCCGCTCGCCTTCTGGCCGGAGCAAAAGGTGACGCCCAAGGCGCGTTACGGCGCGATCATCGACGACCTGCAAATGATCGGCTACCGCAACATGCTGTGCGGCATGCATGTGCATGTCGAGGTGCCGGACGTCGATGCCCGCATCAATCTGATCATGCGGCTGACGCCTTACCTGCCGCTGCTGCTCGCGCTCTCCACCTCCTCGCCGTTCTGGCAGGGCCATCTCACCGGCCTCACCGGCTATCGTCTCGCCGCCTACGACGAGTTGCCGCGCACCGGCCTGCCCGAACTGTTCCGCACCAATGACGACTACCGCGAATTCGTCGCCGCGCTCGTCACCGCCAAGATCATCCCGGACGCGAGCTACATCTGGTGGGCGCTGCGGCCGTCGAAGAACTATCCGACCATCGAGCTGCGCACCGCCGACAGCTGCACGCGGCTGGACGACGCCGTCGCCATCGCCGTCCTGTTCCGCTGTCTGGTGCGCGCGCTCGACCGCAACCGCGATCTCAACGCCGGCTTCGACCGGCTCGGGCGCGCCATCAGCAAGGAGAACAAATGGCACGCCCAGCGCTACGGCATCGCCGCCACCTTCGTCGATCCGTTCACGCGCGAAGCCCGTAGCGCGCGGTCGTGGCTCGACGAGCTGCGCGCGCTGATCGCCGAGGACGTCGAGGCGCTCGGCTGCGCGGCCGAGATCGCGCAACTCGACCGCATCCTGGCGGAAGGCACCAGCGCCGACCGCCAGGTCGACCTCTTCACGCGGGCGCGCGCCGCCGGCCGCAGAAGGTTAACGGCGCTCAAGGAGGTGATCGACTGGGCGGCGGCGGAAACGATGGCGGTGTAACCACCAGGGACAGAAATCAGTAATCAGTGATCGCAACGCTTCTCCCGTCTGTTCCGATTACTGATTGCCGATTACTGGCACCTGACCCCTGATCCGGGCTTCCCCTTCCGCGCGTGGCCACTTATAAAGCGCGAATCCTCCGGCCCGCGACCCAAAAGGCCATGCCCCAGACCGTCTACGTCCTCAACGGCCCCAATATGAACCTGCTCGGCACGCGCGAGCCGGAGAAATATGGCCACGCCACGCTCGCCGACGTGGAGAAACTCTGCCGCGCGACTGCCGCGCGCTTCGGGATCGAGATCGTGTTCCGCCAGTCGAACGGCGAGGGCCAGATTGTCGACTGGATCCAGGAGGCCCACGCCAAGGGCGCCGCCGGCATCGTCATCAATCCGGCCGGCTACACCACCACCTCGATCGCCATCCTCGACGCCCTGCTGGCGGTGAAGATGCCGGTGATCGAATGCCACATCACCAACATCCACGCGCGCGAAAGCTTCCGCCAGGGCTCCTACGTCTCGAAGGCCGCCAAGGCCGTGATCGCGGGCTTCGGCATCGAGGGCTATGCCCTGGCGCTCACCGGGCTCGCCGGCTTCATCGGCGCCAAAGAGAAAGCTTAATGGCCAAGCCGCCGAAAACACCCTTCCTCGACCGCGAGCTGATCCATGAGCTGACCAAGCTCCTGGAGGAGACCGGTCTGACCGAGATCGAGATCGAGCAGGACGGCCAGCGCGTGCGCGTCGCGCGCAATCTCGTAGCGCCGTCCGCCGCGCCCGCGCCGATGGCGCCGCGCGCCGGGGCGGCGACCCAGCCGGTCGGCGAATCGGTTTCCGCACCGCTCGATCTTTCCAAGCATCCGGGCGTGGTGGTTTCGCCCATGGTCGGCACCGCCTATGTGGCGGCCGAGCCGGGCGGCAAGCCGTTCATCGAGGTCGGCAGCCAGGTGAAGGCGGGCGACACGCTGCTGATCGTGGAAGCGATGAAGACGATGAACCAGATTCCGGCGCCGCGCGCCGGCACCATCATTCAGATTCTGTTCGAGGACGGTCAGCCGGTGGAGTTCGGCGAACCGCTGGTGATTGTTGAATAACTCCTCCTGTCGTCCCCCGCGGAGGCGGGGGACCCAGTAAACACCGACGATGCGCATGCGCACGACCGAGTCCACACGGATTACTGGATGCCCCGCTTTCGCGGGGCATGACAGCCGAGATGTTCGATAAAATCCTCATCGCCAACCGCGGCGAGATCGCGCTGCGCATCCTGCGCGCCTGCAAGGAGCTCGGCATTCCGACCGTGGCGGTGCATTCCACCGCCGACGCCGAGGCCATGCACGTGCGCTTCGCCGACGAAAGCGTGTGCATCGGCCCGCCCGCCGCCAAGGACAGCTACCTCAACATCCCGGCCATCCTCGCCGCCTGCGAGATCACCGGCGCCGACGCCGTGCATCCCGGCTACGGCTTCCTGTCGGAGAACGCGCGCTTTGCCGAAATCCTCTCCGAACACGGCGTGCAGTTCATCGGTCCCAAGGCCGAGCACATCCGCACCATGGGCGACAAGATCGAGGCCAAGCGCACCGCCAAGCGCCTCGGCATTCCGGTGGTGCCGGGTTCTCAGGGCGCGGTCGCAACCGACGCGGAAGCGGCCAAGGTCGCGGGCGCGATCGGCTATCCGGTGCTGATCAAGGCGTCCGCCGGCGGCGGCGGCCGCGGCATGAAAGTGGTGCGCGGGACCGCCGATCTTGCCGGCGCGCTCGCCACCGCGCGCGCCGAGGCCAAGGCCGCCTTCGGCGACGACGCGGTCTATATCGAGAAATATCTCGAGCGCCCGCGCCACATCGAAATCCAGGTACTGGGCGACGGCATGGGCAAGGCCATCCATCTCGGCGAGCGCGACTGCTCGCTGCAGCGCCGCCATCAGAAGGTGCTGGAGGAAAGCCCCTCGCCGGCGCTCAACACGCAGATGCGCGACGTGATCGGCGAGACGGTGGCCAAAGCCATGCGCGAGATCAAATATCTCGGCGTCGGGACCGTCGAGTTCCTTTACGAAGACGGCCAATTCTATTTCATCGAGATGAACACGCGCATCCAGGTCGAGCACCCGGTGACCGAAATGATCACCGACATCGACCTGGTGTTCGAGCAGATCCGCGCCGCCGCCGGCAACGAACTGGCGATCAGGCAGGAGGACATCCGCTTTCACGGCCACGCCATCGAATGCCGCATCAATGCCGAGAACCCGGTGTCGTTCCGCCCCTCGCCCGGCAAGATCCTGCATTACCATCCGCCCGGCGGCTTGGGCGTGCGCATCGATAGCGCCGTCTACGAGGGCTATACCATCCCGCCCTATTACGACTCGCTGGTCGGCAAGCTGATCGTGCACGGCAAGACCCGCACCGAATGCCTGATGCGGCTGTCGCGCGCCTTGGACGAGGTGGTGGTGGACGGCATCGAGACCACGCTGCCGCTGTTCCGCGCGCTGGTGCGCGAAAAGGACATCATCGACGGCAACTACCACATCCACTGGCTGGAGCAGTTCCTCGCGCGCGGGGGCATGGAACCCTAGCCAGTCAGCGGCGCGTCGATGCGTTCCACGCTGCTGACGAAGGCGTTGGCTTCGTTGCTTGCCAAGGTCCAGACCCACACGGCGGCGAAGGTCAGCACGATGTAGATGACGACGAAGACCAGGGCGACGATGTCCTGTTTCCAAAACGCGAATGATTTGCGCCCGAGCTGCATGGCACCCGTCTCCCTGTTGCTCTTGCCAAGACGTTCTCGCCCCTTGTCCCGCCAACAAAACGGTCGAGATGCGGCGACCCTGCGCGATTTATTTGATTTTTATTTCGGCCGAGTGCTTTTTTCCGCGGTGGATAGACTGCGGACGAATTCTGCGGAACGACAGGCCGTTAAATTATTTAAGTTCCAATGAGTCAGCCGCGCGCGCTGACGCGTTCCGCCGCCACCTTCTCCGCGCGCGGCTCGATCGGCGTTGAGCCGCGCAAACCCAGCATGTCCTCCAGCAGCTTGGCGGCCGAAAGGATGCGCGCCTCGCCGCGCGGCGGCGCCACGATCTGCAAGCCCACCGGCAAGCCTTCGCGCGTAAAGCCGCAGGGCAGCGACAGCCCCGGGCAGCAGGCGAGCGTGATGGCATAGGCGATCGCCAGCCATTCGAAATAATTGCTGAAGGTCACCCCGCCGCATTCCTTCACGTAGCGCTCTTCGACCGGGAACGGCGCAACGATGGTGGCCGGCGTCAGCAAGAGATCGTAGCGCTCGAAGAAGGCGAGCACGCGCCGGCAATACTCGACGCGCTGGTTTTCAGCGCGCTCGAGCTGCGCCATGGTAAGCCGCATGCCGTACTCGATATTGCCGACCACTTCCGGCTTGAGCAGATCGCGCTTGCCGCGCAGCAGCTGCGACTTGCTCACGGCGTAGTCGTAGCCGCGCAGCACCTGGAAGCACTCGTGCACGCCCGAAAAATCCGGGTGCGCCTCCTCGACCGCGACACCCGCTTCGGCGAGGCGCTCGGCCGCCTGGCGGGTGATCGCCGCAACTTCCGGATCGACCGGCGTGATGCCGAGATCGGGCGAATAGGCGACGTGTCTTGCCCGCGCGCCGCCATGTACCGCGGCGCGGAACGAGCTCGGCAGCTTGGGCAGCGACAGCGGGTCGGCCGGATGCTCGCCCGCCATGGCATCGAGCATAAGCGCGAGATCCTCGACCGTGCGCGCCATCGGCCCCTGCGCCGACAGCGTGCGGTCGATCTTGTAGGTCGGCGTGCGCGCGACGCGCCCCAGGCTCGGCCGCAGGCCGACGATGCCGCAGAAGCTCGCCGGGTTGCGCAAGGAGCCGCCCATGTCGCTGCCGTGCGCGATCCAAGCCATGCCGGCGGCGAGCGCCGCCGCCGCGCCGCCGGAGGAGCCGGCGGCCGAGCGCGCGGTGTTCCAGGGATTGCGCGTGAAGCCGAACACCTCGTTGAAGGTATTGGCGCCGGCGCCGAATTCCGGCGTGTTCGACTTGGCGTAGACGATGCCGCCGTTCTCTTCCAGCCGCTCGACCAGGATGTCGGAGCGGGCGGGGACATGGTCCTTGAAGGCCAGCGAGCCGTAGGTGGTACGCACGCCGGCGACGTCGGTCAGGTCCTTGATCGGCACCGGTAGGCCGGCGAGCGGCCCGCGCTCGGCGACCGGCTGTTTCATCAGGCGATCGGCATGCGCGCGGGCGCGCTCGAAGCACAGCGTCGGCAGGGCGTTGACGGACGTGTCGACCGCGGCGATGCGCGCTTCAAGCGCATCCAAAAGATCGTGCGGCGTCACCTCCCCGCGCTTGAGCAGGTCGACGACGCCGCAGGCGTCACGCTTGATCAGGTCCTCGCCGCGCACGGCGCCAACATAAGCGCAGCGCGCGCCGCCCGTCTAGGCGATCGGCTCCATCTTGCCGCCGGTCGGGATTTTCGGCTCGGTCTTGTTGTCGACGATGACGATGTCGTATTTGCCGTTCTTGCGCAGCCGCCACTGGCCGCCGACCAGCGGCGTCTTGGCGATGTTTTTGAGCGCGAAGGGCGGCAGCTTCTGGCCCGACCAGGCAATGTGGCCGACGATGGTGTCGAGCTTGGTGGCCTGGATGGCGGCAACCGTCGCCTTGGCGTCGCCGGTCTTGCCGGTGCGCTTGAGCACGTCGGTCGCCACCTCGAATAGCGCGTGCACGAAGCCGATCGGCTGCGTCCACTGCTTCTTCGACGCCTTCTCATAGGCGTCGGCGAGCTGCTTGGCCGATTGCCCGGTGAGCGAGGACTTGAACGGGTGGCTCGGCGTCCACCACACTTCCGACGACAGGTTGTTGCCGTTCTTGCCGAGCGCCTCCACCGCGACTGGGAACAGCAGCGCCTTGCCGACCGAGGCGATCTTCGGCTTGAAGCCCTGCTGCAGCGCCTGGTTCCAGAAGGTGGTGAAGTCGGGCGGGATCATCACGCCGGTGACGATGTCGCACTTGGCTTCCTTGAAGGCGGAAATCTGCGAGGTGAAGTTGTCGGAGAGGTTCTGATAGCGGCCGGGATCGGTGAGCTTGTAGCCGAGCTTGTCGAGCACCGGCGGGAAGCCGACGTGCTTGTCGCCCCAGGCATTGCCGTCGCCGTCATTGGGGAACAGGCCGCCGACCGATTTGTCGGTGTTGAGCTGGCCCCACATGTTGGTGAAGACGGCGATGACGTCCTCGAGCCCCCAGAAGAAGTGATAGGTGTAGTTGAACGGCTTCCAGCTCTGCGGGTCGCCGGGGTTCTGCTGGCGGCCGATGAAATAGGGCTGCCACGGCGCCACGCTCGAGATGCACGGCACCTCGTTGACTTCGCATTGCGTCGACACCGGATTGGTGGTCTCGGGCGTGGAGGCGACCAGCATGATGTCGACGCCGCCGTTGATCAGTTCGTTGGCGACGTCGGCGGCGCGGCTCGCGCTCGACTGGCTGTCCTTCACCTTCACCTCGACCGGATAGCTGGTGCCGCCGAGCTTGAGGCCGCCTTTCACGCTCTTCAGGAAATTGGAGATGATGAAGTTATCGGCCTCGGCGAAGGCGGCGAGCGGGCCGGTCTGCGGGCTGACATAGCCGAGCGTGATGGTCTTGGCGGCCCACACCGCGGGCGCAAAGACCGGGCTGATGGCGAGGCTGGCGCCGGCGGCAGCGGAGCCGGCGATCACGGTGCGGCGGGTGACCTGACGGCGCGCCGAATGCTTTCCATCGGACATGGAGTCCCTCCCCGTTTGACGGCGCGATGAGCGACCGTCGTTTCTCGTCGGCCGGTTTGGGCGGGATTCCAGCGCCTTGGCGGGTGCCTGCCTGCTTCCGGCTTGACCTGTTTATTGCGTTCGATTATCGAACAATCGTTCGTTATTCGGTCATTGTAGCCCCGCGCCAGTTGCTGTCAATTGCCGGGAAAGGCATTCAATCCGATGCTGACCAAACCGCCGCGCCCCTCCTCCGACGACAAGGAATTCATGGCGACGCTCGCCAAGGGCCTCGCCGTGCTCGGCTGTTTCGGCAAGCAGCGCCCGACCATGACGCTGTCGCAGGCGGCGAGCGCCGCCAATCTGTCGCGCGCCACCGCGCGCCGCATCCTGCGCACGCTCGCCGAGCTCGGCTATGTCGAGCAGCAGGGCCGCGACTTCGCGCTCTCGCCCAACATCTTGAAGCTCGGCTTTGCCTATCTCGCCACGCAGAGCTGGATCGAGCGCGCGCAGCCGCTGCTCAAAGAGCTGAGCGAACGGCTGCACGAGTCGGCTTCCGCCGCGATCCTCGAAGGCAGCGAGATCGTCTACGTCGCGCGCGTGCAGACGCGGCTCATCATGTCGGCCTCGATCACCGTCGGCAGCCGGCTGCCGGCCTTCCACAGCGCGCTCGGCCGCGTGCTGCTCGGCTATCTCGACGAGGCCGAGCTCTGGCGCAGGCTCAAATCGCTGCGCATCGAAGGCTACACGCCCTCCACCATCACCGATTTGCAGGCATTGTTCGATCGCGTGCGCGCCGACCGCGAGCAAGGCTTCGCCATCGTCGACGAAGAGCTCGAGCGCGGCCTGCGCGCGCTCGCCGTGCCTGTGCTCGACCGCTCGGGCCAGGCGATCGGCGCCATCAATCTCTCCACCCACTCCGCGCGCACGACGCGCAACGAAATGCGCGACCATTTCCTGCCGGCGCTGAAGCAGGTGGCGGAGCAAGTGCGGCTGTCGCTCGCTTAATGCACGTCGCTCGCCGCGCCCTTGTGTTCACTGGCGTTGCCACGTAACGTTTGCGCGGGTTCGAACATCGTACACGCGTTCGAATATCGAACAAGAAATTCCGAGGCAGGATTAATCAAGGAGCAGCGGCCATGAGCGTGCGCGCCAATCCGGAGGCCTTCGCGGCCGAGCCGACCACCATCGGCAACGTGGCGGTGAAGCGGCCGCAGACCGGCAAGGAATATTTGGAGTCGCTCGACGACGGCCGCGAGGTCTTCCTCTACGGCGACAAGGTCAAGAACGTCACCACCCATCCCGCATTCCGCAACACCGCGCGCATGGTCGCGCGTCTCTACGACGCGCTGCACGACGACAAGCGCAAGCACAAGATCCTGGTGCCGACCGAGACCGGCAACGGCGGCATGACCCACGCCTTCTTCAAGGCGCCGAAAACGCTCGACGAGATGCTGGCCGGCCGCCAGGCGATCGCCGAATGGGCGAAGCTCACATACGGCTGGCTCGGCCGCGCGCCCGACTACAAGGCGGCGTTCCTGGCGACGCTCGGCGCCAATGCCGAGTTCTACGAGCCTTATCAGGACAACGCCAAGCGCTGGTACAAGTACAGCCAGGAGCGCGTGCCCTTCGTCAATCACGCCATCATCCATCCGCCGGTCGACCGCGACCGCCCGCCCAACGAAGTCGGCGACGTCTGCGCCCATGTCGAGAAGGAAACCGACAAGGGCATCATCGTCTCCGGCGCCAAGGTAGTGGCGACCGGCTCGGTGCTGACCAACTACACCTTCGTCGCCCACCACGGCCTCATCCCGGTGCAGGACAAGAAATTCGCCGTGGTGTTCATGGTGCCGACCAACACGCCGGGCGTGAAGTTCATCTGCCGCACCTCGTACGAGATGACCTCGACGGTGATGGGCTCGCCCTTCGATTATCCGCTGTCCTCGCGCATCGACGAGAACGACGCCGTGTTCATCATGGACAAGGTGCTCGTCCCTTGGGAGAACGTGTTCGTCTATGGCGACGTCGAGAAGGCCAACAACTTCTTTCCGCGCACCGGCTTCCTGCCGCGCTTCGTGGTGCACGGCTGCACGCGGCTTGCGGTCAAGCTCGACTTCATCGCCGGCCTGCTGCTGAAAGCCACCGAAGCCGCCGGCACCAAGGATTTCCGCGGCGTGCAGGCGAACGTCGGCGAGGTGATCGCCTGGCGCAATCTGTTCTGGGCGCTCAGCGATGCCATGGTGCGCGACCCGCGCCCGTGGATCGGCGACTACCTGTTGCCGAACATGGATCCCGGCAACGCCTACGCCATCATCGCCACCATCGCCTACACCAAGGTCAAGTACATCATCGAGCAGACGGTGGCCTCCGGTCTCATCTACCTGAATTCGCACGCGCGCGACTTCAAGAACGCGGAGATCCGCCCCTATCTCGACCGCTACCTGCGCGGTTCCAACGGCTACAAAGCGGAGGAACGCGTGAAACTGATGAAGCTGTTGTGGGATTGTCTGGGCAGCGAATTCGGCGGACGTCATGAGCTCTACGAGATCAACTACGGCGGCTCGACCGAGGAAATCCGGCGCTACTGCCTGTTCGGCGCGCAGGCCTCCGGCAATGCCGACCGCTTCAAGGGCTTCGCCGAGGAATGCATGGCCGAATACGATCTCGACGGCTGGCGCGTGCCCGATCTCACCGATCCCGGCGAGCTCAGCTACCACGCCACCAAGGGCGCGCGCTGAACGGAAAGGCTGCGATGAATTTGCGTGAGCCGATCGGCGCGGTGGACGCTACCCTCTTCCGCCGCGTCATGAGCCGTTTCGCCACCGGCGTGACCGTGATCACCGCCGAGGCGGAGGGGCGCGTGCGCGGCATGACCGCCAATGCCTTCATGTCCGGCTCGCTGTCGCCGCCGCTCTGCCTCATCTCGGTCGCGCTCAAGGCGCACATGCACGGCTATCTGCTCGGCGCCGATCGCTTCGGTGTCAACATCCTGGCCGAGGGCCAGGAGGCGCTCGGCACCCATTTTGCAGGCCGCAGCGTCGACCAGGTCAATGTCGAATTCGAGCGCGTAGGCTGCGTGCCGCTGCTCAAGCAGGCAAGCGCGGTGATCGCCGCCGAGATCGAGGCGCGCCACGACTGCGGCGACCACACGGTGTTCGTCGGCCGCATCTTCTTCATGCGCGATGACGCCCGCGCGCCGCTCGTCTATCACGGCGGCCGTTACGGCAGCTTCGTTTCCGCCGCCCAAGAGACGGGCGAGCCGACCATCGAGTTCTGGTGAGCAAAGAGCAAGATTGTCGCGGCTCGAAACAGTGCAGCAGGCACGGCGGGCTCCCTCTCCCCGTTGGGGAGAGGGTTGGGGTGAGGGGGATCATGACTCTAGAGGCTGTAACCCCTCACCCGGATCGCGTTCCGCGATCCGACCTCTCCCAATGGGAGAGGTGAAGCGAAATCGCGGCACGGCCTATGCAAACTGAAATGATGTTGCCTACGCCGCCGTCAGCCGCGCCAGCAGCGTGCAGACGGCGGCCGGGTCGTAGGGCTTGGCCACGAACACCGAGCGCGGCACCAGCGGCGCAATCTCCTCGGCCCGGTAACGGCCGGAGGCATAGACGATCGGCAGCTCCGGCCGCATCGCCCGCACGCGCGCGGCGAGCTGCGCGCCGTTGATGCTGCCCGGCAGGTTGACGTCGGTGAACATCACGTCGACCGCCCCGCCCGCCCCGATATAGTCGAGCGCTTCGTCCCCGCTCGTCACCTCCTGCACGGCAAAACCCCGTTCGGCCAGCCAGTCGGCGACCAGATGACTGATCAGCACTTCGTCTTCGACCAACAGGACGGTCGGTACGGTTGCGGCGCGCCCCATGGAACCCCACTTGTCTGCGCGGTTGGCGTTTGGCGAGCAACGCACTGGCCCCGCCGGCAGTTCGCCTTTTCAGAAATTTGCCCGAGCTATGGTAAGCTGACCGTTAACCGTAGCCTCAATTCGGCAAAAATATCGGTGCGGCCGCCGCGGGCCGCGTTGGACTAAAGTCGCCCCTCATGGCCAGCCGCGAGAACGCCTTCATCGAGATCACGCCGGAAGTGCTGCTCAAGGCCTATGCCTGCGGCATTTTCCCCATGGCCGAGAGCGCCGACGACCCGGCGCTCTATTGGATCGAGCCGGAGATGCGCGGCATCATCCCGCTCGACGGCTTCCACGTACCGGCGCGCTTGGCGCGCACCGTGCGCGCAACCCCGTTCAGCGTGCGCGTCAACCGCGATTTCGAGGCGGTACTGGAAGGCTGCGCCGAGCCCAAGCGCGACCGCGCCCGCACCTGGATCAACGGCCGCATCCGCCGCATCTACCGCGCGCTCAACGCGCACGGCCATTGCCACAGCGTCGAGGTCTACGACGGCGAGGAGCTGGTCGGCGGGCTGTACGGCGTCTCGCTCGGCCGCGCCTTCTTCGGCGAGAGCATGTTCCACCGCGCGCGCGACGCCTCCAAGATCGCGCTGGTGCATCTGGTCGCGCGGCTGAAAGCCG
>Ga0335081_10008605_pt1 | contig 16367 bp, 14 predicted proteins | sample Lox_Sample_35_FD_206713 | JGI IMG/M metagenome (GOLD analysis project Ga0335081, IMG submission 206713) | Soil microbial communities from Loxahatchee National Wildlife Refuge, Florida, United States - Lox_Sample_3.5 | ecosystem: Environmental > Terrestrial > Soil > Wetlands | place: USA... | reverse complement strand
GCCGCCGCGCCTGCACTCACAATTTCCGAACTCTTCGACCGCATCGTCAATGATCTCAATTACAAAATCTATATTGATGATGAATCCGAAGAAGGCGAAGAGCATTGGGAGAACATACAGGAACTGCGCCGCGTCGCGGTCGAATTTGATACGCAGACGTTGGATGAATTTCTCGAGAACGTCGCGCTGGTTGCAGACCAGGATACGATCAAGGACGATATCAACGCGCCGACGCTTCTCACGCTGCATGCCGCCAAAGGACTCGAATTCGGTGCGGTGTTCATTGTCGGCCTTGACGACGGCATTCTGCCTCACAGCCGTTCATTCGACGAGCCGGAAGAGATGGAGGAAGAACGCCGATTGTTTTATGTCGGCATCACGCGCGCCAAAGATCGGCTTTATCTCATCCGCGCGGTTCAACGCGGCGGACGCGGTTATGCGGAAGAAACCTATCCTTCGCGCTTCTTAAATGATCTGCCGGAAGAATTGATCGTGGGCAAATCCCGAACTGGTCGCGGACTCAAAGACCGCGCCTCCGAATCAAGTTGGCACGCCTCTTTGCGGACATCACAAGCAGCCCCCGTTATCCAGAGCAAATTCCGCGCCGGGACGCGCGTCAAGCACCCCATGTGGGGTGACGGCATTGTACTGGATAGTAAAATACAAGATGACGACGAGATTGTAGATGTTGTGTTTGAAAGCGTCGGCATCAAAAGACTTGCGGCGAGTCTGGCAAATTTAAAGGTGATGTAATTTCAAAAGGAGCAAAAATGGAATACGTAAGGTTTGGCAATACCGGCCTGAAAGTTTCCCGCCTATGTCTCGGTATGATGACATACGGATCGAAGAAATGGCGCGAATGGGTTTTGGAAGAAGAGCAGGCCAAACCCTTCGTCAAACGCGCGTTGGAGGCAGGCATCAACTTCTTCGACACAGCCGATGTTTACTCGCAAGGTGTAAGTGAAGAAATCCTCGGCAACACGCTGAAGGCGTTCGGCGTCAAGCGTGAGACGGTGGTGATCGCCACCAAGGTCTTCAACGAGATGAGCCATGATATCAACGACCGCGGGCTTTCGCGCAAACACATCATGGATGGCATTGATAAATCGCTCAAGCGACTCAAGATGGATTATGTGGACCTGTATCAGATCCATCGCTGGGACTACGAGACGCCGATTGAGGAAACGATGGAAGCGTTGCACGATGTGGTCAAAGCTGACAAAGCGCGTTACATCGGTGCATCGTCCATGTTTGCCTGGCAATTCGCCAAGGCGCAATATATCGCTGATCTTCATGGCTGGACGCGTTTTGCCTCGATGCAGAATCACTACAACCTGGCCTACCGTGAGGAAGAGCGCGAGATGATTCCATGCTGCATGGACCAGGGTGTGGCGCTGATTCCATGGAGTCCGATGGCGCGCGGATTTTTCGCGGGCAATCATCGCAAAGGTGATTGGGGCGATACCATGCGCGCCAAGACCGATATCTACGGACAATCTTTGTATTATCGCGACGAAGATTTCACTGTTGCCGAGCGCGTGCAGGAACTGGCAAAAGAACGCGGCGTTTCGGGATCGCAAATCGCATTGGCTTGGGTGTTGAACAAGCCTTATGTCACCGCGCCCATTATCGGCGCGAGCAAGATCGAACATTTAGACCAAGCCATTGCCGCGCTGAATATCAAACTTTCAGAGGAAGAAGTCAAACGGCTCGAAGAACTCTATCAGCCTCATCCTGTTCGCGATCATGACTAAATGACGCGTTTGCTTTATCTGGCATATCGAATATATTGTTTCTTGTTTCGCCCCATTACGCTGGGCGTGCGGGTAATGATGATTGATAAGGATCAGGTTTTGCTTGTCCGTCAAACTTATACAGATGGCTGGTTCGTGCCCGGCGGCGGAGTCAAACGCGGCGAAACGCTGGATCACGCCGCGCGGCGCGAGGCTCACGAAGAAACCGGCGCGATATTAAACAATTTGAGTTTGGTCGGCGCGTACGCCAACTTCAAAGAGCAAAAAAGCGATCACAACATCTTTTTCCTTTCCACCGACTTCACAGTCAGCGGGGAACACGATCTCGAAATTGCTGAAGTCCGCTTCTTCCCGCTCGATGCTTTGCCCGGCGATCTTCTGCCCGGTCATCGCCGGCGATTGCAAGAATATCGAGATGGAAAGCAACCAGATGCGTTTGGTGAGTGGTAAAGATATGTCAACATCCGCTTTCATCGTTTGTGGTTTAAAATAGAAGCATGGCTGAAACCTTAAAAATTGTCATCCCCATGGCGGGCTGGGGAACACGCATGCGCCCACACACGTGGAGCAAGCCCAAGCCGCTGGTCGGCGTGGCGGGACGAACTGCGCTCGATTATCTGCTGGATATGTTCAAAACGGTTCCTGATTCGAATCGAACAGAATATGTTTTCATTGTTGCTCCTTATCTTGGAGAAATACAAATCCCGGATTTCGTTGCAAAACACTATCCGGATATCAAAGCACATTATATTGTGCAAGCCGAGATGAAGGGTCAATCACACGCGCTGTATTTGGCGCGGCAATATCTCTCCGGTCCGATGATCATGTGTTTTTCGGACACACTCATCGAAACAGACTTTTCGTTTTTGGATCGCGAAAAATGCGATGGCGTCGCATGGGTCAAAGAAATAGACGACCCGCGTCGATTCGGCGTGGCAGAAGTCAACAAAGGTGGCTGGGTGACGCGTTTGATCGAGAAGCCGCAAAGCAAAGATAATAATCTCGCGGTAGTGGGATGTTACTATTTCAAGAGCGCCGAAAACCTGATGGCGGCGATTGAAGAACAGATGCAACGGAATCTTCAACTCAAGAATGAATTCTTCATCGTGGATGCCATCAACATCATGCTCGAACGCCGCGCGGTAATGCGCGTTGAAAACATCGAAACCTGGCTGGATACTGGAACGATTGACGCAACGCTAGCGACCAATCGGTATTTGTTGGAAAGAAATTCAAATAAAACGCAAAGCGCAAAACGCAAGGATGTAAAAATTATCGAGCCAGTATTCCTTGATGAGACCTCCGAGATCACTAACTCAACGATTGGCCCATATGCTTCAATTGGAGCAAACTGTAAGATTGCCGGAAGCCATATTGAGGATAGCATCATCGAAGCAGAATGTGAGATCAAAGATGCCGCGCTGAAATGTTCGATGGTTGGCAGGCAGGCTAAGGTCGAGGGAAGAGGCGTAGACAAATCCTTCAAGTTAAACATCGGAGATAACAGTTCTGTCACGTTAGGGTAGTGATAATGTCACTACCTTTTTTTATCTGAAGACGCTAGAATAGTGAGTATGATGGATATTGTTGAGTGCCGTTCCGATTCCGAATTTGCAGAGCGCCCTTTGGCTCTGACTTGGGACGGCTCCCGTTATGAGATCGCGGAAATCATCGCCCGCTGGCGTGGACCGAATGAAAAAGGCTTTCGTGTCAAAACGGCAGACGGCGCGGCCTTTGAGTTGACATATCGGGAACTCCCCGATGAATGGCAAGTACAACCTATATAAGAGCAACGGAGGCTCAATGGTCAATCCTCAAACTTTGCAAGAATTGGCTAACACACACAGGCTTTCCAAGCGCGTTGCCGGATTGAAGCCATCCGGCATTCGCAAATTCTTCGATATTGCCGCGACGATGCATGATGTGATCTCGCTGGGCATCGGCGAACCGGATTTCACCACGCCGAAACCTATTCTTGATGCAGGCATCCAATCTTTGCAACGCGGCGAGACGCATTACACCTCCAATCATGGCAAGCTGGAACTTCGTCAAGCCATCGCTAATAACTTAATGCGTTTATATGGCGTGAACTATGATCCGACAACGGAGATCATCGCAACTGTTGGAGTTAGTGAAGCTTTGTATCTGACGTTTACAGCCATTCTTGATCCCGGTGATGAAGTCATCATCCCGACGCCATGCTTTGTCTCATATCAGGCAGAAGTGATTCTGGCAGGCGGCGTGCCGATTGAAATTCCGAGCCGACCCGAAAACAATTTCCAGCTTGATCCCAAAGAAATTAGTAAGGCAATCACCTCGCACACGAAAGCCATCTTTATCGGTTATCCATCGAACCCAACCGGTGCAGTAGCAGAGCGCGAGGTTTTGCTTGAGATCGCAAAGATGGCGGAACAAAATGATTTACTGGTTGTATCGGATGAAATCTATGACCGCTTGGTCTATGATTTCAAACATGTTTGTTTCCCATCCATTAGCAATAGCATTCGAAATCGAACCGTATTGCTCGGAGGTTTTTCAAAAGATTATGCGATGACTGGCTGGCGCATCGGATACGCGGCAGGACCTGAGGATATCATCAAGGGATTGGTTCGTATCCATCAATACACCATCATGTCCGCCCCGACCACCGCACAGGACGCGGCAATCGAAGCGCTAAAAAGCGGCGAGCAATATGTGAATGAAATGGTAACGGAATATGATCGAAGACGCAAATTATTGGTCAGCGGTTTGAACCGGCTCGGACTCAAAACCTTTGAGCCGCGCGGCGCGTTCTATGCGTTTCCGAACATCACCGCTTCGGGCATGGACGATGAAACGTTCTGCCAAAAATTATTGGAAGAGGAACATGTGGCGGTCGTGCCGGGGAATTCGTTCGGTCCCGGCGGCGAGGGATTTGTCCGGGCTTGTTACGCCACATCCTATGAGCAAATCGAAGAAGCTTTGCACCGCATGGAAAAGTTCATGAGCAGATATGGGTAAACGCGCATACAGAATCTACAGAGTTTTGAATTGGTGTTAGAAAATAAGAACCGCATCTTTTCGATGCGGTTCCTTTTTCGTTAAGGTTGGCTGATCTTGACCCAGTCAATGCCCACAGTTGTTGGCGGAGTAACATTAGACAAAACAGAAACGCCTATTTTGCCGCTCTTCAACTCATACTGATTGTCATCAAATTGTTTCACTTGAAAACCATTGATGAACAATGTCAGTGTACGCGCCTGACAGGTAATACCAAGTTGGTTGGTATCTTTACCCGATTTGTACTTGCTATAACCACCGTCGGCAAGTTTGGAATAGATGACCGTTTGGTCGGATTGGACTGCGGCTTCATAGATAGCATAAAGACCGGTGTTCGCCACGTCGAACTCATACCATTCTGTACCGTCATAGCGGCAAATCAGGCCAACCGCATTATCGTTGCTACCACGGTTCTCGGCGCTGATGTCCACGCGAACATCATCATACTGCTGAGCATCGTAGGTAGAGTAAACCCACTGACCATTACCTCCCAAATCAAAGACGAGGAAACCGTCCTTGACGCCAACAGACATGGTGCCAAAGTTGCCCTGAACCAACTCGGGGTTGCCGCCTTTAGGCACTTTTGATCCGTTTATCACGAATTGCGACCAATTCGCGGGAGTGCTATTGAAGTCCTCCTGAAAATACTTTCCACTGCTGGGTTGAGCAGCCGGCTGGGTAGCTTGTTGGGCAGTCGGCAGAGCTGAAACCGATTGACCTCCGCCGCCGACTGGCAAACCACAAGCGGTCATTGCCAAAGCTAAAATGGCAAGACAAAGAAACAGTTTTAACGAATTGCCTTTCATATGAACTCTCCTCTCGATCTATTTAATTTTTTTACCGACCTGAACAAATCAAAGGCCAGCACATTTAATATAGCATAAATGATATTGCGTTTCAACCATAAAACCTTCCCCCAATGGTAGGGGAAGGTCTTATGGTTGGTGGTGGAGATGGCGGGAATCGAACCCGCGTCCGAAAGATTCGACCCTCGGAACTCTACGAGCGTAGCCTGCCGAAGTGAGTCACCGCAGAGATCTCGGCGGGCGAGTAACTCTACAGCCATCTGCTGATCTTGGGCACATTTAGCAGAGTCATGCGCGGCACTTCGCCATTGTTTCGCCCGATCCGTCACCGGACGAAGAGCGGGGACGGCGGACGCGATCTCATCTAAGGAGACCGGCTGTTATGTCATCGCTTATGCAGCGAGGGGCATAGCAGCATAGGAAGTGTTATTGGCACTTGATTTTTTGCGCTGAGTTTACGAGTTCGGCGCCGCTCGGCTCGCATTCCGGGACCAGCCTCTCCCGTCGAAGCCTGTCATCCCCGGCTGAACGGGCGTGCCCGTGCGATCAAATTATAGCACAGCACCATCGGCAAAATATTCCCTTATTACAGGCGATTACGCAACTTGCCCGAAAGTCAGCTTTATGCTAGACTCGATTCAGGAATTCACGATCATGGCTAATAAAATTCTTATCATTGATGATGACGTAGATACTCTGCGGTTGGTCGGTTTAATGCTGCAGCGACAGGGCTATCAAATTAGCGCCGCTACGAACGGCGAACAAGGTCTTGCCAAAGCATTGGAAGAAAGGCCCGACGTTATTTTGCTCGATGTAATGATGCCCGATATGGATGGTTATGAAGTCACCCGGCGATTGAGAAAAAATCCAGCCACACAATCTACTCCCATTTTGATGTTTACGGCCAAGACCCAGCTTGATGATAAGGTCGCTGGCTTTGAAGTTGGAGCGGATGATTATCTAACCAAGCCCACTCATCCTACCGAATTGCAAGCTCATGTAAAAGCACTTCTGGGGCGGACGGGAACAAAGCGGGATGAGGAGATCGAGACCGCTTTGCATGAACACAATGGACATGTGATCGGCGTCCTTTCTGCGCGCGGAGGATTGGGGGTTTCTTCGGTGGCGACCAATGTTGCGGCGGCGCTCTTCAACCGAATACAATCCGATGTGATCCTGGCCGAATTAGTTCCGGGACAGGGCACCATTGGCATGGAACTCGGCGTGCCAAGCCAGAAAGAATTAAACGAGATCCTCTCCGGCAGCCCGGTTGAAGTGACAAAGGAGAAGGTTCAATCCGCACTGGTGCCTCATGGATCAGGGTTGAAGTTGTTGCTGGCCTCTGAAAACCCGCGCGACATGTATTTATCCGGCCAAACCAAGAACTATGAAATCCTCATTTCCCGCCTGGCTACCCTAGCTCGCTTTATCGTTTTGGATTTAGGCACAGGCTTGCCGCCATTTGTTCAAAAGATTCTTCCTTTATGTCATGAGCGGATCGTGGTCATCGAAGGCGCACCCAACACCATTAACCAGACCAAGCTTTTGATTGATGAAATTTCCAATCTCGGCATTGACAAAATGGGAATTCTGGTCGTGCTTAACAATCGTGTCCGCTCTGAAGCCCAGATGGCCTGGACGGAGGTTCAACAAAAACTGGGACACTCGATTGCTACCACGCTCACGCCCGCACCTGAAATGTTCATGAGCGCTGGACGCGTTCATACCCCAGCGGTAACCTCCCAACCGACGAATGTGACTTCCCAACAGTTCTTAAAAATTGCTGATCTCATCATTGAGCGCGAGAAAGCGAAATGAAGCTGTTCCCGGCACCGGTGCAGGCGGGAATCGAATTTTCCGCCGAACTGTTCCGTAAAGCAAGACGAGCGGTGATTCTGACCGGTGCAGGGATTTCCACACCATCGGGCATTCCCGATTTTCGTTCAGAGGGAAGCGGATTGTGGTCGCGTGATGAGCCGCTGGAAGTCGCCTCCCTGCGTACATTTCGCGCTCATCCTGAAAAATTTTATGAATGGTTCCGCCCGTTAGCCAGTCAAATCTTTGAAGCCATTCCAAACGCTGCACATCGGGCGCTGGCCGAACTGGAAAAGGCAGGACACATCCATTCCATCCTTACACAAAACATCGACATGCTTCATCAAAAAGCTGGAACGATGCGCGTGGTTGAACTGCATGGCACACTGCGAACTCTCTCATGCACCCAATGCTTTCAACAAGTTGACTCGGCTCCCTATCTGAAACCGTTTGTCGAACACGGGACGTTACCTTGCTGCCCTCATTGCGGTGGACTCCTCAAGCCGGATGTGATTCTCTTTGGAGAACAGTTGCCGCAACGGGCATGGTTTGAAGCGCAACGCGAGAGCCGCACCTGTGATCTGATGTTGGTGGCTGGTTCATCGCTCGAAGTGATGCCGGTGGCTGGACTCCCCATGCAGGCGCTTGACCGCGGCGCGCATTTGGTAATCATCAACAACTCTGCCACTTATCTGAATGTCCGCGCAGATGCGGCGATTCAGGATAATGTTTCGGACGTAATCCCTGCAATCGCCGAACAGGTTTTATATGGCTGAAATAAAAACCGAGCGTCTCGGTGGTTATCGTCGTCTGATCGAGATTGCACGTGACCTCGCCTCCACCCTCGACCTGGATGTGCTCCTTGAGCGGATCGTCCAAGCCGCGGCGGAAGTCAGCGGCTCGGAAGCCGCCTCGATCTTGTTATACGATGATGTAACGCAACAACTTTATTTTCAGGTTGCCACCAACCTGGATGAGCCGACCATGCGCGGATTGGTCATTCCACTGGAAGGCAGCATTGCCGGCTGGATCGTCACGAACCGCAAGCCGATTCGAACCACCAATGCTCAAGAAGACCCGCGCCTTTTCTCGAATGTAGACCGGGTCACCGGACGTCCGACCAAGTCTTTGCTGGGTGTGCCGCTCATCACCAAAAATAAAATCGTGGGCGTCCTGGAAGCGCTCAATAAAGAAAAAGGAAAATTTACGGACGGGGATGAAAGTATGCTCTCGGTGCTAGGGGCACAAGCCGCCGTCGCGATTGAGAATGCGCGCCTGTTCCAGCAATCCGACTTAATCTCCGAATTCGTTCACGAGCTGCGTACTCCGCTTGCATCGCTTAGCACGGCGACTTATCTGCTGCTTCGCCCTGAAATGTCGCGCGAACAACAGGAGCAAATCACGCGCAACATTCACAGTGAAACTTTGAGGCTAAATGCATTGGCGTCATCGTTCCTTGATTTGGCCCGTCTCGAATCAGGCCGGGTGCAATTTCACAAGACTAGCTTTAACGTAGCAGATATGCTGTATGAATGCAAAGATGTGATGAACTCAAAGGCCGAAGAAGAAAAGATTCAGATCCGAATTGAAACGCCGGATGGAATGCCCGCCCTCGAAGCGGACCGCGACAAGATCAAACAAGTGATACTGAACCTGTTGAGCAACGCAATTAAATATAACCGCGCAAACGGCTCGATCCTGATGCGCGGCGACTTTAGCGCGGCAGAAATTCTGATCACCGTCCAGGATACCGGCGTCGGAATCCCTGAAGAGGCGTTGCCACATCTTTTCCAGAAATTCTATCGGGTGCGCGAGAACGAAACGAAAGCAGCCGGAACAGGGCTGGGGCTTTCCATCTGCAAACAGATCGTGCAGGGCCACGGCGGAAGAATGGAAGTGAAAAGCAAGGTCGGCATGGGGACCGCTTTCATTGTGCGGTTGCCCCGCAGCGGCAAATCACAACCACAGTTCGATACCAACAAAACAACATAGCCAAAATGGATTGACCCATAAGAAGTCCGGCGCAATTGGCGCCGGACTTCTTATTTATTTCGATGTGTCCTCTGAGATTTCTGATTGCGTTTCTTGTGAAGTCCAAGTGCTTGTCCTACCGCACGCGCAATGCGTTGAGCGGAATCGGGACGCGCTACGCGGCGGGCATTCTCAATGACCGCCGCGCGTTCCTGCGGACGACATATCCAGCGCGTCAAAGCCTGAACCACCAATTGAGAACTTGGCGCCCAGACTCCTGCGCCTTCTGATTCAACGAAGGTCACATTGCCATCTTCCTGCCCCGGTAATTTAGCATACAGGATGATCGGAAGATTCGCGTTGAGCGCCTCCGCAATGGTTCCCGGTCCCGCTTTCGTGACAATAATATCCACGGCGCGCATAAAATCAGGAAGGTCGCGCGTGAAGCCATAGATGAATGCCGGGTTTTCCCAAGATTCTGATTCGAGGTGAGCCTTCAGCTTTTCATTGCGTCCGCAAACGATGACCAAGCCCAGGTCGAGGCCTGAGTCATCAATTGCGCGCGCAGTCGTGCCAAGCGGACCCATTCCATCGCCGCCGCCGACCAGCAATGCAATCGGTTTATCCAGAGGCCAGCCCAGTTTTTTTCGAAGGGCGCGTTTATTTCCGCCAGGCACACAATAACGAGCCGCAACCGGCAAGCCGACTACTTCGAGTTTTTCGGCAGGCACTTTATTGAACAACGCGCGTTGACGCGCTGTTTCGGTTGGAACGAAAATGCGGTCGGCGCGCGTATCGAACCACAACGCGTGCGTTGTGACCAAATCGGTAACCACCGTAAAGAACGGCGGACGATTGCGCCCCAAAGCCCTCAGCGCAAAAGATGTGGCAATCGGATGAACAGTAACGATCAGGTCGGCGGGATGATTGCGGACGAGGCGACGAATTGGATTACGCGCCACGGGCCAGAATGAAGTTGTGATGAAGCGCGCCTGTGCGCGTCCATCGGTTGCATAAAAAGAAGCTTGCCACAATCGCGGAGCTTTCACCATCTCGGGATAAAGATCGGGCATTTGGCGAAACGGAGGTGGGGCATATTGCTTGAAAAAATCCACCATCTCGGCTGTAAATGAGTCGCCATATTCGGCCTGCAGTGCTTCGATGATGGCTTCCGCCGCGGAGCGATGTCCGCCGCCAGTGTCGGAAAAGTAAAAAACGATATGGGGTTTTTTATGACTGTTCTTGTTGTTCATTTTTCCTCGTCAAGTTAACTTTCATCCGTTTGGCGAGTTCGCGGCGTGTGAGCAGGACGCGGTGACCGCAGCCCTTGCATTCGAGCCCGATATCCGCGCCGAGGCGCACCACCGTCCATTCGTAGGAGCCGCAGGGATGCGGTTTGCGTAAACGCAGGAGATCGTCGAGTTGAAGATCGGGAAGCATAATCCAGTTGAGAGTCGATAGTTGATAGTCGGGTGTGAAGCGGACAAGATTATACCGCGCCGAGTCTCATTGGCGGAACGACAATCTGTGATAAACTTTGAGCGTTTGGTATTTCCTGCCGGAGGGAACAAATGTCCGATTACGAAACCTATTCCATCGAAATCGCGGGGTTGAAGCGCAAGTTGCGTTTATTCCAGATCAAGCCCGGACTGCGAATCGCCATTCTAAATATTCTGGGTGACACGGAGCTCGTTCAAGCCTGTGCGCGAGAATTAAGCAAACAACTCAAGAGCGTTAAATTTGACATCCTGGTCACCGCCGAGGCGAAGTCTATTCCGTTGGCATACGCACTCTCCGTTGCACTAAAGAAACCCTACGTCATTCTGCGCAAGACCTATAAGCCCTATATGGGCGACGCGCTAAAGGCGGAAACGCTTTCCATCACTACTGGCGAGCCGCAAACCTTGATATTGGATGAGAAAGATCGCAAGCTGATGAAGGGCAGGAAGATCGTTCTGGTGGATGATGTGATCAGCACCGGTTCAACTCTGCAAGGCATGCGCATGATCGCCGAGAAGGCCGGTGCGAAGATTGTCAAGGAGGCCGCGATCTTAACCGAAGGCGAACGCTCAAAGTGGGATAGTATCATTTCACTGGGACATTTACCGTTGTTTACGGATTGATTATTTAAAGATCAATTTTATAGCTTGATGGAGGAGCCATGCTGATCATTGCCAGCGACATCCATCTGACCGATGGAACTTGTGCCAAATCCATTTCGCCCAGCGCGTTCTATTTATTTGCAGATCGTTTGCGCGAAACGGCTTACCAAGCTTCATGGCGCAAGGACAATACCTATCGTCCAATAGATGGAATTGATCTCGTCTTGATGGGCGACATCCTCGACCCGCTTCATTCCACGCGCTGGCTGGACACGCAACCCAGTGACGCAAACTACATCCGGCCTTGGGTGGATCCGTCAAAGGCTGGATACGATTCCAAACTCCGTGAGGTGACGCGCGCTATTATCGACGCGAATGCCGAGGGTTTGGATGTCATCAAGAAATTGACTCAGCCCGGCGCGCTGACGCTTCCGCCCGCCAAGCGCAATGGAAAGCCGGCTTTAAAATCGCGCACGCCTACAGCCATCCCTCTACGCGTCTATTACACTATCGGCAACCACGACTGGTATTACCACCTCCCCGATAAAAGATTTGATGCAATACGACAAGACATCGTTGATGTGCTCGGACTCAATAATCCGGCGAATCTCTTCCCGTATGAGATGGATGAATACCAGCCGCTCAAAGAACTGGGAGCGCGCTATAAAGTTTTGATGCGCCACGGCGATTATTATGATCACTTCAATTTCGATCCGGAGAAGGGCCGGGATTTCGGGACGCTGGGCGATGTCTTCGCCATGGAAGTGCTGAATCGTTTTCCGGTCGAGGTGCAGAAGCGGCTGGGCAATCAATTGCCGGATGGGATTCTGGATGGTCTACGCCGCATCGTCAACGTGCGGCCCGTGCTGGCAACTTCCTTATGGATCGAAAGCCAAATCGAGGAACACGCTGGTTCGCCTGCCCTCGAGACCGAGTTGAAGCAGATTTGGGATCGCGTCTGTGACGAGTTCCTCGATAACGATTTTGTCCGCCAGGCACACAAGGCTTTCAAGTTCGATACCGTGGACGCGCTCCGGCTGGCAGTCAAGATCACGGATCGCACCTCCTTTACCAGCATCAATGAATTGGTCAACTGGCTGCGCGACAAAATGGGAAGCGGCGAGATTTCTTACGCGGCGCATGCCCTGAACGAACCCGCGGTACAAAAGGAAGAGGCGCGTTTTGTCGTCTACGGCCATACGCATTTTCACGAGGTCGTGCCGTTGGATGCTTATGGTTATCTCTCTGACCCCAAAAGCCAGATCTATATCAACTCAGGCACATGGCATTCGTATTACGCGATTGCCGCCAAGAACCATCTTAAGATTCATCAGCCCGATGAGTTCGTTCCGTATCAATCCATGACCTATCTGGCTTTCTACAAAGATGGAGAGCGCGGAGGCAGAAGTTTTGAAGCATGGTCGGGCACGTTTGCGTGAGATCAAAACAAGCAAGATAAAACAAATGCGTAAGTGTTTATCTCCCGCATTTGTTTGAGAAGATACAGGAGTGTTTGTGCAGGCGTTGATGGTTTGATGCAACTCTAACGGCTCGCGTTACTTGCGAGTGGGCGAGTGTGGATAAAACTTCGAGAGCAGGATTCTGCTTGGGTGTAGATAAAGCTTGTAATTGCCGCAGAATCCCACCCGTCCAGTGCACGCTATGTTGGGCAGCTTGAGGAGAGTCAAGTTACTTCCTCACGCGAGGACAATTAGCGATTAACTACCGATGGCATAAATATAGTGATGACCGCAATGATGATAAATAGCAAGAAGAAGATGCCTGATGTAAGGCGATAAAAACCCAGCATTTTTCGAGCGCGTTGATTGTTCAAAATCCAATCTGGCGTCTTGAATAGCAAAACTTGGGATCCTGATAGAGAAAAATTCCGGAAGGTAAATATTGCCTTTCTTTCCTTTGTCACGGTTTCGTTAGGCGGAAACCAAAAAGGCATTACAAATCTACATCCTTCTTTTACCCAGAGATCGTACATTTCTTCATACTGAATCTTGAAAACCCTAGATAAGAAAAAATTTGAGCAGAGTGGCATGCAAATGAAAAGCAATACAAGTAGTGCCATCACTATCTCCTATTTCTTGCTGTGGATGCTAAGTTAGGCCGCCCAACTAGGGATTATGCTGCGCCATATAACGGCTTTTAGACGGTCGCCGTATAACACCCAAAATAGGGTATTGGGCGGCGAAAGATTAATACATAACCAAGTATAAAACCTTCTTTTCATAGCGATAGCGCCGGCAATTTGGTCAACCAATCATTGAAAGTGGTAAAGAAAAGCGACGGGTTCTGTTTTTTCGTCGCCCTCCACAACAACCACAAGATGATGAGCGGCGCGAACAATCGTCCGTAAGACCATGGGAGAAAGTCAAAGGTCGGCAGGATGAATTCCAAGAAATAAGCAAAGCCAAACCAAATCCATTCATTGGGCGAATCAAGACGCTTGAGCAAGAGCAGGAATGATAACGCCACGAAGAGGCCGTGATGTTCCCAGACCACCGGCGAGGCGAGCGTCATCAAGATAAAGAGCGCAGGATGAGCGTTTGCGAGTCGCACACCTTTTCCCTTGCCAGAGAAAAAGGTTTCATGACGCACACATTGAAATGTCACGAACAAGGATGCAATCAAAAGGATCGCTTTGGATGCATACGTCAAAACGCGCGCCCAGATCAGGTCAAGATGAAAGAACGGGATGATGGATCGGAAAAAAGAGTCGAACGAAGTATCGTGGAAATTGGTCGTCTGCAAGGCGGTCAAGCCCTGCGTGCTTTTGATGAAATCCAGGAACGGAGAAAAGCCATCAATCGCCACGGTGAACATGGCCATGAGGATCAGGCTTAATACAAACCATCCAAGCCAGCGCCAATCCAATTCAAGCAGGAAGGCGAGCGCTAAAACAATCGGCGAGCTTTTGAGATGCACAGCCAGTGCCAGAGTCAGGGCGGAGAGCAAGGAACGCTTCGGATAAAGCAGCAGACTCAGGAACACGAGATTGAGCGTGTGAATGTTGATCTGAACGTAGAAGAGAGTCCGCAAGAGAGGCACATTGATCAACATGAACAGCGTGGTAACGAGCGCGGCGAGACGAGTCGAGAAGCCATAATGTTCCAGCACGCGATGAAGCAAAACGTAAAACAGCATCAGCGAAATGAAATTGGCGATCCAAAGGATCAGTAAAAAGTTATCCTCGCCGAATGGCACGATGAATTGCAACAACGTTGCCCACAGTGGCGGATATAAATAGGTATCGGGAAGCGGCTTGTGCTGTAATAGATTCGAGGCGGCTTCGATGTAATACTGATAATCGCCGTAACGGAACCGTTCACTCAATTGATTGAGATAAATGAAACCGATCAAAAAGAAACCGGCAACGCTCCAGCCGTTATTTGGGTTGACCCGCTTTGCATAAAGAAGATAGATCAGCGCTCCCAACAACAGCCAGGTGAAAGCCACCGATGCAAGCGTGATCGGCAGTTCCTCCAGGGGCCATAGCTGAATGAAGAGCTTGAAGCCTGCCCATCCCCAGCGCAGGAAAATAAAGAGTATGCTTGCGGCAATGAGGGCCGTAAGCATACTCCATAGAATCAACGCCCGTGCAGCAGGCTGGTAATTTTTCAAAAACATCTTCCTGTCATTACGGAACTTTCACATAAGAAGCCATGACATAGCCGCGCAAGCCGTTCGGGTCGCGCACGTTGATCCATTGATTGGCAATCCCTACTTTTGCCAGCGCGGAATTGGAGAGTTCGATGACCGTCAAGAACGTGCCTGCTTTTTCGATACCGACCAGCGTCCCAGCCAGTGAAGGGAACGCGCGCAGGCGCAATCCATACGTTCCCACGGCATCAATCACTTGCAGGACCAACCGTTGAGGTTGAGAGGCCGGAGATTGCGATGAGGTGGACGATGTGGAGGTGGATGAAGACGAGGTGCTTGGCGCGGATGGTGTTGAGGGGGTCGAAGGCGTGGAAGGTGTAGGTGCAGGATTCGGTGCGGGGGTAGAAGTCGGTGCGGGAGTAGAAGCCGGCGCGGTGCCTGGAACCTGTTGCACAAGCCATGCCGCAACATATCCCTGATGCCCGGACGGATCAGCTATGTTAATCCATTGATTGGTAACGCCAATCTTGGCGAGGGCGCCGGTTTGATCTTCGATCACCTGTAACGGCATGCTCGGCATTTCGGCATAATTGGCTGGTGAATCGGATGAGGGCTGGTTATGCAAGCGAATGCCGGCAGTCGCCGTGGCGAGGGCCTGCACGTATAAACCCGTGAGGGTGGCAGGAGGCGTGGATGGTGTGGAAGGTGTAGATGGCGTGGTTGTGGTCGAACCGCTGGAAGTCCCGGACGGAGCGGATGCGATGGCGCTGCATTTATACCAAGCGACCGCTTTGATGGCGCGTTGAAGCGGCTGGCCCTGACTGAAGCGCGTCATCAACGTAACCGGCGTCGTCTCCGGCGGGAAGGGCCATGGATCCTGGATCAAATAATCATTGCCTTGCTGGGCATAAAGGAGCACCCAGTGAGTCTGCAAGCCGGCGTCGGGCGAATAATCCACTTCTACAATCACAGGCTGACCCACCAAAAGCGAAGTGTTGATTTGCGAGATCGGCGCGTCCGTGTTCGTGCAGATGGTAAGTCCGGTGCTTTGAATTTGCGGATAAAGTTTACTGATCGCGCTCCAGACAAGAAGCTCATCCGAGGTGATACCGCCGTTGGCGGTTAATTTCTGGTTCAAGGTAGCGGGGGTTTCCGTGAATCCCCAACTGCTGGCATACATTGCCAGGCTGGTCAATGCGCAACCGATGTAGCCAATCGTATCGGGGCCGGGGCCGATTTTGGTATTTTTCCATTGTGGGTCTTGCTGG
>Ga0335081_10008604_pt1 | contig 16368 bp, 17 predicted proteins | sample Lox_Sample_35_FD_206713 | JGI IMG/M metagenome (GOLD analysis project Ga0335081, IMG submission 206713) | Soil microbial communities from Loxahatchee National Wildlife Refuge, Florida, United States - Lox_Sample_3.5 | ecosystem: Environmental > Terrestrial > Soil > Wetlands | place: USA... | reverse complement strand
TTTTTGCGGTTCCGGCCGGAACCCAGGACAGGGTCCCGGACCCCTCGCCGAACACCGGCGGGCTGAAAAAGCCAGCATTAAGCGCCGCTTAGCGGCAGGACGCGGCTACTTCGCCGGCACCACCAGGGAATAGCGCTCGTCGGCCGCGGGGACGCGGGCCTCCGGCACCCCCAGTTCCTTGCGCACGATGTTGGTGCCGAGCGTGATCGCCACCGCCTTGTAGAAGGCGTGGCGGCGGCTCATGCCCTCGCGGCCCATGCCGCAGTCGGTCGACACCATCAGCCGCTCGGCGGGGATGTATTTGAGCGCGGCGCGGATTTGGGCCGCCACCTGCTCAGGGCTCTCGACCTGCAGCGTGTGGTGGTCGATCACGCCGATGCAGATTTTCTTGTCGGTGATGGTCTTGCCGATCGCTTCCATGTCCATGCCGCCGGAGCTCGCCGACTCGAAGGTGATAACGTCGGCATCCACCGTATTGTAAGCCTCCAGCGACGGCTTGTAGCTGATGTCGGCCGCGAACATTTTCTGCTGCGACGGGTTGCCCCAGCAGGAATGCGCCCAGACTTCGGTTTTGGCGCGCAAGCCCTTCACCGTGCGATTGAACACGTCGACGATGAATTTCGGCGTAATCACATTGTCCTGGACTTTGCGCGCCGCGATCATATGGATCTGCGGCTCCTCGATCTGGATCACCGGACAGCCGGCGTCGGCGAGCTCGTGATATTCCTCGTTGAAGGCGTCGGCGATGGCGTACATGCGGTCGGGGATGCTCTTGTAGTAGCGGTCCTGCAGCGCGAAGGTGACAATCTCCGCCGACACCGCGCCGAATTTCACCGGCTTGTCGGTGAAGCGCTGCGCCGCCTTCCACATCGCGGTGTATTGCAGATTGCCGCGGCCGATCGGACCGGTGATCACCGGCATCACGCGCGACTCGAGATAGTCATGCAGGATGTGGCCGCGCGGAAACCAGATGCCGCCGCGGCCGGCCGGCGTCGGCACCGGGTTGTCGCGCGTGAGGCCTTCCATATGGTTCGGCGGATAGGCGGTCCAGCTCTGGCCGCCGACGTCGTCGTCGAAGCGGCAGTCGCCGTCGCTCAAGATGTCGAGGCCGGCGAGCTCCTGATCGCGCAGATAGCAGGTGAGCGCATCCTCGTACTGCTCGCGGAAGCGGCGCGTGACCATCGCCTCGAGGAAATGGCGGTTGCCGAGATTTTCCGTATACCAGCTCGGCCGCGGCAGCGAGCCGGTGATCGTGGTCGGCAGGATGATGTCTTTGGTCGCACGAAACATGTACGTAGCCTCCCCGAACGGATGGAATGCGGCTCTTTGCGGCCCTTGCGTCGCGCACCATATTAAGGCTGCCAAAGACAAAAGAAACCGACGTTTGCGCGCATGATGCCGCACGGTTGCCCACGGTGGGCATGCCCAAGGCGGTGGGACGCGATATCTGCTATAGTGGCAACGATGGACAAGAAGGCCGACAGCTACATCATCAAGCCGGACCCGAACGATCCGCGGCTGACCGAGCGCGTCACCGGCGTCGACCAGACCGGCCAGCGCGTGCAGACCTCGGTCACGGTCGAGCGCGCGCTGACCATCTTCCTCAACAGCCAGGAGATCGTCACCGCGATGACGATCAACGATTATCCGGAATATCTCGCCATCGGCTATCTGCTCAATCAGAATATGCTGTTGCCCGACGACGAGGTGACCGGCGTCGACTACGACGAAGAGCTGGCGGTCGTCGTCGTGCGCACCAAGCGCAAGACCAATTATGAGAGGAAGCTGAAGAAGAAGGTGCAGACCTCGGGCTGCGCGCAGGGCACCGTGTTCGGCGACCTGATGGAGGCGCTGGAGAACATCGCGCTGCCCAAGGCGACTTTGCGCACCTCATGGCTCTACAGTCTGACGAACGCGATCAACGCCACGCCGTCGCTTTATCTCGAGGCCGGTGCCATCCACGGCTGCGTGCTGGCGCAGGAAGACCGGCCTCTGGTCTATATGGAGGACGTCGGCCGCCACAACGCGGTCGACAAGATCGCCGGTTGGATGTTCAAGGAGAAGGTGCCGGCGCACGACAAGATCTTCTACACCACCGGCCGGCTGACCTCGGAGATGGTGATCAAGACGGTGCGCATGGGCATCCCGATCCTGATCTCGCGCTCCGGGTTCACCGCCTGGGGTGTCGAACTGGCGCGCAAGGCAAACCTCACGCTGATCGGCCGCGCGCGCGGCAAGCGCTTCGTCGCGCTGGCCGGCGAGGACCGCATCGTGTTCGATCAGGACCTCGCTTATGTGGAAGAAGAAAGCGCGAAACACCGGCGCAAGGCCGCGGTGAATGATGAGTAAGAGGTCCGGCCATTGGCGCCAAATGGCCAGTGTCGCTGAAATCGTTGCATATTGGAGTCGGCACGAAAACGAATCTGGCTTAGCGGTAGATTGGGCAGAGGCTCATAAACGTTGCTGGGCATGCGGAAGAAAGAAGTGGAAGAGAAATTTCGATCGCTGTCACATTATCCCCCGATCGTTAGGCGGGTCGGACAGCGCTGAAAATCTTGTTCTGTTGTGCCCGCGTTGTCACAAACAAGCTCCCAACGTAAATGATCCATCATTTATGTGGTTTTGGCTGCGATCCCGGGCAGTGCCGTTCTATGACACCGAATGGATAGTCAGTGGATTCGAAGAATATCAAAGACTCTTTGGAAAGAGGCCATTTAGCGGTTCGAATTCGCTAGATCTTTCGAAACTGGAACACATGATCAAGAAATTTAGAAGACAGGCGATCATCCATTTTGGTGAAGGTAGACCTAATCCATCAACATTGGCGTGGGTGTTAGCGAAGATGGAAGATGAAGCGGCCGCGCACTCTGCTTCACCCTCCCCTGTAGGGGGAGGGTCGGCGAGCGTAGCGAGCCGGGGTGGGGTGAGCAGCGCTACATCAAGATTCACCCCCACCCAATCGCGCTTCGCGCGATTGACCTCCCCCCTCCAGGGGGAGGTGGAGAGAGACTGACCTCGTGCCTGGCCCAGCCCCCCCCACTCTCGGCCTCGTCCTCGCCGGCGGGCTCGCGCGCCGCATGGGCGGCGGCGACAAGGCGCGCCTGAAGATCGGCGGCTCGACCATCCTCGACCGCGTTCTGGCGACGTTGTCCGGCCAGTGCGTCGACGTCATCATCAACGCCAATGGCGATCCCGCGCGCTTCGCCGACACCGGCTGCGTTGTCGTCCCCGATAATGTGCCGGAATACCCCGGGCCGCTCGCCGGTATCCTCGCCGGCCTCGACTGGCTGGCCGAACAGCGCAATGGCGTCGAGTGGATCGTCAGCGTGCCCGGCGATTGCCCGTTCCTGCCCGACGACCTGGTCGAGAAGCTGCATCTGGCGCGGCGCAAATTGGGCGCCGGCGTACCGCTCGCCTGCGCGCGCTCGGGAGAATGGCGGCATCCGGTGATCGGTCTCTGGCCGCTGGCCTTGCGCGCGGACTTGCGCAAGGCGCTGATCGAGGAGGACCTGCGCAAGATCGAAGTGTGGACCGCCCGCCACGGCATCGCCATCGCCGACTGGCCGGCCGAGCCGATCGACCCGTTCTTCAACGTCAACACGCCGGAGGACGCCGCCCGCGCCGAGGCGATTGCACTGCAATACGGATATTGAGCCCTGCCGCCGCGCCATCTGGCTCCCTATCTGTTAAGCTAAGGGCGCCTGGGTTTGGGAGAGGAGCCGGATTATGAAGACCTTCCTCGTTGCCTGCGTGGCCGCCATCATCATCGCGGTGATCGGCGGGGTCGTGCTCAACAGCGTGCAGGAAACGGCCGAGCAGGCCTACAGCACCACGAGCGTGCGGCTCGGCACCTGATCAGCTGACGAGCTGGGCGTAAGATAGAAACCCGACGCGCGCGCCGGGGTCGATCGACGTCACCTCCTCAGGAAACTCCAAGAGGCCATCCGTCTCGGTCAACGAGGTCAGGATGCCGGCGCCGTCCTGCGGGTGCTTGACCGCCTCGATATCGCCTTCGGCATTGGGTCGCAGCGCCACGCGCACATATTCGCGCCGATCCTTCTTCTTCTTGTAGGCAAAGGCCGCCTTCACCGGCAACGCCACCAAGGTCTGCGGCAGCGCACCGGCCAATTGCCGCAACAGCGGCTTCACTACGCGCACAAACGTCACGAATACGGCGACCGGATTGCCCGGCAAGCCGACGAAGGCGGCGCTGCCGCCGCCCGCACCGCGGATGACGCCCATCGCCACCGGCCGGCCCGGCTTGATGGCGACGCGCCAGAACACCAGGCTGCCGATGCGCTCGACCGCGCTGCGCACATGATCCGCCTCGCCGGTGGAGACGCCGCCGGAGGTGACGACGAGGTCGTGCGCGGGCGCGGCGGCCTGTAGCGCGCGCATCAACTCGCTCGGCTTGTCGGGCAGGATGCCGAGATCGGTCACCTCGACGCCGAGGCGGCCGAGCAATTCGGCGAGCAGATAGCGGTTGGCGTCGTAAATCGCGGTCGGCGCGAGCGGCGCACCCGGTTCGACCACTTCGTCGCCGGTGGAGAAGATGGCGACCTTGAGCCGGCGCCGCACCTCGATCTCGGTCAGCCCGAGCGCGGCAAGCAGGGCGACATGCTGCGCCTCCAGCACCGTGCCGGCCGGCAGCACGATCTGTCCTTTCGGCACATCCTCGCCGGTGAGCCTCCGGTTGGCGCCGAGTTTCAGGCCCTTCGGCACGACAACGTCGCCGCCGTCGACGGTGACGTCCTCCTGCATGAACACGGTGTCGGCACCCTTCGGCATCGCCGCGCCGGTGAAGATTCGGGTTGCCTGGCCAGGACTGATCGCCAGCCCGGCATTGGCGCCGGCGGTGAGCCGGCCGGCAATGGCCAGCCGCGTATCGCCGTTCGGGTCGAGATCCGCGTGGCGCACGGCGTAACCGTCGACCGCGGAGTTATCGAACGGCGGCAGGTCGACTGGCGCGCTGACGTCGCGGGCGACCACCCGGCTGCGCGCGGCGGTCAGCGGCACACGCTCGATTTCGCTCACCGGCGTGATGCGCTCGCCGATCAGCCGCTCCATGTCGGCCAGCCGCAGCAGCGGGCCGGAAAAGGCAAAGCAGTCGTCGGAGAGCTGCGCCATCAGTTTTCCTTGAATGCCGCATCGAGCGGCACCGCGTGCTTGATCGCGAGATCCGCGATAACCTCGATGTCATTGAGATCGACCACCGGCACTTTTGCCGTTGGCAACTTGGTGTCGGCGGCGATGGCGATGATGTGCGGGTCGTCCGGATGGATCAGCGGCTTGCCGTTGGCGGCGCGGTGGATCTCCAGCTTGGGGAAGGCGTCGCGCTTGTAGCCTTCGACCAGCACCAGATCGACCGCCGACATCTTGCCGACCAGATCGCGCAAGTCCCACTCCTGCTCCTCACGCAGCTCGTGCAGGATGGCGAAGCGCCTGGAAGACGAGACGATCACCTCGGTGGCGCCGGCGGCGCGATGGAAGAAGCTATCCTTGCCCGGCTGGTCAAGGTCGAAGCCGTGGTGGGCGTGCTTGAGCGTGGACACCTTCAGCCCGCGCGCGATCAGCCGCGGAATGAGCTTGGTGATCAGTGTGGTTTTGCCCGAGCCGCTCCAGCCGGCGAGGCCGATGATTCGCATGGATGTCATGTAGGCGAAATTCCCGACAATGAACCGGCAGATATAGCACGGTTAAGCTAAACTACGGGATTGCCCACGCCTTGGCGGGGAGGCAGATTCCGGCCCGGCGGCAAGCCGGCGGGGGACCAGAATGTCTCAGGGTGCGGTGTGGACTCGGCGCGAGGTATGGACGCGCAAACTGCTTTATCCCGGCCATACGCTGCCGACCGCGATCGCGCCGGTACTGGTCGGCATCGCGCTTGCCTATCACGACCGGGTCTTCGCCTTATGGCCGGCGCTGCTCGCTTTCCTCGCCGGTTGGCTGATCCAGTTCGCCGGCGTCGTCACCGACAACCACAGCAATCTGATCCGCGAGCCCGACGATCGCGAGCATCCCGAGCTGGTGCGGGCGGTCGCCAGCGGGCTGTTGTCGCTCGCCGATCTGCGCGCGACCATTTTGACGAGCTACGGGCTCGCTATCGTTATCGGGGTCGCGCTGACGGTCATCGCCGGCTGGCCGGTGGTCGCCATCGGCCTGCTCAGCATCTTCGCGAGCTGGGCCTATTCGGCCGGGCCCTGGCCGTTCGGCCGTCATGGCTTTGCCGATCCGCTGTTCTTCCTCTTCTTTGGCACGGTCTCAGTGATCGGAACCTATTATGTACAGGCGGCCTACGTGCTCGGCCCCGCGCACTGGCGCGAGGCGCTACCCTTCGCCGCCGTCGCGATCAGCCTGCCGATCGGCGCGCTGATCACCAATATCCTGATCATCGACGACATCCGCGATCGCGATTTCGACGTGGTCAAGGGCAAGAACACCATCGCGGTGCGCTTCGGCCGAGGCTGGAGCCGCGCCGAGTTCTTATGCCTGCTGGTCTTTGCCTATGCGGCGCCGCTCTGGCTTTGGCTTTCGCTTCATTTCAGCGCCTGGGTGCTGCTCACCTGGCTCACTTTGCCGATCGCGGCGCTGGTTACCCACGCGGTGTGGACACGCGACCGCTTCGAGCAACTGGTGCCGATGACGCCGCGCATGGCCATGCTGACGGTAGCCTATGCGGTTTGCCTGGCGGCCGGGATTGCGGTTTCCGGCTGACCGCACCGGTTTTTGATCCAGATCAAATCTGTCGCACGGATGTTGCCATCTTATTTCAAAATAACGACGGGACGGGCCTAGAGTCGCGTCCGGTGGCAGCGCGAGAGCCAGGCGGTATAGAGCGATGGCACGCTGGCGGCTGATCGTCATTGTCTTCATCGTCGGCGGCCTCGCCGGCGCTGGCGCGATGCTCGCCAGCCTCGAGATCAATAAAAGCACTTCGACCGACGCCTTCTGCACCTCCTGCCACAGCATGCAGTTCGTCGGCGACGATCCCGTCTTCCTGCATTCGGCGCATCACAGCAACGGCTTTGGCGTCCAGCCCGGCTGCAACGACTGCCACACCCGCAAGGCCAATTGGTTCATCGAAACCTGGGATCACGCCTCGGCGGCCACCCGCGACATCTTTGCCGAATACACACACGATTTCAGCGACCCGAAAGTCTGGGCGGCGCGCCGCATCGAACTGGCGCATGAGGTGCGCGACGTCATGCGCGCGCAGGACAGCGTGACCTGCCGCTCCTGCCACAACGCGGCAGCGATCAATCCGAAAAGCGAGCGCGGCCAGGCGGCGCATGCGCTGATGCGCGAGGGCCGCATGACCTGCATCGACTGCCATTTCAACCTGGTGCATGCGCCGGTACCGCCGAGCACGGCTTTCATCCGCGGCTCGGGGATCGCCGGCGCGGCGAAATGAACAGGCTTTGAGGAGGCTTGCCATGAGCAGCCAAGGCCGGATGTCGAAAATCATCGCCGCCGCTTTGTTGACCGGCGGCGTCAGCGCCGGCGTTCTGATGCTGGTGACGCAATTGCGCGCGCAAACGCCACCCCCCGCGGCAGAGCCAGCACCGCCGGCGGCAGCGCCGGCACCCGCCGCTGCGCCGGGCACCATCCCCACCGCCGACGTGCCCTATTACGCCGAGTGGGTGACGTCGCCGCACGCCAAACGCAACGCGGAGGAGTTCAATCACTGGAACAAGGAAGGCGCCATTCCGGTCGAATGCGCGCGCTGCCATTCGACGCCCGGCTTCCTCGACTGGCTCGGCGCCGACGGCTCGACGGCCGGCAAGGTGGATAAACCGGCGCCGATCGGCACGGTCATTACCTGCATGGCCTGTCATAACGACAAGGCGCGCATGCTCACCTCGGTCACCTTCCCGTCCGGTCTGACCGTCGAAAACCAGGGCGCCGACGCGCGCTGCATGGCCTGTCACCAGGGCGTCGAGTCGACCAACAGCGTCAACAACGCGATCGCCAATCTCGGCGACGACGCGGTGACGCCGAAGCTCGAATTCATCAATGTGCACTATCGCGCCGCCGGAGCCATGCTGTTCGGCACCATGGCCAAGGTCGGCTACGAATACAGCGGCAAGAAATACGCCGCCCGTTTCGAGCATCGGGCGCCCTACAGAACCTGCAACGCCTGTCACGTCACCCATACGCTGGAAGTGAAGGTGCAGGACTGCGCCGCCTGCCACAAGGAGGTCACCGACAAGGCCTCGCTGCAGAACATCCGCGCCGACAAGGTCGACCGCGACGGCAACGGCAACATCGACGAAGGCGTGGCGATCGAGATCAAGCATCTCGAGGACAAGCTGATGGCCGCGATCATGGACTACGCCAAGACGGTGGTCGGCAAGCCGATCGTCTATACGCCGGAGGTCTATCCCTATTTCTTCAACGACCTGAACGGCGACGGCAAAGTCGACAAGGACGAGGCCAAGTTCCCCAACCGCTATAAGTCGTGGACGCCGCGCCTGCTCAAGGCGGCGTACAATTATCAGTTCGTGTTCAAGGATCCGGGCGCCTTCGCCCACAATCCGGCCTATGCGACGCAGCTCCTGCTCGACTCGCTCGCCGATCTCGGCGTCAAGGTGAAGGTGGACATCGCCAAGGCGGTGCGGCCGTAGCGCCACACGAAAACAAGACGCCCGGCCGCGCGGCCGGGCGTCATGTTTAGGCTTCGCTTGTGATTATTCGGCCGGCGTCGGCGTGACCAGGCCTGCGCCGCCGCTACGTTGCTCCTCCTCGACCCAGAGCGGATGGTGCTCCTTCGCCCAGTTGAGGTCGACGGTGCCATCGCTCATCGATTCGAAGGCGCCCTCCATGCCGAGCGTGCCGAGATAGATGTGCGCGATGATCAGCGCCACGAACAGCACGCCGACCACGCCATGGAAGATTTCGGCCAGCTCCATGTTGCCGACGGTGAGCCCGCCGTAGAAGGGGAAGAGCAGCATGTAGCCGGAGATGATCATCGCCGCGCCGCCGAGCACGATGAACCAGTAGAGCAGCTTCTGTCCGGCGTTGAACTTGTAGGCCGGCGCGTGGCCGCCGCCCTTACCCATGCCGCCGCCCATCTTGAACCATTGGATATCGGCGGCGGTCGGGAAGTTCTGCCCGATCCACATCAGCATCATCAGCACCACGCCGATGGTGAAGGCGAAGGACAGGTAGTTGTGCGCGTACTTCGCCCACTCCGACCACGCGCTGAACGCCTCCGGTCCCAGCCAGGGCAGGATCAAAGCGCGGCCGAAGGTGATGTTCAGGCCGGTGATGCCGAGGATGACGAAGGTCGAGGCGGTGAGCCAATGCACGAAGCGCTCGAAGCCGGTGAAACGCACCATCTTTCGCCCCGAGCGGCCGCCCTCGATGCGGATGGTGCCGCGCCACAGGTAGAACAATACGAGCAGCGCGAGCATGCCGAGGATGGCGATGCCGCCGATCCACTTCAGCCACACGGTGTGGAACTCGCGCCAGTCGCGCCCGGCCGGGTGCTCGATCACGTAGGATTTGACGTCGGGAATGGTGCCGCGGCCCTGGATCAGCTTGAGCTGATCGAGCAGCTGCTGCTCCTTCACCGCCGCCGCGTTGGGGTTGGTTTGAGCAGAGGACGGCACCGGCACCGTCAGCGAAACGGCAAGGCACAGCGCCAGCGCGCCGAGGACGAAGCGAAGCCGTGCAAATAAAGCCGCCATGGCCTGGTTCTCCTCAGGTCGCGATGGTTTCGTGATAGGCCGTCTGCCAGCCCCAGGCGCCGGAGCCGTAGCCGCGCTTGGCCACCCGCTCCTTGTAGATCTGCGCGATGACGTCGCCGTCGCCGGCGAGCAGCGACTTGGTCGAGCACATCTCGGCGCACAGCGGCAGCTTGCCTTCGGCAAGCCGGTTGGCGCCGTACTTCTCGTACTCCACCTTGCTGCCGTCGGGTTCCGGGCCGCCGGCGCAGAACGTGCACTTGTCCATTTTGCCGCGTGTGCCGAAGTTGCCGACCTTCGGGTATTGCGGCGCGCCGAACGGACAGGCGTAGAAGCAGTAGCCGCAGCCGATGCACAGGTCCTTGTCGTGCAGCACCACCGCGTCCGCCGTGGTGTAGAAGCAGTTCACCGGGCAGACCGCCGCGCAGGGCGCGTCGGTGCAGTGCATGCAGGCCATGGAGACCGAGCGCTCGCCGGGCTTGCCGTCGTTGAGCGTGACCACGCGGCGGCGGTTCATGCCCCACGGCACCTCGTGCTCGTTCTTGCAGGCGGTGACGCAGGCGTTGCACTCGATGCAGCGGTCGGCGTCGCAGAGGAATTTCATTCTGGCCATGTCGATCCTCCTTAAGCCGCCGTGATCTGGCAGAGGGTGACCTTCGGCTCCTGCATGCCGGTGGCAGGATCGTAGCCGTAGGTGGTGATGGTGTTGACGCTTTCGCCGAGCACTACCGGGTCGGTGCCCTGCGGGTAGTTGGCCCGCAGATCCTCCCCGCCGAACCAGCCGCCGAAGTGGAAGGGCATCCAGGCGACGCCCTTGCCGACACGCTCGGTGACCAAGGCCTTGACCTTGGCCTTCGACGAATTCTCCGCGCCGGTCACCCAGACCCAGGCATTGTCCTTGATGCCGCGGGCGTCGGCGTCGGCCGGATTGATCTCGATGAACATCTCCTGCTGGAGCTCGGCCAGCCACTTGTTCGATCGGGTCTCCTCGCCGCCGCCTTCATATTCGACCAGGCGTCCCGAGGAGAGAATGATCGGGAACTGTTTGGCGATGCCCTTGTCGACCGCCGCTTTTTGCACGGTGAAGCCGATGTTGGGCAGGCGGAACTGCTTGGCGTCGGGCAAGGACGGATACTTGGCGACCAGGTCGACGCGCGGCGTGTAGATCGGCTCGCGGTGCACCGGGATGGGGTCGGGCAGGCCGAAAGCATTCATGCGCGCCTTGGCGTTACCATAAGGCACACAGCCGTGCTTCATGGCGACGCGCTGGATGCCGCCGGAAAGGTCGATCGACCACGACACCGCATCGGGCGTAGTCGGGTTGACCTTGTTGATCACCGCCATCTCGGCTTCGGTGAGGTCCTTGTCCCAGCCCAGTTTCTTGAGCACACCGAGCGTGAACTCGGGATAGCCGTCGGTGATCTCGGAGCCGAGCGAGTAGGAGCCGTCGGCCAACAGGCTCACTTTGACCTTGGAGCCGTCCGGCCGCGTCTCCTCGCGCTCCACGCCGAAACGGGCGCGGAAGCAGCCGCCGCCGTCCATGACGTTGAGATGGGTGTTGTACAAGAGCGGCGTGCCCGGATGCCTGACCTCGGGCGTGCCCCAGCACGGCCAGGGCAGGCCGTAATAGTCGCCGCCGACGTCCGGATCGTCCTTGGGCGCGCGTAAGGTGACCAGGTCGAACTTGGCCTGGTTCTTCATGTGCGCCTTGAGGCGTTCCGGCGACTGGCCGCAATAGCCGGTCGAGAAAGAGCCGCGGTTCATTTCGCGCAGAATGTCCTCGGCGATCGGCAGGTTGTTCTCGACCTTGATGTTCTTGAACATCTGGTCGGCGAAGCCGCACTTCTTGGCGATCAGGTACATGACCTCGAGATCGTCCTTCGCTTCGAAGATCGGCTTGACGATCTGCTCGCCCCACTGCAGCGAGCGGCCGGTGGAGACGCGCGATCCCCTGCATTCGAATTGCGTCGCGATCGGCAGCAGGTACATGTTGTCGGTGCGGCCGGCCTTCACCGCCAGCGAGGCCCATGTCGTCGGGTGCGGGTCGGCGACCACGAGGAGTTCCAGCGCCTTCAGGCCTTTCAGCGATTCGGGGATACGCGTGATCGAGTTGCTGGCGTGCCCCTGCACGAACATCGCCTTGACGTTGTCCTTCTGCGCCACCTGGTCCTTCGGCAGCAGCACCGCATCGAACCAGCGCGTGAGCGGGATACCCGGCGTCTCCATGATCGCCTTGGAGTCGAAGCGGCCCTGCAGGTAATTGTAATCGACCTCCCAGACGCGCCCCCAATGCCGCCAGGCCCCTTCGATCAGGCCGTAGTAGAAGGGCAGCGTCACGATATCGAGGCCGACGTCGGTCGCGCCCTGCACGTTGTCGTGGCCGCGCAGGATGTTGGCGCCCATGCCGGGGCCACCGATGTTGCCCGTCATCAGCAAGGCGATGCAGCTTGCCCGAACGTTGGCGGTGCCGACCGTGTGCTGGGTCTGACCCATGCACCAAATGAGCGTCGACGGCTTCTGCGTGGCGAACATCTTGGCGACGCGTTCGAGCTGCGCGCCGGGAACGCCGGCCACCCGCTCGACCTCATCGGGCGTCCACTTCTCCACCTCCTTGCGGAGATCATCGAAGCCATAGACGCGCTGCTTGATGAATTCCTTGTCTTCCCAGCCGTTCTTGAGGATATGCCACATCATGCCATACAGCACCGGGATGTCGGTGCCCGGCCGCATCCGCACGTATTCGGTGGCGTGCGCGGCGGTGCGCGTCAGGCGCGGATCGATGACGATGAAGTTGCCCTTGTTGAGCTCCGCCGACTCGATCATGTGCTGCATGGCGACCGGATGCGCCTCGGCCGCATTGCTCCCCATGAACAACAGCGTCTTGGCGTTGCGCATGTCGTTGGGGTTGTTAGTCATCGCGCCATAGCCCCAGGTATTGGCGACGCCGGTGACCGTGGTCGAATGGCAGATACGCGCCTGGTGGTCGGTGTTGTTGGTGCCCCAGAACGCGCCGAGCTTGCGGAACAGGTACGAGCCCTCGTTCGTCATCTTGGCCGAACCGAGCCAGTAGACCGAGTCGCCGCCGGACTTCTGGCGGATCGACATGAGCTTGTCGCCGATCTCGTTGATGGCCTGGTCCCACTTGATGCGGGTCCATTTGCCGTTCTCGAGCTTCATCGGATATTTCAGCCGCCGCTCGCCGGAGACGAGCTCGCGCACCGAAGCGCCCTTGGCGCAATGCGAGCCGCGGTTGATCGGGGAATCCCAACTCGGCTCCTGACCGACCCAGACGTCGTTTGAGACTTCGGCCGTGACCGTGCAGCCGACGGCGCAGTGCGTGCAGATGCTCTTGCGGATGGTGGCGCCGGTGGTGAGCGGGCCGGCAGCGGCAGCTTCCGCCTTGCGCACGTTCGACAACGGCAGCGTGCCGATGGCGGCCAAGCCGCCGGCGGCAACGCCGGAGCGGCGCAGGAAGGCGCGGCGGTCGAGGCCGGCATCGGCCTTGCCGGCCAAGGCGGCGAGCGAGCCGCGGCGTGCCTGACGTTCGGTTTTTCTGATCAGCACGGCAACCTCCCTCAGCTCGGATAGTGATTGACGCGGTAGTACGCCTTCACGTCGGGCGAATCCGCCTTGTAGCGGGGCTTACGTTTCTCATCGTTGCTTTCGGTGCCCGCACGGGCCTCACTGACGAGCGCGACCGGAGCAGCCGCGACACCGGCACCAGCACCGAGCGCGCGCAAGAAATCGCGGCGCCCCATCTTGGCCTTGCCATCTGTCTTCATCGTCAGTCCTCCTTAAGCGAGATGCCGCTGGCGGCTTTCGCGCGCTTCACGAGGGAAGCGCGAAGGCCGCCGTTTCGATCTCCGTGAATACCCGGCCGAGCGCACCGACGCGCCGGTAGAAGTTCGCCGCATCCGCGCGTTCGAGATCGGCGAAGAAGCGTCCGATCCACGGCGCCATGTGGCGGGTGAAGATGATGCGTCCGGAATCTTCCGGGGCAGCGAGTTGTCCGCTGGCGAGCCCCGACATGACCTCACAGAGAATGCCGGCGTGATCCTCGGGTTCCGTTACGCCTTCGGCGCGGCCGATGTCGATGCGCGCCAGGTCCTCGCGCAGCCTTGCCAGCGGGCGCTCGTGCAGGAAGCCGGTGAGATAATAGGAGGCGTAAGGGAGAAGCTCGCCGCGGCCGATGCCGATGAACAGGTCGAAGAACTCCTGCTCAACCTCCTGCACATCGGCCTCGGCCGCCGCCTCTGCCAACGCCATATGCGCCAGCCCGAGCGGCGACGGATCGCCGCGCAGCGCGGCGACATGCTCGAGCAGTTTCGGCTCCGGCGCGCGCATCAGCAACGTGCCGAGCAGCGCATATTCCAGCGCGCGCGCGTGATCGATGTCGTCGGCTTCGCGCGTGGTGCTGTCGTCGTAAAGATCGGGGCGGAGCAGATTACGCGCGACGCCGGTAACCGCCTCGACGGCGAGCACGCGTTCGGCGGGAACGCGCCGCCAATTGGAAACGGACGGCTGCGCCAGGCCAATGCGGCGCGCAAGCTCGGTCACGCCGCCGGCGGCGCGAATCGCCTCCTCGAGTCCCCGATCTCCCATAGTCGCTTTCTTGTTATTTTTCTCGCGACGGGACGCGTGCGTTGCCAAGTTTGGCTTGTCCCGGGCGAAAGAACCAACTCAGAATAGTTAAAAGCTATCGCTGCATGGAACAGAGGGTCAATAGCTGGAGGCTATAAGCACGGTAAAGATTTGGGGAGGCGGCACCGGAATATTCGCGCCGCACCAATTTCAGCTTTCAGGATCGTTTTGCGGCGCAGCGTTATTTATTTTGCGCTGCAGCGTAACCTCTGCCTTCGGCGACGCCGGTTCCTGCCCGTTCGTGGTTCCGAGGACAGGTTTCTGATCTTGCGATAGTTCCGCGGGCGCGGCGTTTGGTTCGTCGGTGATTGCACCGACGACCTGCGTCACCAACCGCGCAGCCTCTTCGGCCGTTATGGCGCCGAAGCCCGGCACCCCACCCGGCGCCGTGAAATCCCAGCCGTTCTCGACCGGGCCGATGAAATCGCGAATCGCCGGATCGGCCGACCAGACGCGGCGAAGCGCCGCACGGGTCAGGTCCGGCGGAACACCAGGACGAAGGAAGGCGCGCACGTCGGTATCAGCGCCGATCGACTCGATCGGCGGCAGATCGGCAATGTCGAATTCTTCCGGCGCTTTCGCATCGGTGGCATCGCTCTTTGCCGATGCAGGCGCGGTGTCGGCTTTCGGCCCTGGTGCCGGTTCTTGCTCCGCCCCCGCTTCGCGCTTACGCCGCGACCAGCGTTCGAGGAAGTTTTCCGGCTCGCTCATGGCTTTTGACCGTGACCTTGCGGGGCGCGGCGCGCCAACGCCTCCGGGTCGGCGCGGTCGCGCTTGCGCTTGCTGAACGCCTGCTCGACATGGTGCTCGGCGACGAAGGCTGCCACCTGCTCCCGGATGGTATCCGGCATCGGCACCGAATCGACGGTGACCTCGGGGGTGCCGGCCCAGGCCTCGCCTTCGGCCGGATCGGCCGTAACGGTCGGAGGGCCAAACGGCGGATCGCCCACGGCGGGATGCAGCACGACCCAGAGCAGCGGGGCCTCGACCAGCAGATTTTCGCGATAGTTGCCGGCTTCCGAACGGTAGAGCGCGATCTCGGCGACGCCGGCATAGAAGGTTGCGCGCTCGCCGTCATCCGACAGCTTGCTCCAGGCCGGCGTGTCGGGCACGCCGGTGAGTATGCCGGTCGGCCGCCAGATCACATCGGCCCAGCGGCTGGCGCCCTTGCTCCGTTCAACCAGCACGCCGACCTCGATCGTCAGCTGCGGCGCGACGCTGCTGCTCATCCGACAGCCTCCAGATGGCGCACCGGCAGGCCGGTGACCAGATTCTGCGGTTTCATGCGGATCAGTTTATCCGGCGTGGCGGCGAGAATAAGGTAGACCGGCTCGCCGCGGACTTTCTCGACCACCAGGTCCGGATCGTCGAAGGTGAGCGCGAACAGGCCGACCACGCGCGACATGGTGCCGTCGTCGACGGCTTCGCCGTTCCACAACAGGTCGCCGATCGTGGTGGCGCCGGCGTCGAGGCCGACATACCAGGCGAGATTGACGTCGCGCAGTTCGGTCAGCGGCTCGATCAGCACATGCACGCCGAGCAGGTGGGCGATCCACAGCCGCATCGCCTCCGCCAGCGCGGCGAGCCCTTCGCGGCCAGCCGTCAGATCGATCGCCATATCGAATCGATCGCTGCGCTCCCAGTAGGTCTCGGCATTGTCGACGTTGATGACGTCGATCGCCGCCTCGGCCGGAAGGCCCAGCATGGAAACGAGCGGGGAGAGCGGCATCGGACTGCCGCCGCTGATGGTTTCTTCGTCGGCGGCGATCAGCGAACCGTCATGGACGGTCAGATGCTGGGGGCGGAAGAACAATTCGGCCGCGCGCAACACGCGCGTATCGGCGACGCCGTCGAGCGCGTTGCGCAGGATCACATGCACCAGTTGATTGATGAACAGCGGCGGCGTCCCGGCGAGACCGCCGCGCCGGCAGAGATCGACATAGGCCGCCTCCAAAGTCCGGTGCCGCAGCAGGTGATCGCGGAAGGCGACCAAGAGCTGCCAATTTTCCCGCGCATCAGGATCGGCAATGGCGGCAACGTC
>Ga0335081_10008603_pt1 | contig 16368 bp, 18 predicted proteins | sample Lox_Sample_35_FD_206713 | JGI IMG/M metagenome (GOLD analysis project Ga0335081, IMG submission 206713) | Soil microbial communities from Loxahatchee National Wildlife Refuge, Florida, United States - Lox_Sample_3.5 | ecosystem: Environmental > Terrestrial > Soil > Wetlands | place: USA... | reverse complement strand
CTTCACCGTGAGCGCGCCCGATCCGATGGGGAGGACGTGGGTGGCGGTTTCTGGCTCCCGGTTGTCGGCCGCGCCGGCATCGAGCATGGCCGGCTGATCCAACCGGAACGAGGCCGCGCTCTCGACGTTGCTCAGCACCGCGCCGCAAACCATATTGGCCAGCTCGCCGACCACCTCTTCCACCTGCTGCTTGCTCAGCTCAGGCTCTTCTTCACCCAGAAAGTCGGCTGCGATGGCGCGCGCTGCGCGATAGTTCAGGCGCAGCGAAAGCGCGCCCGAGGGCTCGCCATGAAAAGTCACGCGGGCGGCGATTTCGCCTTCGCTGCTTGATGCCGGCGCGCGCCACGCGAGCTCCGCCGCGGCCACCGGGTCTCCCAGAACACGGATGAAAAACATCTTCTCCAGGACTTCCTTCGCCGCATCGCGCAGCGCCTCCCGCAAGGATGGCCGCCAAACCAGATCAGGCATGGACCTCTCCCAGGCTACGCTCCAGCTCGGCTCGCAACTGCTCCGCGAGAAACGGCTTAGTGATGTAACCGCGCGCCCCCAGGGCCAGCATTTCTCCCACCCGCCGCTTAGTAGCATCGGTCGAAATCACGAAAACCGGAATCGACTGCAACAGCTCGTTGGCCTTCACCCTGCGCAGAAACTCTTCGCCATCCATCCCCGGCATATTGATATCGGTCAGGATGACATCCACCCATTGCGCCTGGAGCATCGCCAGCGCGTCACCGCCGTTGCCGGCTTCGAAGCATTCGGCCAGATCGAAACCGGACGTTTGCAACACGCGCCGCACGCACCGGCGCATGGCTGGCGAATCATCGACAATTAAGACCCGGTAGGCCATAGACCCCTCCTTTTCCGGAGCCGTCGGCGGAGAGATCCACGGGCTGAGTAATTCCGCTTGCCGATTTCCAATACGTCGTCGCCGTCAATGACCTGCGCACCGCCGGCCATGTGGGCAGCCAGGCGGCCCGCCCCGTCTGCGGCCACTTGCTCCAGTACGACGGCGATGCCAGTGTCCGCAAACATGCTGCACGACCCCAGTGCGTGCGTGGTCGGCACCTGGCCGGGTACATCCGCCATCGCGCAGTCCGCTATGCCTACGACGATCGGTTCCATCGCTCTCCCTTGCTTGGCGAACGGCGAAAAACTGACGGCCGGACATACTCCAGAGAATGGGGAATGCGCGCCAGGCTTTCGGCGTGCCCGATGAACAGATACCCACCGGGCTCCAGCGCCCGCTCCAGTTGGCGCACCACCTCCGCCTGCGTCGGGCGGTCGAAGTAGATCATGACGTTGCGGCAAAAAATCACCGGGAACTGCTGCGCCCAGTACAGCCGCTCGATCAGGTTCAGACGGCGGAAAACCGCCCGTTCGCGCAGCGCGGCGGAGACGCGATACTGCCCCGCCGGACCTGCCTGTGGTTCGAAGTACCGCGCCAGCCAGCCGGCCGGCAGCGGGCGGCAGCGTTCGGCCGAGTAAACTGCCTGCCCCGCCACCGCGAGCGCCTTGTTGGAAATATCGGTCCCCCGGATACAGGTTCGCGAGCCCGGCAAAACCTGGTCGAGAAGACAGGCCAGTGACCAGACTTCCTCGCCGGTGGAACAGCCCGCGCTCCACACCTCGAAAGTTCCGCGGCTGCGCGCCAGTTCCGCGGCATGCGCACGCAAAAAGTCGAAGTGTTCCGGCTCGCGCATGAAGGATGTGTGGTTGGTAGCCAGGGCGTCGATCATGTGCGCTAACGCCGCACCGGTGCGGTCCTCCAGCACGCTGCGATAATACTCATGGAACGACCGGAACCTGCCGTCGCGCAGGAGGCGGAGCAGCCGGGAATTCACTAGATCCTCTTTGCCGGCTTTCAGGTCGAGACCGCAGGCGCGGTAGGCGAGCCGCCGGATCTGCTCAAACTCCGCGGGTCCCAATGGCGGCACCTCGGCGAGCGCCAGCTGTTCAACGGTTGCCATCGCCGATCCAACCCCGGTAGAGCCGGTCCATATCGAGAATCAGCCCTACACGCCCGTCCCCCAGAATCGCGCCGCCTGAGATTCCGCCGACGTGCTTGAACAATTCACCCAATCCTTTGATAACTACCTCCTGCTTGCCGATGAGATCGTCCACCAGAAGGCCGAAGCGGCGGCCTTCCACCTCCACCACAATCAGCACAGAATGCAGCGGGTCCTCACTTCGCGGTTTCACGGCAAAGCGGCGGTAGAGGCGCAGTACCGGCAGCAACGTCCCCCGTACCAGGGCCATTTCGCCGCGCTGCTCCACCGTCCACAGCGTCTCCGGTTTGGGACGGAACATCTCGCGCACGGCGAACATGGGCACGATATACCGCTCACTGCCGACGGTCACCACCAGGCCGTCGATAATCGCCAGGGTGAGGGGCAGCTTGAGGGAAAACGTGGTGCCCGCGCCGGGTTCGGAATGGATCTCGATGCGACCGCGCAGTTTCTCGATGTGCCTGCGGACAACATCCATGCCCACGCCGCGGCCGGAAACGTTGGTCACCTGCGCGGCGGTGGAGAACCCCGGCTCGAAGATCAGGTTGTCGATCTCGGTATCGCCGAGCCCTTCGGGGGAAGCGATCAGGCCCCGGTCCATGGCGGTCGCAACGATCCTCTGGCGATCGAGGCCGCGGCCGTCGTCGGTAATCTCGACCACCACCTGCCCGGCGCGGTGCTGGGCTTTCAGGGTAAGGCACGCCCGCGGACTTTTTCCGCGCCGCAGACGTTCCTCGGGTACCTCGATTCCATGATCGACGGCATTGCGTACCATGTGCATCAACGGGTCGGACAACTCCTCCACAATGGTGCGGTCGAGTTGAATTTCATCGCCCTCGCTGGCCATGTCGATGCTCTTTCCGAACTGGCGCGCCAGGTCGCGCACCAGCCGTGCCATGCGGTGGAACAAGGGGCCGATGGGCACCAGCCGCATGGCCATGGCGGTCTTTTGCAGCTCCGCCGTGATCCGCGTCAACTGCGCCAGGTTGCGTTGCAGGCGGGGATTGCGGGCCGCGGCCAGCTCCGGGTCGTGGCGCACCAGCGATTCGGCGATCACCATCTCTCCCGCCATGTCCACCAGGTAATCGAGTTTGGCGGTATCCACCTTTACGGCCATGGCTTCGGACCGGAGGTTGCCCGCGCCCACCAGCGAAGGCGCGGCCGCAAGGGGAGCCGCGCCAGGGGGATGGGGCTGCGCGGCGCCCGCCGACGCGTCAAATGGCTGCGAATCGACCGGGGGCGGGCTGGAACGCGGCGCCTCCCCCAGGAGTCCGTCAATGCGGTCATAAAGCGGCTGGCTGGCCGCCGGCGGCGCCGACGGGCGATCTTCCAGACCCGCCTCCAGGTGCGCCAGCCAGCGGCCGAGGTGATCGGCGCTTTCCAGAATCACGTCAATTGCCGCGGGCGCTAACGTGAGCTCGGCGGCACGTGCGCGATCCAGCACGGCTTCCACTTCATGCGCCAGTTTCTGAATCTCCCATAGTTCCAGAAATCCGGCCAGGCCCTTGATGGTGTGAAAGGCGCGAAACACCGCGTTTAGCGCTTCGCGGTCGCAACGGTCGCCTTCCAGCTTGAGCGCCTGCGCTTCGATGTTCGACAGGTGCTCCCGGCTCTCCAGAATGAAATCCGCCATCAGCTCGCGATCCTGCGCCAGGCTGGCGGCGGAATCCGCGGGCGCATTCTCCGCCCCGTTCAAGGCCTGCTGTAATGCCAGGATGGCCGATTGCACCGGTTCAAGAGGCGCCTGCGCACCGGGTTCATGGGAGAGGGCTTGTACGGCATCCGAGACGATCGTCTCGGCGCGGCCGGCCCCTTCGCGCCGGGCAGCCTCGCCGATTCGTTCGAGAGACGCGATCCAGCCGGCGGCGGATGCCGAGTGTGGGCTGCACTCGGCGCCATCGGGGCCCGGTTGGGACACCACCAGGCGCATCGCGAGGTCTTCGACTTCGCGGCGCAATGTTTCCAGGCTTGACATCGATTCTCAAGCGCGCCGTTCGCTCTCCTCCAAGGGGAAGCTGCTGCGCGGCAGCGTCATGCTGCCGGGGGGAGCGGCGAAATGCCCATTGGGGCTATGCGGGCGTTGCGCCCGCGGCGCAACGACGGGTGCGTATGCACTGCCGCTTCCCCCCAGCAGGCAGCGCAGGCGTTCTACGATTCCGTATAGCGAGCGCGCCCGGGCGGCCAACTGCTCGGTATCGGCTGCGCACTGTTCGGCCTGGGAGGCGCTCTGCTGTGTGACCTGTTCCATGTGACCCACAGCCGTGCCGATCTGTTCGATGCCGCGCGCCTGTTCCTGGCTTCCTGCTTCCACCTCATCCACCAGTATTTTGACCTCGGATGCGCTGCCGGTGATCTGTCCGATCGATCCGGCCACCTGTTGTAGTTTGTGGCCGCCTTCCTGCGATTTGGCGATGGACTCCTCGATCAAGGCGGCGGTGTCGCGGGCGGCTTGCGCACTGCGCTGCGCCAAATTGCGCACTTCCTCGGCGACTACCGCAAAGCCCATGCCCGCTTCGCCGGCGCGCGCGGCTTCCACGGCCGCATTCAGGGCCAGGATATTGGTTTGAAAAGCGATCTCGTCGATCACTTTGATGATGCGTGAGATCTTGTCGCTCGAATTATCGATTTCTTGCATGGATCGGACCATCTCTTCCAGGTTGTGATTCGCGCCCTCCACCAGTTGAGCGGTGCGGCCCATCAGGGCGGCGACGGCGCGTGTGTTTTCTGTGTTCTTGCGCGTGATGGCGGTGATCTCCACGGCCGACGATGAGCTCTGTTCGAGAGATGCCGCTTGTTGCGAGGCGCCATGCGCCAGGGACTGGCTCACCGTCGCCAGCCCCCCTGAGAACTCCGCCAGGCGGCCGGAGCTCGCCAGCAGTTCTTCACCCAGCCGGCGCAGGCGCACCATGGCGGGGCGCAGGATTGCCGCTCCCGCGGCCAACCCGGATAGGCCGGCAATCAATAACACGCCCATCAGCCAAAGGGCCGATTGCGCCGCTTCCCGGGCCGCTGCCCATGCTGCCGGTGTCCCGCTTCCCCCGCCGTTTCCAAGAGCACTGAGAATGTTGCCGGCGGCATTCATCCCGAGCAGGCCGGCGAGCAGAACAGATAACGCCAGCGCCGCCATAACCAGCGTGATCCTACCGGTGATCGAAAGGGGTTGTGTCATTCCGAAGCCCTCGAAGCTTGCGCGTGTACTGCATCCAAATCGTGCAGTTCCTCGAGTGAGAGCACTCTGTCGATATCCAGCAGGATCTTAACCTTGCCCTTGGCCTTGGCCATGCCCAGCAGATACCGGCTGCCGATGTCTTCGCCAAAATCAGGCGTGTCTTCAATTTCCGAGGCGGCCAGGTTCAAGACCTCCGAAACACCGTCAACGATGATTCCCATCAGGACTGAGGCGGATCCCGTCGTCCTTACCTGCGTCACGATAATGCATGTCCGTTGAGTATACTCGGCAGAGGGAAGCCCGAACTTCACGCGGAGATCGATTACCGGCACTACCTTGCCGCGGAGATTGATGACTCCACGGATGTGTGCGGGGGTCTGGGGCACCGCGGTGATCTCCTGCAGGCCCATGATCTCGCGTACTTTCACCACGCGAATGCCAAACTCCTCACATGCCAGATGGAAGGTCAGGTACTTGCCGGCGCGCGCGTCCACCGGCGTTCCCGGCTCGTTGCTGCTGAGGACCGTAGTTGACATCAAATTCGCTCCGGGAGAGGCTCAGACGTCCACCGCGCAGGAGACGGAGGCTGGCCCATGTGGCAGAACATACGCCGCCTTCTCGGTCCTCCCGAGGCACAACCTGGCCTCGATCGGTTCTCCCTCCCAATTAAAACGGACCACCACCCAGTCCCCGTGAATCGCGCTCTTGGTCTTGAAGTTGTGGCCATAGACCACGGTGGGAATGCTCAAGCCGAGAGGGCCCAGCGCCAGCTCAAGCTCGTTTTTGGCGCCGCCGATAATCATGTTGGTCAACTCGGCCACGGCATCGAGCACCTCTTCGTTGACGGAGTCGGCTTCGGTCAAGAGCATGCGCGCGCAGATGCGGCAGGCCAGTTGCGGCGAACAACTCAGGCTGCCCGTTCCGGTCCACGGTCCCGCCACCCCCACAAGCGCCACGACGCCGTCATTTGCTTCAGGATTGGCGCCTTCGACAAACGACTCCCCTGACCCGAGTTCGACTCCCAGCATGGTGGAAAACACATCCCGCGCCGATCCGGCCAGAGCGTGGACGATGAGTTCTTCTAATTGCATAAGGGTAGGGTCGGCTCCAGAATGCCGGCCAGTTTCTCCTTGATTTGATCGGCGGTGAACGGTTTGCGCACGTATCCCGCGGCGCCCAGCCGGACCGCCTCGCTCACCTTGGCTTCGCCGCCTTCGGTGGTGATCATGACTACTGGCAACGCGTGCCATTCCGGCTCCGCCTTGATGGCGGCCAGCAACTGCAAACCGTCCATTTTGGGCATATTGATATCGGTCAGGACCAAATCAACCCGTTGGGCCTTCAACACCGCCAGCGCCTCCTGGCCGTCACCGGCTTCATGGATCGTACGGATCGCCATCCCCGTCTGCCGTAAGACGCGCTGCAGGATCTTGCGGATGGCCGCCGAATCGTCTACCACCAGAACGTTTGACTCCATTCGACTTCCTTACACAGGATTTATCGGTGGATTGGGAGAAAACATTAGAGCTTTGCGCTTTCAGATCACCCGCGTCTGCGGTATGCGGGGCGGCTTCGCTCATCGCTCGCAGCATCTAATGCTTTCGCTCGTGCCCTCCGATATTCTCCATGGAGGCTCCACATGGGGCGGCAACTTTCGCAACAGGAAATCGACGCCGTATTCCTGAACGTACAGGATAAGAAGCGGGACGCGCCGGCGGTGCGCTTTGATTTTCGCCGTCCCGACCGGATTCCGAAATCGCAGGTCCGCGCCATTCATCTGCTGCATGACACGTTTGTGCGCAACCTGGTTTCCAGCCTTTCGGCTTACTTGCGGTCTTACCTGGCAGTGAACCTGGTCAGTGTGGAACAGCTATCCTACGCCGAATTCCTGGACGGGCTGCCATCGCCCACATTCATGGTTTCCCTCGGGCTCAAACCTTACGACGGCAATGGCGTGCTGGAACTAAATCCTTCCCTGGTGTTTCCCATCCTGGAGATGCTGTTGGGAAGCACGGGCAAACCTTCGCCCGCGCTCGAGCGCGATATCACGGAAATCGAGCAGAAGTTGCTGGACGGGCTGGTCCGCATCATCCTGCACGATTTGCGTGAGGCCTGGAAGGGTGTGACCGCGGTGGATTTTACCGTGGAATCAGTGGAAACCGAACCCCAACTGCTGCATTTGCTTGCGCCCAATGAAGCGGTGGTGGCGGTGGGGGTGGAAGTGCGCATCGGGGAGGCCGGCGGCATGATGAACATCGCCATGCCGTCGATCGTAATCAAGATGATGCGTCAGAAATTCGACCAGCAGTGGTCGCTGCGCAAGACGCATGCCAGCCCCGCCGAGCAGGCGCGCCTCCTCCGGCTGCTGGGTGAGGCCGCGCTCACGCTGGAAACGCTCCTCGAAGGCCCCACGCTTACCGTAGAGGACCTTTTGGCCATGGAGGAAGGCCACCTTCTGATGTTGGACTACGGCGTGGATCGGCCGGTCGAGTTGCTGGTCAACGGAGCGCGCAAGTTCCGCGGCCAGGTGGTGCGCAACGGAAAGAAAAGGGCTTGCCTGATCGAACAGGTACGGCCCTTGACGAATCATCCAACGATCAGGGAAGGCGAGCCGGCGGTGGGGACTCCGGGAGACGACGGGTAGATTTCCCGCAAGAAATCGAGGAAGGCCCGGCCGCGGGGGCGGCCATTGTTCCGGTCCAGCTCCAGACGCTGCAGGAACACCAGTATGGCCAACACGTCGGCGTCGCGCGTCCGCGCCATCCCCAGTTGTTCCGTCTCCTGTTGGCGGAAAGCGGCCAACGCCTCGTGCAAATAGCGGTAGATCTGCGCCGCCACGGCGTTTTCGGGGAGGCTTTCGTAGTAAAGGCCGCTTTCCAGCGTCCGATAAGTCCGAATCAGCGCGGCCAGAGTGTCGCGGATATCGAAATCCACGGCGCCGGGAGTTGCCAGCCCGGCAGCGCAGAGCGCCTGTCCGGAGGCCAAGAGCAGTGCCTCGTGCTCCGCCAGGAACTCCTCGGAAACGCGGATCTCGCGATTGGGAATCTGTTCCTCGTCAAGCGGCAGCGGGCGGTCGTGTTTGCGCGCCTCGTGCAGATAAGGGCAGTCGAGCGGGCAGCTTACAGTGACTTCGCGCTCGGTGCCGCAACAGATGGAGCAGATGTCGCCATTGACGCCCGGGCAGTAGCGGCGCGGGCGGCGTATCTGGCAGATCGCGCAGGCCATTCCCTTAGTATAGAGGTTGGGGAATCCGCTACCGATGAGCGTCACCAATTTTTTCTTCAAAGTCGAAGTGGAACACGAACGAGACGAACAGCCCGAACGCCTGGGAGAAGAGATCTGCCGCCAGCTTCAAAAGCTCTATGGCGTGCGCAGCGCCGAGCTGACGCACTTTGCGTCGACGGAGGAGTGATCCCTTGTTCCTGGTTAGACCCATGCCCTATCCGATCATCTGCTCGTACGTGCGGGAGAAGAAAACGTCGGTCATGCCGGCGATATAACCACAAACCACGCGGTGCGCGGGTTCGGTCCGTGCCTGCTCACAATAGGGTTGCGGCAGGCGGTCCGGTTGATCGACGTAAAAGCGGAACAGCCTGCCTATCCTTTCCATCGATCTCTGCCGGTCGTCCGCCAATGCTGGCGACGCGTAAACCCTCTGATACAGCAGATTCTTGAGTTGGCGGCTGGCGGCAGCCGTGGCGGGAGTGAAGACCGCCAGGCGGACCGGCCACCGCCGCACCGCATCGCAATCGCCCACGCCGGCTGCGGCGGAGGCTGACTCGGTGCCTTCGATGAGCCCTGAAACCAGCGTATCGATCAGGCACCGTAAAGTTTCATGGAAATGCTCGCGTTCGGTCGCGCCGGGAAACCGGGTCTGGGTGGCTGCGTGGATGGCGGCATACTGGGGCACGCCCTGCGCCGCGTCGGCAGCCGTCAACAACCCCGCCGAAAAGGCGTCGTCCAGGTCGGCGGTATTGTAGGCGACCTCGTCGGCCAGATCGATAAGCTGCGCTTCCAGCGGGGGCCGCAGGCCGGGAAGATAGCCTTCCAGGGCAGGCTGTTCGCCGGGCGCGAAATCGTGCGAATGCTTGACCATCCCCTCGCGCACTTCGAAAGTGAGGTTTAAACCGGGGAAACGGGCATAGCGCTGCTCGAAAGACTCGACGATACGCAGCGCGTGCAGGTTGTGATCGAAGCTCTCGCCGAACTGCGCCATCTGCCGGTCCAGTTCCTCCTCGCCGGCGTGCGCGAACGGCGGATGGCCGATATCGTGCGCCAGCGCCAGCGCTTCGGTGAGATCTTCGTCCAACTGCATGGCCCGGGCCAGCGTGCGGGCGATTTGCGCCACCTCGATGGTGTGGGTCAGGCGGTTGCGAAAATGGTCCGATAGACCGGGCGTGAAGACCTGGGTCTTGGCTTCCAGACGGCGAAAGGCGCGCGAATGGATAATGCGGTCGCGGTCTCGCTGGAAAGCGTTGCGATAAGCGTGTTCGGGCTCCGGGTACTGACGCCCGCGCGTTCTGGCAACGGGGAACCGCAGATGCGCCAGCATGTGGTTCCGCCGTTACTGCGGAATCTGGCTGGAAAGGGTAAGGGCAACCTGGCCGGCCGGACTATTCTGTGTCTTCAGCGGATCCAACAGCTTGCGGGCTTCGGCCGGCTTCTTCGCCATCAGGAAGCGCGCCAGCGTGATGGTGGCCTGATCCTTGGAGACGAACATGGTGGGATGCGCGATCAGGTCGCGCAGCACCCTTTCGCCTTCGGTGTCGCGCCCGTCGGAGAAGTAGATTTGCGCCAACGACAGCTTGGCCAGCGAAGCGTATTTGGCGTCTCCCTTCTGCGACACTTCCAGGAAGCTCTTTTCGGCGGTGGCCAATTTTCCCTGGTCCGCCTGGATGCAGGCCAGATAATACTGGGCGATTTCGCCTTCCGCGGAGCCGGAATATTGCGCCGCCAGAGAGCTGAAAGCCTGGCTGGTAGCCTGGTCCTTGGCATCTTGCGTGGGAAAGGTGATGCCGCCGGTTGCAGAGATGCCGCCCACGGGGGCTTCCTGCAACTGGATCGCCTTGGACAAGGCCTCCTCGCGCGCGGTGTGCTGGTGCCTGGAATAAACTGTGAAGGCCACGATCAGCGCGGCCACCCCCAGCGCGACGGCGCCGTACCGCATGATTTCCCGCTGATGCTCTTCGAAGAAGCTTACGGTTTGCCCCACTTCCAGGGCGAACTTGTCGGTTTTTAATTCTTTACGGGTGATTCTAGCCACGGAAACCTCAGAACAAAACGGTGGAAATTTTATGGTATCACGGCGAACACCCGGCTGTTTCGGTAGCGCCGGCGGTCTTGCCGCCGGCGATGCGAGGTAGTGCCGGCAATCAATTTGTAACCAGTCCGATCCCCATACCGGGGTATAACAGGTCTTGGACCCTCTCACGCCGGCGGAACCGATCATTGAAGCGCGGGGCATCGAGAAGTACTACGGGCCCGAAGGCGCGCGCGTCCAGGTGGTGGCGCCCACCGACCTGGCCGTGTATCCAGGCGAAATCCTGGCTCTGCTGGGACCCTCCGGATCGGGCAAATCTACGCTATTGCGCATTCTCACCGGTCTCGCCCCGCCGTCGTCCGGCCAGGTGCTCAGGCATGGGAGCCCGGTGAGCGGTCCGTGCCAGAACGTTTCTATCGTGTTTCAGAGTTTCGCGCTTTTTCCCTGGCTGACGGTGCTCGACAACGTTCAGGCGCCGCTCAAAGCCCGCGGCATCGCGCCGCACGAGCGTGTGAAGCGAAGCCTGCGCATTTTGGATGCGGTCGGTCTGGACGGTTTTGAAATGGCGTTTCCCAAGGAGCTGTCCGGCGGGATGAAACAGCGGGTGGGCTTCGCGCGCGCGCTGGTGGTCGAGCCGGAAGTGCTGTTTATGGATGAGCCCTTCTCCGCCCTCGACGTGCTCACGGCCGAAAACCTGCGGCAGGAACTGCTGGAACTTTGGCAGGACCATAAAATGCCCACGCGCGCCGTCTTTCTGGTGACGCATAACATCGAGGAGGCGGTTTTGCTGGCGGACCGCATCGTCGTGCTGGGAAAGAACCCCGGCCGCATCCGCACGGATTTTCGCATCTCCATGCCGCGCCCGCGCGATCGCCACAGCGCTCTTTTCCTCGAAACCGTGGATTACGTATACCGCGTGCTCACGCATCCCGACCTGGTGCCGGCGGGGCAGCCGGAAGCGGAGCCCGCGGCGGGGGGCGCGGCGCCGGCGCGGCCCAAATATGCCATGCTGCCGCACGCCCGCCGCGGGGCCATCGCTGGTCTGCTGGAACTGCTGTTGGAGCGCGGCGGCCGCGACGATCTTTATCACCTGGCTGACGATCTTGCCTTCGAGATCGACGATCTGCTGCCCATCGTGGAAGCCGGTTCGCTGCTGGGTTTCCTGGTGACGCGGGAAGGCGACGTGGAGATTACTCCCGAAGGCCGGCGTTTCGCCGAGGCCGGCATTCTGCGCCGCAAGGAACTGTTCCGAGTGGCGGCCCTGGAGCACGTACCCTTGATTCGCCAGATTGCGCGCTCGCTGGAAGCCAAGGCGGACCACGCGCTGCCCGAGGAGTTTTTCCGCGACCTGCTGGCCGGACATTTCAGCGAAGAGGAAATCGAACGCCAGATGGACACGGCGGTAAATTGGGGTCGCTACGCCGAACTGTTCGACCGCGATGTCTCGAGCGGCCGCTTCTTTATTCCCGAAGAAACCCCTAACCCGGAAGGCTCTGCCGAAGCCAAACCCAAAAATGGCCAGCCGGTAGGGGACCGCTGATGGCGTTTCCGGCGCTTTCGCGCGCGCTGATCCGGCGGCGCAGTTGGCCCATTCTCGTGGATTTGCTGGTGTTTGCCGTGGTGCTGGCGGTCATTCTCGGCATCCTCACCACGGTGCGCTACTGGATGGGAGTAGTGACTCCGGTGGCGCACATTTCGCGTTCCCCCTCGGCCCTGCCGGTCTATGCGTTCTATTCGCTGGTGCGCATGGGTGTGGCGTACGTTCTAAGCCTGGTCTTCGCGGTGGCCTACGGATATGTCGCCGCCTACCATCGGCGCGTGGAAGCGATAATGATCGCCGCGCTCGATATTCTGCAATCCATTCCGGTGCTGAGCTTCCTTCCGGGCGTGATGCTGGCAATGGTAGCGCTGATTCCCACGCGGCAGTTCGGTGTGGAGCTGGGGTCGATCATCCTGATCTTCACCGGCCAGGTATGGAACATGGCTTTCAGCTTCTACAGCTCGCTCAAATCCATTCCGCGCGAATTGCGCGAGGCCGCCGACATTTACCGTTTCGGGGCATGGCAGCGCTTCCTGGAAGTGGAACTGCCATCTGGTGTTATCGGGCTGGTATGGAACTCCGTCGTGTCCGTGGCGGGCGGGTGGTTCTTTTTGATGGCCTGCGAAATGTTCGTCCTGGGCAAGCGCGATTTCCGCCTGCCGGGGCTCGGCTCGTATTTGCAGACGGCGGCCGGCAGCGGCGATACGGCGGGGATCATATGGGGCCTCACGGCCATGGTCGCGGTGATCGTGCTGCTCGATCAGTTGATCTGGCGGCCGCTCATCGCCTGGTCGGAGCGCTTCAAGTTCGAGCAGGTGGAAAGCGTGGAAACCACCTCACCGATTTTGGACCTGCTGCGGAGATCGAGTGCTTCCCGCTGGCTTTCGCGCCGCGTTCTGCTGCCGGCTTGGGAACGGCTTACCGTTCCGCGGCATGCTGCCGTGAGCGCCGCCGGCCACGCCCGCCGGTCCCATTTGGCCAGGTTGGCAGCCGCCGGCGGAGGCCTGGTCGTGCTGGCGGCCGTACCCTTTGCGTTTTTTCAGGGATTCGAGCTGCTCAGGCCGATGAGCCGCCACGATCTTTGGCGCACACTCGAAGCCGCGGGTATGACGTTCGGACGAGTTGCGGCCGCGCTGGCGATTGCCTCGCTGTGGGCTATTCCGGCGGGGGTCGCCATCGGCTTCAACCGGCGCCTGGCGCGCGTGGCGCAGCCCTTGGCGCAGATTGCCGCTTCGGTTCCCGCCACCGCGCTGTTCCCCGTGGTTCTGCTCGGGCTGGTGGGGCTGGGCGGGGGCCTGAACGTCGGCGCCGTCATCCTGATGCTGCTGGGCACCCAGTGGTACATCCTCTTCAACGTAATCGCCGGCGCCATGGCGATTCCCTCCGAGCTGCGCGAATGCGCCTCCGTGTTTCGTTTCGGTCGCCGGCAATCCTGGCAAACGGTGATTCTGCCGGGAATTTTTCCCTATCTCGTGACCGGTCTGGTGACCGCTTCCGGCGGCGCCTGGAACGCCAGCATCGTGGCCGAGTACTTTCATTTCCAGGGCAAGACTATGACCACGCTTGGACTGGGCGCGCAGATCAGCTCCGCCACCGACTCCGGCAACACCGCTCTCCTGCTGCTTTCCACCATCGTGATGGCGACGCTGGTGGTGTGTGTGAACCGGTTGGTGTGGCGACCGATGTACCGGCTGGCAGAGACAAAGTACCGGCTGGAAACGTAGCGCTGGCGGTCTTGCCGCTGGCGTGAAAATCCAGACAGGGTTGCCGGCGGCAGGACCGCCGGCGTTACCGGCCCGGGCGTGCCAGTTCCTTGATGCGCTCTCCCCGCTCCGAATCCGCGATCAGCGTGTCGAGGCGGCGGCGCCGCGTCTCCTCCTGCTTGGCGCTCATCGCCCAGAAGGTGCAGAGTTGGCGGTACCCGGGTGGCTGCTGCTGGAAGAATTCCCAAGCCTTTTTATTGGCTCGAAAACGCCGTTCGCCGGCGGCATGGAATTGCGCGGAATTTCTCTGCTCGTAAGAGTAGATGGCGGATTTGTGCGCCAGCCGGGCTTCAAACGCCTCCACGCCGGCAGGCCGCATGAGACCGGCCTCCGTCAGCTCCCGCACTCGTCCGATGTTGATCGCGCTCCAGGTGCTGCCGGGCTTGCGCGGTGTGAACCGGATGGTATAGCTGAATTCATCCCGGGATCGGCGCACGCCGTCAATCCAGCCGAAGCATAGCGCCTGGTCCACCGATTCGGGCCAGGTGATGCTGGGCTTGCCGGAGCCTTTCTTGTAGAAGCCGACCACCAGCTCCTGTTGCCGGTCGTGGTTCTTCTCCAGCCACGCGCGGAAATCGGAGGGCGAAGGGAAAAAGAGCGGATTAGCGGACTCAGAAGCCTTCCCAGGCATAAGCGGAGAAGCGTCGAATTGTGCGGAAACCCACCCGCTCATACAGCGCTACGGCGTGTTCGTTGGCCGAGGTCACTGTCAGGGTGGCTGCCTCACAGCCCATATCGCGCAGGGTGGTGAGCGATTGGCGCAATAGCGCGTGGCCGATGCCAAGGCCGCGCGTCTCGGGCGTGGTGCAGATCTGCGTAATATGGCCGCAATGTTGCGAGACCAGGCTGGCCAGCGAGATGCCGCAGATCTGGCCGCTGGGTTCAAAAGCCGCGTATGAGGCGGGACGGAAAAACGTTCCACAACCCGGATACTGCACGATATTGAACAGGAAGCGGCGCGCTCCGGCCGCGCTGCGGTACTGATCGTTAATGCGGCTGTCGATGTGGTCCGAATAGGCCGCGGCGATCACCTGCGCCGCCCCGTCGTGATAGTGATCGGACCACGTCTCCAGGTACATGGGCCGGCGCACGTTTCCGCTTCCCAGATCCGCCGTGCGGAGATCCACGCGCATGAAATTGCGATCGTGGGCTTCCGCGTACTCGGCGAACGGCAGGCGGCGCGCGGGCGCGTGCGCCAGCATGAGAAGCTGCGACTCGATGCGGGTCACCTGCGCGCACTCCCTGATGGAATCGATACCGGCGCCCAGCAGCAGATCTTCGTTTTCCCGCGTGCGGTACGGGCGCGCGAGATAGAGGTCGCCAATGAGGCCCTTGTTCTCCTCCAGGACATAATACAGATAGCCGGCAGGGCGCCCGTGGACCATGAGGGCGTGGCCGCTCAGCGCCCGCAGGTCCACGAAGCGGCGCACCAGGTCGGCGGATTTTTCGAACTCCCAATCGAGCTCGCTGCGCCAGACCGCGATTTCTTCGCGCAGCAGCGGGTCCAGGTCGCGGGCGGAGATTTGGCGGAGATCGATCAGGTCGGGCGGTGCGGGCTCGGGATTTAACCGCGCGGCCATAGGGGCGCGAGATTATTGTAGCGCGCCCGGCGCATGCCAGCGCGCGATCCGCACATTCGGACCGCGAGGGCCCCACACTTCCGGATCGGTAGGCCCGAACAGTGCCAGTACCGGAGTTCCCACGGCGGCGGCAAGGTGCGTAATACCGGAATCGTTGCCGGCGTACAGAGACGCGCGTGCCAGCCAGCAGGCCAGATCGTACAGATCGTCAATGTGGACGGCGTCGGCGAGCGGCGGGTCGTCGTGCCCGCGGCACCAGTACACCGGCAGGATGCGCTCCAGGCCGTAAGCCAGCGCGCGGAACTTGTCGAGCGGCCAGTTCTTTCGCGCGCTGCCGGAAAACGGATGGATGACAGCGAAGCGCTCGCGCATGGCCGGGCACCCGATTCGCGGAATTCGGTCGCGGGTGCACGGGGCCACCGATGCGACCTGGCCGAGGTAGAAGTCCGCGACATGCCCCTCTTCTCCGGGTTTCGGCAGCGCCTGAAAGAACGTAAATGGCAGGCCGAGGCGCTCCACCAGTTCCCGAAAGTCGGGCCGATTGGCGCCGTACCAGGAAACGATGGAATCGAAGCTGCGCAATTCCTCCAACAGGCGCTCCGGCGGCTCTGTGACGCCCAGCAGATCGAGCCCGGTAGCGGGAATGGAGCGCGCGGGCGCGAATCGCACCAGCGGCACATTGGCGGGCGCGGCCCATATTTCCAGGTAGTCCGTGCGCAGGCATTCGAGTGCGGGCAGCGACAGAATGAAATCACCGATAGCTCCGGGCCGGATGGCGAGCCTGCGCATTCTTTTTCTTAAAACAAGATGACAAAACGATGATTTTTCCACAACAGATGCACGGCTGTCACATCATAAGTTATTGAAAATAAACAAAATAAATCTTGAGGAAAGAGGATAAACAATAGCACATATCGGTTGACGGAATCCGCCTGCGGGCGCATAGTGAAAAAGGTTCCAAGAGGTTTGAGGAACAGCAAGCCTCCGGAAACGTAGCGGACCGGGAACGATGATCCGGGGCCCAGTGCTAGTGAAATAGTTGAGGGCTTC
>Ga0335081_10008602_pt1 | contig 16369 bp, 18 predicted proteins | sample Lox_Sample_35_FD_206713 | JGI IMG/M metagenome (GOLD analysis project Ga0335081, IMG submission 206713) | Soil microbial communities from Loxahatchee National Wildlife Refuge, Florida, United States - Lox_Sample_3.5 | ecosystem: Environmental > Terrestrial > Soil > Wetlands | place: USA... | reverse complement strand
TTGAGCAATATAGAGAAAAACTGTGCTCTTTCGCAAGCAAAGGTTTTTCAAGATCTGCACGCCAGACTAAACAGAAAACGACTGTTTGCCGTTCCTTAAGATGCCTCGGCTTCCGCAGCGACGATCCATTTCTGACCGTCGCGCTTAAGAATTGTCGGATGGAGGCTATAGGGTTGTGGCATCGCCTGGTGGGCGTAGTTCATCATTTCGATTCTCTCGGGGACGAATTTGATCAGGGTGTAGTCCGCGCTCTCGGGACCTCCGGGAAACAAATCGTTCCAATTCGCCCGCCAATATTTTTGGCGGAGTACCGGATCGTCGGTTGTTGCGGCGGCCCCCAGGAGCGTCACGTACGCAGCTTGTTGCTGATCGTAGAACGCGAGAGAGACCTTTGGCTGCTTGCAAAGCTCCTGCACTTTGCGCGAGCGTGGACTTGCACCGAAGTACATCGTCAGATCGGCTTCAGGGTCATATGGTTGCATCAGGCGTGCGTGGGGGTGGCCACCGCTGCTCTCGGTGATAAAAAAACAATATTCCGTTGCTTTCATCAGTTCGCGAGCTTTGGCGAGGAGCTGTTCTGCAGTGATCTTGTTCATTGGTACACCTCGTGGATGACGTTACAGAGATTCTTCATTACGATGATTGTTTGAGGGCCCCCGCATACCGCCGTGTTATTGCAGGGATCAAATATTCTGCGAACGCCCGCTCGAAGTTATACGCCGGTTTCCAGCCCCAATCGGTCCGGGCTGCTGAGTCATCCACATCCTCGGGCCAGCTATCAACGATTACCTGCCGCTTCAGGTCCGGCGTGAAGCTCACCGTTGCATCGGTAAAATCCCTCCGAATCCTCATGAATATCTCCTCCGCTGAGGGATTGAAAGCGCTCACATTGTAGATAGGACGTGACAAGCGCTCCCGCTGCGCTGCCTGAAGTTGTAGTAACGCCTGGATGGCGTCCGGCATCGCCAGGAACGGGATCCGAGTATCTTTTCGGACAAAGCACTTGTAGGGAAAGTGTTGGGCGGCCTGGTGCAGCATTTCAGGAGCAAAATCGCTCGTCCCGCCCGTCGGAAGAGTCATGGCGCTGATCAGTCCCGGGAATCGCACGCCGCGAAAGTCCACACGCCCCTTTGCCGGTTCGGCATCGAGTTGACGATAGTAGCGGGTATAGTAGCGTCCAAGCTGTTCGGCGTAGAGCTTGTTGATGCCATACATCGTCCGCGGTTCGCACCATTCACTTTCCTTGATTTTGCCAGAAGCGTGCTTCGTAACGAGGTCCGGCACTCCGTAGACCGCAATAGAGCTGGGATAGATAAATTTGATTTCCCGTCCCTGCAGCCTGGATTGGGTAACCGCAATTTCCAACAGGTTCAGCGTTCCATCCACGTTGACCCTGTGGGCAAGCGTCGGTTGACGCTCGGCACGCGTCGAAAGAAGTGCGGCGAGATGATAAATCGTGTCGAAATCGTGTGCAGTCGACAGTGTCTCGAGCAGCCCGAAATCAAGGATGTCGCCGACGATGGTAGCATGACATTTGTCTTTGATCAATTTGTCGATCGGATTCATGTCGATTGCAACAATCTGCACACCATCAGACTGGGCGAGATGCTCAATGAGGCCGTGTCCGATTTCACCGTTTGCTCCGGTCACCAGTATCGTGTTCTTATTCATCCGCACTCCTCAGTATTCTTGTCCGCACCGCATCGGATCCTGAAATCGTCACCCGAGTGCCACTTCTTAAAAGAGACTTTGTGTTCTCTTCCAAAGGACATTCAAACATGGCACTAGTGCCTTCTTCCACCCGCAGTCACAACTTCGCAAACACAATATTTCTTAGTGGAAGGGGCACGAGCTCAATAATTTGTGAAAGTACTGGACACTACCCATCATCAAGGCGCAGCCCATGGAAGTATAGACCAAGGAGAGATAGTCTTTTGAAACTGAAGAATGACGCAAGGTAACGCCCAGCCCCACCATGAGTCCGATATTGGCATACGATTTCCACGTCAGGAATCCAAACAGGCACGACTTATTGTTCTTGGCGGCGAGACGCGCGATGTTCTTTCTGGCAATGACCGACATTCCAAATCTGTAGACGACGAAAGCTATAGCAATTCCGAGTACGGTGAACACGATCGCGCGGTTCAATTGAAGGGGTGAAAGCCAGCCGTAGGAGTACCTGCAAAGGAAGAGCCCCACGATCCCCCACGCGCTTCCGGCAAATGCAATGTGCCATCGGCTCGTGACGGCGGGATTGTATTTCGCCAAGAATGTCTTCAGTTTGCTTTCGGTCAAGATGCGGCTCTGAATTGCGGTAGAATTGCGCGGTCAATTTACTCGTTAATGTGGCAATCTCAAAGCCCAAAACGGACCGTTTTAAGAGAGTCCGTATGATAGAAAAGGAGTTGCGCTGTTTACCGAAGTGTATTTAAACTCGTCGCGTGCAAGACGGAAAACCTACGCGTAGAGTGTCTCCGGTGTTCGCCCACGTGGTTACGCTTCACGAAGGTATTGTTCGAGGATTCCGAGTGCTGACGAGAAACTTCGGCGACCTATTCCGATTCTGAAATGATTTCCCGGATATTGGAACAAAGACCCAGGCGTGATCAGGAGCCCTTTCCTTTGGACGAGTTTCTCACAGAAGTCTTCAATGGAATTTTGGTTTTTCATGATGGGAAATGCAACCGATCCTGCCTTCGGTCTGAGCCAATCAAAGGACTCGATGTGCGCACTGAAGAACGTGTCGGCTTTTGCCAGGTTCTCCGACAAAATTTCGCGAGTGCGCTCAAGGATATTTTCTTTTCCCCTGACGGCGATCATTCCAAGGATTTCACTCGGGGCACTGTTGCAAATCGTAAGATAGTCCCTCAGCTGAGAACATTTCGCCAAGAAAACACTGTCTTTTGCGGCAAGCCAGCCAATCCTCAGGCCGGGGAGTCCAAACGACTTCGACAGACCCCACAACGAAATGCCACGATCGTACTCGTCCACGATAGCAGGAAGCTGATCCTCTGTGTGGTATTCTGAACCTCGGTACATTTCGTCGGAGAAAATCGGGATGCCGTATTTCTCGGCAACCCGGATAATCTCGTGCTGAACTTCCAGCGAAATTTGGTGTCCCGTTGGATTGTGGGGAAAATTTATAACGATGAGCTTGGTCGCATTCGAAACGTGATCTGCCAGGAATTGGATGTCAAGCTTCCAACCTCTGCTTGTCGGTCGGAGCGTCCACTCCTTGACCTCGCAGCCGATTGATGCAGCGATCTCGTGAAGCGATTGATAGGCAGGCGTAGTCACGAGGATCTGATTGCCTCGTGAAAGAAGGACATTGAACGCGAGGAAGATGAGCTCCTGTGGCGCGGCGACAAGGACCTGTTTTGATGTTACAGTCTTGTAAAGTCTTGAAATTGCGTTGAGCAAGAGCGGATGGCCGAGAGTTTCCGTGTATCCCAGCCTGAGGTCATTCCAGAGGTCCCGGCACTCGGCATCGGCCAACGACAGGAGCTCGTGAACGGAGAGCGATTCACAATCCGATGCACTAAGAATGTGCTTGGCGGCAAACTCGTATTTTGAAAAATAGCGTTCGAGGGCGAAGAGTCGCATATCGCGTGACACGAAAGGAATAGCGTTGTCCCGACCAGGTTCCTTATTGATGAGTCGGCAGATCCTTCCCTTTAAAGCAGCTTCTTTAGCTTGTCATAACCCGCTCTGCTGACTTGCAGTTTCGTCCCATCCTTCAGGATGGCTACGCGGCTATCCTTGGCATACAATTCTATGCGGGCGAGCCGGTCGACGTTGAGGATGTATTTCCGGTGAATACGGACAAACCTTGCAGGATCGAGTGCCCGTTCCAGCTGGGATAGCCGATGTTGTTTGAGGTAGCTCTTGCCATCTGAACGAACCGAAATGTAATCGTCCTGTGCCTCAACGTAATCGATCTTCTCGACAGGAATGACGTGGACTTTGGAGCCTTCACGGATCAGGATTCTCTCGACGGGTTGATCGTTTGCCTGCACGCTCGAAACGATCTTTTCAATCGCCGGCGATGCATCGCGCTGCATATTTTTCTTCGCGTGCTCAAGAGCTTCTTCAAACCGCTCCTTGCTGAATGGCTTCAGGAGATAGTCCACGGCGTGGACTTCGAATGCTTTCAGAGCGTACTGGTCATACGCCGTGACAAAGATGACCGTCGGCTTGTGGTCGATCAACTCGAGGACTTCGAAGCCATTGAGTTTCGGCATCTGGATATCGAGAAACAGCAGGTCCGGTTTGAGTTCCGTGACGGCCTTCACCGCATCAAAGCCGTTTGAGCACTCGGCGACAATCGAGAGTTCAGGGTGTGAAGCGATGTGTTCCCTGAGCACCTCCCGGGCGAGCGTCTCGTCGTCTACCACTATTGCTGTAGTTGTGTGGGAGGAAGATTTCATTCCTTGAAAACCGGCAACGTCAGGTTTACAGTAAAAGTACCATTGTGTTCGCTCACATCCAACCGTGCTTCTGTGCTCGAAAGGGTGTGGAGCCGCTTTCTCACGTTCTCCAATCCGAGCCCGCCTTTTTTTGCACTCGGTCGATCCGGATCGTAGGGATTCTCAATACGGATATGAAGACGGTCTGCGTGGGAATCGGCTTCGAGGAGAATCGTCCCGCCGTCGATGAGATGAGCAATGCCGTGAATGACCGCGTTTTCGATGAGCGGCTGCAGAAGAAGCGGTGGAACAAGGCAGCTCGTTGCCTCATCGGCTATAGTATCCTTGAGCTGCAGGCGGGTCCCGAACCGCACTTGTTCGATATCAATAAACCTCCTGCAGAGCGCAATTTCTTCGGAGAGCGGAATCCGCTGGTCAGCGCCGACTTTGAGCGTTTGACGCAGAAAATCCGCCAGCAAAAGTGTCATTGATCGTGCGGCCGGGGGATCCTTGGTCGTGAGGGCGCTGATTGAATTCAGACTGTTGAAGAGAAAATGCGGATTGATTTGCGCTTGCAGCGCCCTGAGCTCGGCAGTCTGAGCCAGGATTTTCAACTCCAGAGCGCGTCGTTCGTCGTCCTGCGATTGTTGGAATAGGATGACGAGATAATGAACGGCCACCGAGAGAAGGTACAATCCAATTCCCGCGCCGGCAAACAGGAGAATTTGGGTCGCAGAACGATTCGAAAGGGAAGACGCGAACGAAAAACTTGACAGCACGGAGGCCAGAAGTTCTCCGATGAGAATCCAGAGGGCACTCGAAATGATCGCGGCGATGGAAAAAACCGTCGCGATGCGGCCCGTGCCCGTCGTCTTCAGAGGAAATGAGCGGCAAACGTACCACGATGAAAGGCAAATCAGGCCGTAGAGGAGCGACATCGGCGTGGAATAGAGAATGGCCGCACCCCACTGAATATTGCCGGACCCCGTGAGGAGAGCTGCGAGGATCAGGCCGATGACAAGGAAGACAATGAGGTACAGAACGAGGGCAGTTCTGTCGGAGAGCAGCGGATGCATCGTTAGAACCGCAGACGATAAAACCTGCTAGGGGCTGTTTGTCTAAGAATACGGTACATACGGAACAAATTGTGTCTCGTGGAAGGTTTCTTGCGTCCGTTTCTAGTTGTCGATCTCTGCGCCCCCCATGATTGCATATCCTTTGATCACGAGTCGTTTCCCTGTGTCGGTCTTTGGCGGACGTGTCTTGTCTTCGAACCCACCGAGTATCGGAACGCCCTGGAGCGAGACTGACCAGTCGTCGGGAACACGAATTTTCGCACCTCCCCAAAAAGCAAAGATGTCGAGGACAGCCTCTCCTTGTTTGATAGAAGCATCTCGCAAGTCGAGTTCGGCACCTCCCATGATTGCCGTCAACTCCCCGCCGCGGAAGTCCTGAGAGTTGTTCGTTCTTCGGTAGCCGCCGAGAATGGCGACACCATTGATGACGGAGTTCTCCTCCGTTCCGACGTTTTCCGAGGCGATGGCGCCCGAGAAGCCACGAAATCTCCTGTGGCGAGTGATGCCGCCTCGCATCATACCAAAACCGATCAGGACGAGCAGGAGCGGCCAATAGTCCCAAATGCTGACGCGAGTAATCTCGAGGTTGTTCAACAGTAAGATGATTCCGACAAAGGCCCACGTCGCAGCCCAAAAGCGGCCGGATGTTGTCTGGCGCTCGAAAAGATTCACCAGTCCGTAAATGATCAGGAGGGACGGCCAGTATCGAAGGTAGTCTTCAGAGTTGATTACCCCGACGTTGTTCAATGTGAAAATGACGCCGAGAAAAATGGCAATCATCCCAAGCACGAGTTGGGGAGTAAAGTGGTGTGAACGGTTAGCTTCCATGGCGATGCTCCTCGGCAATGTCCAGCCGTGGCTGTCGATAGAGAGCCTTCCACAGCATCGACACGCCCCAACCGACGATCAGAATCGGCCACGAATTTTGAAAGTCCAGTCCGAACAGTCCGTTCATCGAGATAAGAAGCCAGGAACCCAGGAAAATCCATCCGATGCCGGTTCCGTGATAGTAATGGCCGTCATAGTCCATCATCTTGGCAAGTCCAAACAGGATGAAAAGCGCCGGCCAATATCGCGAGATATGGTGGACATAGATGAAACCCATGTTGTCAAGAAGATAGACCGACCCGATTGCCAGCAACACAAATCCGAGGAAGAATCTGCCGGAATGATAGTGAGAAATTCTCTGTTCCATTGTTCGCCTCTTCACAGATGTTTGATCCTTCTGGTAAAAGATACTCCGCGAATGCCCCTAAGTTGCGGTGTTATCGGCGAATGGCGGTATTGGCTCGGTAAGGGACGGCTGAAGACCTAACTGGATTCTTTCTCCTGTCAGGTCCAGTCCTCGCCGACAAATTTCCCGGCAGTCAGATCCGATGCCGCCCTTGCATGAGCTTCGATGAAGCTATCCTTTCCCCCAAACCAGTTCATCACTTCACTTCTCGCCAGGAACGTCCGACCGTCAGATAACCGTGCCTGGAAAGACGAATGACGGTATGTTCGAAAGTCGCCGGTGAACTTGTGTTCTGTGGATTTAGATGTATGTAGAGTATGAGGGGGGTGTAGTAGGAATCTGAATTGACTTCAATTCTGCGAAAAGGTCTTTGAAGCAGAGCCCCCGTTCGACCATATGTTCTGTTCACGGATTTTTGCGTAGCTGGTGAAGAAATTCGAATAGTGTTGTTCTGGACTCAATCCTTTGACGCCGGTTTGTTTCATTCCCACCTAAGAATGGAAATGGTTTGGCATCAGACAGTAAGCGAATGTTGTCGCGACCGGTTCGACCTATTTCATACACAGCTTGAGAAAGTAGTCATAGTTGCGTTCTTCGCGAAATAGATTTTTACGATCGTTGCCGCGATTGAAGATGTGATACATGTGGCCGTTTTCTAACGGGATTATCATGGTTCGTCCTTCCCTCGCGAAACCTGACAGATCAAGAGCAGACCTGTCAGGTTGTGTTCATAACTCATCGATCGTTTTAGGCCAGTCGTCCTTGAGGAGACGGGAGAGAGACCGATCAGCCAGAAGTTTGCCGCCCGTCTGACATCTGGGACAATAGTTGCACTCGTTCTCGGCGTAGACTATCCGTTGCACTTTGGAGCCGCACACGGGACACGGCTTGCCGAATTTCCCGTGCACTGCCATTTCTTCGTGAAACGCCGTGACCTTCTCGGGAAAATTCGCTCCTGTTTGATGACGCAGGCGTACCACCCACACGTTCAGCGTCTCGCGTGCGGATTGGAACAGAGTCTGACTCTGTTGTTCGCTCAACTTGTGTGTGAGAAACAGGGGAGACAGCCGCGCGCGATGAAGGATCTCGTCGGAATAGGCGTTGCCGATTGCGCTGAAGAGGCGTGGGTCGGTGAGAGCTCGCTTCAGTGTGTGATGCTCGGAACGAAGCACACGATCGAAGTCTTCAAAGCGTGACTCGAAAATCTCGATTCCGCCCTTGTTGAATTGCGCCAATCCCGCCTCTCCTTTCACAAGATGAAGTGATGCACGTTTCTTGGAACTCGCTTCCGTAAACAGGAGGGTGCCGTTGGGAAAGTCGAAGGCAGCGAGGCCGATTTTTCCGGAGGCCCTTGCTCCGGACTTTTTCCAGTGAAACCGCCCGGCAATCATCAGGTGAAACACAAGGAACAGCTCGTTCTCGAGTTGCCACACAACCTGCTTTCCTATACGGCGAAGGCCTCGAACCTTTTTGCCTTCCGCCTCCTGAAGCGATGGCTCGACGCTGCGCAAAACGAAAGGACTTGCAAGGCGGATTTTTTGCAGCGGATGTCCAACGATCCTTGACTGAAGGCTCTCGACGTATATCGTAACATCAGGGAATTCAGGCATCAGGATTGGACGGATGATTTGCAGGTTTGCTTAGGAATGTTCCACGAGTTCAAATCGGCTGTCTTTCCAGGCCACATACATCGAAAGGACCACAGTCAGGGCAATAACACCGGTGAATACTATCAATGTGCCTCGTTCACCCAACCACCAATAAGAATAATCGAGAAAGAGGAAAATCATTGCAGCCAGGACTGACCCGCCTGCCAGGACATTCCAGAACCTCCGGCCTAATGACTTCAGGACAAGTTGCGAGGAGCAGTTCCGGCATCGGATGTGTATCCAGCCGACGATCAGGAACCAGCCGAATGACATTGGAATCGAGTTACAGTTGGGACATCGCATAAAGCAGTCGGGCTCAGTGTTCGCTCTCTGGCACGTGCCAGCGGTCAATGTCGAGCGTGTCACACTTCAAAGGAAAAACTCGTGCCGCTTCCAAGAAGTAATACTGTGTTCTTGCAACGATGAAAGTGCAATTTGGAGCGGTCCCGCGAATGCAGGCATTTGCGGGATGCCTTTCTGAAAATGCCGAAGGTATAGCGTGCCACAAGATCATGTGTGAGAACTCGCACGACATTCACTTCGGGTTCCACCCGGGACCGTGCACAAAGCGACCGGGTTTGGCACCAGTGTTTTCTCCATTCTTGATTACTTCCACTCCGTTGACGAAAACGTACTCAACTCCCGTCGCAAATTGATGGGGGTTCTCGTACGTGGCGTGATCCTCGATCGTTGCCGGATCGAAGAGGACGATGTCGGCATAGTAGCCTGTACGGAGCTGTCCGCGGCGTTTGATTCCTAGGTTCTGCGCAGGTAACGCCGTCAATTTGTGGATCGCTCCCTGGATCGAAATGACTTTCTCGTCACGCACGTATTTGCCGAGAAGCTTCGCAACGTTCCCATATGCGCGCGGATGAGGATTGTATTTCAAGAAATTCCCCTCCGGCGCAAGCGATTCCTCGTCCGACCCGAAGCTCACCCACGGAAGCGCGATCTTCTTCCGCACATTTTCTTCGGACATCAGAAAATAGACGGTCGACACGCGGCTGTCGTCACGGATGACAAGGTCCATGGCCGCTTCTTCCGGGGATTCGTTCCATTTTCGAGCGACCTGTGCAAGTGTTTTGCCGGTCAACGATTTCAGTCTTCGGTTTCTGAATCCAACGAGGAGAATGTTCTTCGGCGATCCTGCGTCGAGGTAGAAATTCTCCCATTGAGAACTGGGGGTATCCATCTCTTTGTGAACTCGCGCTCTGATCGAAGGGTCGCGGAGTCGTTTCCTCCACACCGCAAAGCCTCCGACCTGGACCCACGGAGGCATTGCGGCATCGAGGCCAGTTTCACCAGCCGTGTAGTTGTACATGTCTGCAGTAATCTGCAGTCCTGCTGACCTTGCCGAATCGATAATGTTGATCACGCGGTCCAGCTTGGGCCAGTTGGCCTGGCCGGCAGCCTTGAAGTGGTAAATCTCAGCGCGGATGTTCGCCTCACGTGCAATTCTGATCAATTCTTCGACAGCGGGCACGAGCCCGCTCCCTTCGCTGCGCACGTGTGAGATGTACATTCCTCCATACTCTGCCGCCGCTTTCGCGAGTTCGATCAATTCTTCGGTCTTTGCGTAATAGGCAGGAACATAAATGAGTGCGCTGCTTAATCCCATTGCGCCTTCCTGCATCGCCTGGCGCACAAGTTGCTTCATCCGTTCGAGCTCTTCGGCGTTCGGCGCACGGTCCACGTTTCCCAGCACATTCAGACGGACCGTCGTGGCTCCCACGAATGACGCGACATTGGTGGAAACTCCACGCGCGACGAGCGAATCAAGAAACTGGCCCAGCGTTGTCCAGTTCACGTTGAACCGAACGTCTGCCTGCTCATCGATCATCTCCTTTTTCATGGAATCGCTCAGCGGTCCCATCGATATCCCCTCGCCCATCACCTCGAGCGTTACGCCTTGTTTGAGATCGCTCTGCGACCGGCCGTCCTCGATAAGACTGACATCGGCCTGGCTGAGCACGTTGATGAAACCCGGCGCTGCTGCGAGTCCGTGCGCATCGAGCACTTGTTTCGCTTTGACTTTTGTGAGCGTTCCTATGGCAGCAATGGAGTCTCCTGTGATGGCGATGTCTCCGTTGAATGGTCCGCCGCCGTTTCCGTCGTAGATATTGGCGTGTCGGATGAGAGTATCGCAGTTGATGGTCCTCTGACAACCTGAAAGGAAGAGGAGGGAAAGGGGGGCAGCGAGGATTGAGCAGGAGATCGATCCCCGAAGGTAATGGCGAAACAACAATGGCAACTTCATCCCTTGTAGAAAAGAGCGATACGGTTGGTGTTGGTGCCGCGCTTGTTATTGTGAATGCCCCAAATATTCGAAGTCTTTGTGAATTCCTGTGAATTGATCAGGATCCCTTCACACCGAAATCCGGCGAGCGTGGCAAGCGGAACGATCGTTTCTTCAAGCCTGATACTACCATTCCGCACCTCGCCCACTTCGAATGCGACCCAGCCTCCGGGTCGGGTAATGCGATGCAATTCGGCAAAAACATCCTCCATCTCGAACGACCAATCGGTAAGGTCAGAGGAGCTCGTCAATTTCACGCTGACAGCTTTCCTGTCGATGGAATTGAACCAGCACCGCAGCCAGTTGTCGTGCGCGTACTGCACCACGTTCAGGAAAGGAGGAGAAGTAACCGTAAGATGAATTGACTCGGTGCGGATCGATTTGGTTTTTGCGGCGTCGGTCGTCAGCAACTTCGCTGTCTTCCCGGTCTTCTTCAGGTTGTCGATTTGGTGTTCGGTAAGATTGCGAACGAGGCTCTTTGATTTCTCGAGAATAATGGTTCTGACGTCCCGATACTCCGGCTTCTGACGAAGTTTTCTGTTGATTCTGATCTGGCTTTGGGGCGAAACGGCCTGGTTGGGGGGAAGAGTGTAAACAGAAAAAAATCCTTTCGAGTGCCCCGTGAGCCTGTTCGTGGCCACCATCCTGATCCATTGGTCGAGATTGTCTTCCGCGTTGACTTGCTTGCGTTTATCGAGATAGCGCTTGAGCGATACGATCTCTCCTTCCGTCTTCGTGTGGTAAAACATCGCAAGGTCAAGGTCCGCTCTGGCACGCGCATTCATTTTGATGGAGCGCAACCTTTGCTCAAGCACATCCAAGTCCGGGATGAAAAACCTTGGCCGGCAAAGGATTGCACTTAACGGGTTGATGTCGTTTGCAACGACCGTTCGTCCGAGCAAGGCGGCTTCGACGACGGTCGTGCCGCGTCCGCTGAAGGGATCGTAAACAACATCACCTTCCGTCGTGAAGAGCTCGATGAAGAATCGCGGGAGCTGGGCTTTGAAACACGCCCGGTACGAAACCTCGTGGATGGAAGACGATTGACGCTGTTTCGCTGTCCAGAATTCCCCTACGTACCGGGGGACCTTGATTCCCCCGATGGTGACGGTGTCGCGTTCAGGATTCTGTGGAAACCCGGAAAGGTGATAATGAGTAATTGGTTCGGACAACGATTCTCTCTCCTCAAAAGAATACTCAGACGTGGTCGATTCAAATGTAACGCTTTATTCCAGAAATGTACAACGCCGGCGGAAGGAAATGGGCCCGAGGCGATCCTCCCACCACCGTCGTCTCTACATCCCGAGATCTTTTTTGATGAACTGCTGATAGTCCTCCGGCGTGTCAAGGTCGACCGACCCTGACGGAAAAGGAACTCGTGCTGCATCCGCTTCGTGTTTGAGAACGACACTCCGCGCGCCGGTATCGCCCTGCAACTGCATCAGCTCCGGAAAGTGCTTTCGAGAAAACAGTACGGGAGGGCCCACCGCACCTTCGAATGCGGATGCGACGATGGTCTTCCCGGAAGAAGTGAACGCTTCGATGAGAGCGTCGAGGACTTGCGTCGAGAGGAAGGGTTGATCGCACAATGTTATGATTGCGGCATCGACAGACTCCGGCAGCACCGACAACCCTGCACGGATGGAAGAACTCATCCCTTCCTGCCAATGCGGGTTCATCACGATGCTGAAGTCCGCTTTCCCAAGCTTGTTTTGGATTTGAGTGGCGTCCGCACCGAGCACAACATACACATTGCCGGCCTTGCTTGTGAGTGCTTCGTCGATGGTGTGCCGGAGAAGATTCCTCCCGCGCATTGGAAGGAGCTGCTTCGGGATGCTCATGCGCGAGGATGCACCCGCGGCGAGGATAATGATAGCGACTCGGGAACCTGTCATACGGAGGTGGGAGGAGATTTGCGAACACTCACGGGGTTGGGTCCTGGAATTCTCTCAGTGAATAGGACCGTTGCGTTCCTTCAGGAACCCGCCCGACCGGCCTTCGAGGACAGCCTTGATTTCGGAGATGATTGAGAATGCGATCTCCTCGGGCGTCTCGGCGCCAATGTCCAATCCGATGGGCGCGTGCAGCTTTGCAAGCTGCTCTTTCGTTGGTTTGAACCCTTCCTTCTCAAGATTCTGGAGAAGTGTCTGAAGTTTGCTTTTGGGACCAAGCAATCCCACGTACCGAGCCTCGGAAGGAAGAAGCATCTTCAGCAGCTTTCTGTCTTTGTCGAAGTTGTGCGTCATGATGACTGCCACTGTTCTCCGGCTCACTTTCACCTGTTCCGACATCCGCTCCGGTTCGGAAAGGACGACGGCATCTGCGCCGGGCACGGTTTCTTTCGTTGCGAAGGCAGGCCGATGATCGACAACCGTGACGTTCCATCCAAGTGATTTTGCCGATTCAACAAGAGGAATTGCATCAGGCCCGGCGCCAACTATGACGAGGGGTTGAGGTGGATGGAGGATTTCGAAGGAGACACGGACTTCCGTTGTTCCGGCCTTGTATGACTTTTGACAAAACAGCACATCTCGCATTGACCGGCAATCGGATTCCATCGTTGCGCGGAGTGGACCGTCGGTCATGGTTCCATCCAACATTTTCTGTGAAGAACTTGCAACAAAATCTCCCACTCGTATCCCCTGCACACCTTCCGCGGCGACAACCGTGGCCAGTACGAGAGGAACGTTACCCGTCAGAATCTCCTTCAAGACCGCAATCTTCTTCACTGTGGCGGTGCATTGGCCGGGTTCCATCAAAATTTCCACGGTACCGTTGCAGCCGAGCCCGAGCCCAAACACAATGTCATCGGGCGACGTAGTATCGTAGGAAACAAGCTCAGGCTTGCCGCTGTGAATGACTTTTCGTGCTCTTTCCGAAAGATCGGACTCAAGGCAGGCTGCGTTGATCAGACCTGCGCGGCGGCCGTCCTGCGAGAAAAGCATTCTTGCTCCGGGCCGACGGTACGTTGATCCTGTCACTCCAACGACAGTTGCAAGCGCCGAAGGTTGACCGCTCTCAACCAGGCCGTCGTAAGCTCGCACGATGTCGAAGAGTTCTTTCATTCCTTATGATTCGACGAGTTCTCCCTTTGTGTTGACCTTGTTGAGCCTGACCGCCCGGGCTTTTGCTCGAAGGAACGACGGGACGACCATCAGCGCCTCCTTGGCGGTCTCTGCTTCAAGAATGACCCATCCGGTGTGATCGCCGTCCATGCAACCCCAGTCAAAATGTGTTGTGTATCCGGCGGCAACGACTTCGTCGAATGCCTTTTTGCATTCCTCGTGCAAATGCGGCGAAATGATCAGGAACCGGGGCATAGCATCCTCCCTTTCACTGGTTGTCGGATCGTGAACGTATGAACGCGTAATTCCATTCTCTCCCTGCTCCTCAACCGCTTGTCCATTGGACGGATTACGTTTTCCACTTGATCGTGCAGCCGATGGAATACGTCTCCGGCTCAGCGACATCCTTGCCGGCGAGGAGTGCATCGACGGCGGCCTTCAGATACTGTGATTTGACCGCAGACTGATTTTGGTAGTTATCATCAAATTTTCCCCGGTACCTGAGCTTGCGTTTCTCATCGAAAAGGAAAAACTCCGGCGTGTGCGTAGCACCGTACGCATTCGCGGCGGACTGGTCTTCATCGCGGAGGTACGGGAAGTTGTATCCTTTTGCCTTTGCACGCTTCACCATCTCGTCGAAATTGTCCTCAGGGTAATGGACTATTTCGTTGGAATTAATGGCAATGAGCTGGACTCCTTTCGCGGCATAGCCACGCTGGAAAGCAATCATCCGTTCCTCGTAGGCCTGGACATAGGGACAGTGGTTGCAGGAGAATACCACCACGGCGAGTTTCTTTTCCGAAAAGGATGAGAGAGAGTATTTGTTGCCGTCTGTTCCAGGAAGGTTCGTAAACGTTGGTGCATCCGAGCCGATTTTGAGTTCTTCTGTATTCATGGTCGTGGTTCCTCGGGATTATCTGCTTCTGTAAGATCTGGAAATCGAAGGGATAATGCAACTGGCGGGAGACATTCACCACGGAAACGCACGGATGAAACGGATGGGCACGGATGGAAATCTCTATCCTTTTGTGTCCGTTCTTTTTTCGTGTGGTCCGTGGTTTGCTTCCAGACCGGACCTAAAGACTAACACGGATTCCGACAAGGACGCCGCTGTAGTTCTTTGCGAACTGGTATTGTGCCAACCACTGCTGATACCCGATGCCAAGCGAAGCCATCAACCTTGTGTCCGAATCGAACGACAGTACCCCGATGCCCCCGTCAATTGACCACGGCGACATTCCTGCGAGACGCTTCAGATCCTGGTAAAGATCGACATAGGCTTTGTTGATCTTTTCGGATTGCAGGATCTGTGTCTCCTGCCGGCACACCAGAGTCTCGGCGGCGCTTTCATAACGTGCGTAGCGGGCAAGGAGTGCGTCGTGTTTGGCAAAGAGGGTGTCGTTGTTCGAGACGAGTGCGTGTAATGCCTCGGATTCCGCTGACAGCGCCGAGAGATCCTCCTTGGCAACGAGGAAATACGTCCGCCCGTCGATAAGGACGCTTTTTGCACCGTCCGGTAAGTCGCGCACGGGAAACCTGTCCGACCCGCGCTGCAGGACCATGGACTGTCCGGGAGCAAACGGTGCGCAGAAGAGAATCAGGAGAATGAGCGGGAGAAGAGTTTTCATGGCGGCACCATTCATTGGAATACATTGTTCTGCAGGTTTTGACGTGCCTTTCGGACTGCGTTGTTGAATCGGCGATTGAGCTCTTCGTCCGATATATCGGCATAGACCACGTGGATGTCGCGAATGGTCCTCTCAAATTCCGTCTTGACCTTTGCGCGGAGATCATCCAATTCCTGTCTTGAGACCCACACATCTCCACGGGCATCCGTGAAGGTTGAACGGGCCGCGTCGGTTTCGGATTTCAACTTCGTGTATTCGGTCTGCAGGTTCTCAAGCGCTGTCTCTTTCTCCTTCAACTGATCGACAAGGTTGTTATAAGCGACGATCTGGCCGATGGAAATAAGAGCTACGATCAGCAGGCTGGCAACGCTCGCGAGCCAGAGTTTATCTTTCAGGTTGGTGGATTTGAGGAGAAAAAGGAAAACGATGCAACTGAGAATAACGATCAGGGCATTCGACCAATGGGCGAAGATGGAGACCATAATCCGCCTCCTTCATGATGATGATATTGGTGTGTGAAGATCCCCCGGAGAGGCGGGGAAGCGCAGAACAGGAACCAAAGCCAACGAGACACCTCAAAAAGTCCACAACGTAAACCCGGAGGAGCGTTCTATGCGCAATGGCGAACAGGGCGACCTGCTTCGGGGACTCTTATGGGCTCAAGAACAGATGCTGAACCCCCACACAGAACGTTCGGGGTAAATAAGTTCAGCTTGACGCATAGTACTTCTGAGACGAATTCTGAACAAACCTCAATTATTTTTCGCCCCTTCCAATATCCACCGTCCCAGTAAATCGACTTCCTTTTCCGACAGCGGCTTGATCCGCGACGAATCCGGAGGCATGCGGAAATGAATTTGTGTTGTTCCGCTCCGGAGATAGATCCAGCTTTCGGAAGGTTTTCCGGGAACGACGATGGGTTTCTTCCACTTGGTGACCCGGGCGCTCATGACGCTGTCGTAGGATGTCAGGACGACATTGGCCTCGGGATTCACCATCCCGTGACACTGTGCGC
>Ga0335081_10008601_pt1 | contig 16372 bp, 11 predicted proteins | sample Lox_Sample_35_FD_206713 | JGI IMG/M metagenome (GOLD analysis project Ga0335081, IMG submission 206713) | Soil microbial communities from Loxahatchee National Wildlife Refuge, Florida, United States - Lox_Sample_3.5 | ecosystem: Environmental > Terrestrial > Soil > Wetlands | place: USA... | reverse complement strand
GATGGTGTAGGAGGTCGCCAGGCTGGCATCGGTATTGTCGCGGAGGACGGAGACATCTCCACCTTTGCCGCCAGCGGCACCGTCGCCGCCGAACGAAACGGCAGCGCCGACGCTGGCTGCGACAACCGAACCGCCGCCGTTGCCGCCGCCGCCGCCGATCGATTGCGCGAAGATGCCGACGGCGCCGTTCCCGGTGGTGATGATGGAGTAGCCGGGCGTCGACGACGCCGCCGTCGCATTCGCGGTCACGCTGACCTGGTTTGCGACATTGCCGGTGCCGCCGTTGCCGCCGACCGAGCTGATGTCAGTGCTGCCGCTGAACGACAGCGCTGCCCCGATGCTGAAGCCGCCGTTGCCGCCGCCGCCGCCGACCGACTGCGCGTAGATTCCGTAGGCGAGATTGCCGCCGGTCTGGATCGTGCCGTTGCTGGTGACCGCGACGGTGCCGCCCGTGCCCGCGCTTCCTCCCGTGCCGCCCTTGGTCTTTCCGATGGCGTTGTCATCCATCGTCGCGGCCAGCGTCAGCGCGAAGGCGCCGTTGCCGCCGCCGCCGCCGATCGACTGCGCCAGGATGCCCGTGGCATTGGCATTCGTCGTGGTGATGTTGGCGGTGCTGGTGACGGAGACCGCGCCTGCCGCATTGCCGGTTCCGCCATTCCCGCCGATGGCTTCGCCCAAGGCGACGCCATTGGCGAGCGAGAGCGCGCCGCTGAAGCCACCGCTGCCGCCGCTGCCGCCGACGCTCTGGGCGAAAATGCCGACCGAATTTGCGCCGGAGGTGTGAATGTCGCCGGTGTTGATGACCGTGGCGCTGCCGGCCGTACCGCCGGTCCCGCCGTCGCCGCCGACCGCCAGGGCTCCCGATACGCCCGTCCCCACCGTCAGCGCCGCGCCGACGCTGAACCCGCCGTTGCCGCCACCGCCGCCGATCGACTGCGAGATGATGCCGTCCGACTGGTCGCCGGTCGTGGTGATGCTTCCGGAGTTGTTCACCGACGCATTGGCGCCCTGGCCGCCGCTGCCGCCGGTGCCGCCGAAGCTCAGCGAGAGCGCGCCGTACTGGGCGCCGGACGCCGAAATCGCAAAGCCGCCATTGCCGCCGCCGCCGCCGATGCTTTCGGCGACGACGCCGGCGGATTGCATGCCGTGGGTGATGATCGTCCCGCCGCTGGTGACGCTGACATCCTGCGCGTTGCCGCCGCCGCCGCCCCCGCCGCCGAAGGACAGGCTCGCGGCACCGAACACGCCGCCGCTGCCCGTGATCGCAAAGCCGCCATTGCCGCCGCCCCCGCCGATGCTGCGGGCGAAGATGCCGTCCGACAGGTCCTGCTGCGTGGTGATGTTGCTCGTGCTGTCGACGATCACGGTGCCGCCGGTGCTGCCGGCGCCGCCGTTGCCCGCAAAGCTCGCGCCCAGCGCGCCTCCGGTCGAGGCGCTGATCGAGATGGTGAACCCGCCATTGCCGCCGCCGCCGCCGATCGACTCGGCGTCGATGCCGGGCGAGTTCATTCCGTTGGTGTTGATGCTGCCGCTGCTGCCGACGAGAACGTATCCAGCGGCGCCGCCGCTGCCGCCGCCGCCGCCGATGCCCACGCTGACATCGCCGTAGAGACCGACCGAACCGGAAATCGCGAACCCGCCATTGCCGCCGCCGCCGCCGATCGATTGCGCCAGGATGCCGGGCGCGTTGTCGCCCGTGGTCTGTATCGTGACCGGCGTCGCTGGCGGAGCCGGTGCGAGCCCGGCCGGCACGTTGCCGTAGGTGCCGGTGTCGGTGTTGCAGACGCCGTTGGCATTGACGCAGACGTCGCCGCCCTGGCCACCGGCGCCGCCGCTGCCGCCGAATGCGAAGCTGGCGAACACGCCCACGCCGACCGCGAAGCCGCCGTTGCCGCCACCGCCGCCGACGCTTTGCGCCAACAGCGCCGCCGAGTTGCTGCCGACCGTCGTCAGGTTGCCCGTATTCGCCACATTGACGAAGCTGCCGTTGCCGGCCGCACCGCCGGATCCGCCGATCGCGGCGAGGCCGCCGCTGCCGCCGCCATTGCCGCCGCCGCCGCCGACGCTTTGCGCGAAGATCGAATAGGTGCCGGTGCAGTTGACGCTGCTGCCGCACTCGCTCTTGATGGTGCCGCCGTTGTTGACCGTGACGGTGCCGCCGTTCTCGCCGGTCGATCCGCTGCCGCCGACCGCGACGAGACCGCCCGCAGCGCCGCCGTCGCCGCCGCTGCCGCCGACGCTCTGGGCGAAGATGCCGGCCGCAAGCGTCGCGCTCGACGGGTTGCTGAAGTTGCCGCTGCCGCGCGTCGTGATGTCGCCGGTGTTGTCGACCTCGACGTTGCCGCCGACGCTGCCGTTCGAGCCGCTGCCGCCGATGGCGACGAGACCGCCGGCGTTTCCGCCCGAGCCGCCGCCGCCGCCGACGCTCTGGGCGTAGATGCCGGAGGACTGGTCGCCGTTCACGATGAGTGCGGCGGCGTTCTGTACCGTTACATTGCCGCCGGAGCCGCCGGAGCCGCCGCTGCTGCTGAAGCCGATAAGCCCGCCGCCCGATCCGGCGGAGCCGCCGCCGCCGCCGACGCTTTGCGCATAGATGGCCGACGCGCCGACGCCGCTCGTCGTGATCGTGCCGCCGTTGTCCGTCACGTTGACGGTGCCGCCGGAGCCCGCGCTCGAGGCACCGCCGCCGAACGACAATCCGACGCCGAAGGCGCCGCCGCCGGAGCCCGCATAGCCGCCGAGGCTCTGCGCGAAGATTCCGGCCCCGTCGACGGTGGTGATCGTGCCGACGGTCGTGACCGTGACGGTTTGCCCGTTCGACGCCGCCGCGCCGCTGCCGCCGAGGCAAATGGCGCAAAGCCCGCCGGACGTGCCGCCGCCACCGCCGGGCGCGCCGATGCTCTGCGCCCAGATGCCGGCCGCGCCGACGCCCGTCGCGTTCAGGTTGAGGACATTGTTGATCGTGACCGTTCCGGGCGAGCCGCTCGGGCCGCCGTCTCCGGCGGAGCACAGGGCGCCGAGGATGCCGATGCAGTTGCCGCCCCGGCCACCGGCGCCGCCCTGGCTGATCCCCTCGATGGCGTGCTCGTTCGTTCCCGACGTGACGATTGTTCCTGCGTTCGTCGTCGTAATGACAATATTGCCGCCGTTTTGGCCGTCCCCGCCGGTGCCGCCGATGCCTGGCACCAACAAGACGGAGACGCCGGTGCTGCCGGTCGAGCCGGTCTGGCCGGTCGACACGTTGTTGATGCCGATGGCGTTCGTCGTATCGATCTGAAACGCCGCTCCCGATCCTTGCAGGTTGATGGTTTGGGGGGGCGGAGGATTCGACACGGTGGAGACGATGGCGGCGCCGGCGACGCCATTGTTCGGCACGATGTTGTTGGTGAGCGAATTGACGTTGAGCGTGGTGTCGCCCCCCACCGGCGCAGCGCCTCCGTTGGGGAATGTCGCGGGGTCGCCGGAGCAGGTCGTCGTTCCGCCGCCGCCCGTGCATTGGGCAAAAGCTGTGCCCCCTGTCCCGCCCAGCATGATGCAAATGCCGAGCGCGAGGAGGATGAGAGCGCGCGCACACTGCACGCAAAATGGAGCACGCAACACGAACAGCCCCCGGTACTATATAATTTACAAATTCCGCGGAGCGCGCCCTTCGGCGCACTCACGCCTAGGGCAAGCAATTTCAAGCCTAAAGTACTTTCCGTGTGCCGTTCCAGTGTGACGCGCTGCCGAACCGTAACGCCGGCAACCAAATCCGGATTTGCAGAATGTTGGACATGCGATTGAGAATGAGAACGCAAAGATTTGGTGTTGTTCAATATTTGACGGAATTTACCGCTGCTGCGGGGAATTGGGTGAATGTGGCATAAAAGCCACAATCTCCAAAAAAGAGTCCGACATCACGCGCGGCCCCGCGCATACTGACTTTGCGCGAGGCGCGCTTGCATGTCCTTCGTGACTTCACAAACCGCCGGTCGGCAGCCAGAATGCGGCTTCAGGTCAAGAAAAAGTGCACATGAGCCCGGCAAACACGGCTGTTCGAGTTTTCGTCCTTGGAGCGATGCTGACGGGGGCGCTGAGCGCAGCCGCGCAGCAGGCGCCGTCCGGTCCTGCGGCGCCGCGACCGGTGCAGCGGCAGCCGGCACCAGCGCAAAATCCCACGCCGCCTTCGGCGCAAGGTGCTGGTCCGCAAAGCACCACGGCGACATTCGGTGATTGGGTCGTGCAATGCGAGACGCGAACGACCCAGACTGCGGCGAAGGCCTGCGCCATGGTTCAGGTCGCTCAAGTGCAGGGCAACAACCTGCCGTTTTCGCGCGTTACGCTCGCGCGTCCGGAGAAAGGACAAGCCGTCAAGCTGGTCGTTCAAGTGCCGGTCAATATCTCTTTCTCGGCCAATCTTCGCATCCTGCTCGGTGGTTCTGATCAGGGACTGAATGCGCCGTTTGCGCGATGTGTGCCTGCCGGCTGTTTTGCCGAATTCGCGCTGACAGAGGAAACCATCAAGAAATTGCATGCCAGCTCCGGCGCCGGAAAAGTCTCTTTTCTCGACGCAAGCGGACATGACATTGATATTCCACTTTCGTTCAAGGGTTTTGCCGGAGCCTTCGACGCACTCGCGAAAGAATGAGATGCCGCTCCGACCCCGCTGAGGCTACGCGTGCACGGTCGAGCCCCGTGCCGGCATCACGATCTGCGTCTGCGTCACCAGTGCCGCGAGCGTGCCGTCGGGCCGTGTGATCCGGCTCTGCCACACCATGGTGCTGCGGCCGCGATGCAGCGGCGTCGTCTCGATCCGGATGGTTTCGCCCGGCCGGCAGGCGGCGAAGAAATTGGTCTTGCTCTCGATCGTCGCCGTGGTGGCGCCCGGCGGAAGGTTGATGACGGCCGCGGTGCCGCCGAGATTGTCGGCGACCGCCATCACGGCTCCCCCATGCAGCACGCCATTGCGGTTGGTGAGGTCCTCGCGCACGACGAGCTCGGCCACCAGCCGGTCGGCCGTGACCTCGGTGATCCGCAGCCCGAGCAGCCGCGCGAACGGCGGCTGCTGGTCGTCGGCGATCGCTTGCAGGTTCACGGCGGAGCTCCCTTCAACGACACCCTATTTCGGGCGCTCTATAGCAAAAGGCGCGGCCGAGGCCGCGCCTTTGCGTGTTGGACGGTTTGCCGGCCGCGTCAGCGCGGCTGCGGGACGATGCGCAAATAGGGGCGTGGCGCCTTCCAGCCCTGCGGGTACTGTTTCTTGGCGTCCTCGTCGGACACGGATCCCGAGATCACCACGTCCTCGCCCTGCTTCCAGTTCGCCGGGGTCGCGACCTTGTGCTTGGCGGTGAGCTGCAGCGAGTCGATCACCCGGAGCACCTCGTCGAAGTTGCGGCCCGTGGTCATCGGATAGACCAGGATCAGCTTGATCTTCTTGTCCGGTCCGATGACGAAGACGTTGCGCACCGTCTGATTGTCGGCGGCCGTCCGCTTGGCGACGTCGCCGCTCGCCGCGGCCGGCAGCATGCCGTAGGCCTTGGAGATCGACAGGTCGGTGTCGCCGATCATCGGATAGTTCGGCGCAGTGCCTTGCGTCTCCTTGATGTCGATCGCCCATTTCGCATGGTTCTCGACCGGGTCGACGCTGAGCCCGATGATCTTCACGCCGCGCTTGTCGAACTCGGGCTTGATCTTGGCCATGTAGCCGAGCTCGGTGGTGCAGATCGGGGTGAAGTCCTTGGGATGCGAGAACAGCACCACCCAGGAGTCGCCGATCCAGTCGTGGAAGCGAATCTTGCCTTCGGTCGTATTGGCTTCGAAGTCGGGAGCCGTGTCCCCAATGGCGAGCGTCATGTGCGCACCTCTCGAAAATTCGTGGTCGGATTGGGTCTCATTCTCGCCACCGAGCGGCGGCGATCGGACGATGGGCAAGCCCAGCTCGCACGTCCTGCGAATTATATAGCGGCCGGTTCCGTGTCGGGCCAGTTGGCTGACACGATTTAGTTTTTTCGGCCAAGCCGTGCGTCGCTGGTAGAAATGAACCGATATGACCGCACCGCGAAACGAAATGTTTTTCCCCGGCCTGCGGCCGCCGGCCGCACGGACCGGCCGCCCCATTGGGGCGGCAAAATGCCTTGGCTTGGCCATTGACGGGCCGCGCGGACGCCGCCCTTGGCCGACAGATTCGGAGTCGCGATTTTATGGTGCGCAATGAACCTTTCCGCCGGCTCGTTCTACTCATGACCGCCAGGGGGTGTTGCCCGCCTCCCGGGCGCGACCTTGTATTGGGGAGATGTCCATGACCCAGGCTCGACCGTCCCGATTGCCCGCCGCCTCCTCCTCCTCCGTGTTGGCGGCGTTGGTGGCGACGATCGAGATGTCGCCGATCCGGCCTGCCCGGGCGGCGCGCCGGGCATCGGATCGGGCGCCGTGCGGATACGACGCGACGGATATGGAAGTCCTCGACTGGCTCGCCTCCCACCGGCGCCGGCCGCACCGCCGGCTGCGGCCCCACTAAAGCGTGATGACTTTTCTTCGAATCGTCATCACGCTTTAGATTATTGTTGGAGCATGATCTTTTCCGAAAACCGGTGTCCACTTTTCGGGATCATGCTCTAGCGCATACCCCGGCGAAAGCCTTCCCCTTCCGCCTGATGGGGGCTGATGCCGGCTCGCCGATGACGAGATGCGCCACCGTCAACGGGCCGGCTGATTGACTTTCCCGCGGTGACGCCGCAAGCCTTGGGCAGAGGCCGGAAACCACCGGGGCAGCCAAGCGCGCCGCATGTTCAAGCGCATCCTGATCGCCAATCGCGGCGAGATCGCCTGCCGCATCATCAAGACGGCTCGCCGGATGGGCATCGAGACCGTCGCGGTCTACTCGGATGCCGACAAGGACGCCCTCCATGTCGAGATGGCCGACCACGCGGTCCCGCTCGGACCGGCGCCGGCGGCCGAAAGCTACCTCGTGATCGACAAGATCGTCGCCGCCTGCCGGCAGAGCGGCGCCGAGGCGGTGCATCCGGGCTACGGCTTCCTGTCCGAGCGCGAGGCCTTTCCAAAAGCGCTCGCCGCGGCCGGCATCGTCTTTATCGGGCCGAACCCCAAGGCGATCGCCGCCATGGGCGACAAGATCGAGAGCAAGAAGGCGGCCGCCAGGGCCAAGGTGACGACCGTGCCGGGGCATCTCGGCGTGATCACCGACGACGCCCAGGCGATCGAGATCGCCGAGGAGATCGGCTATCCGGTGATGATCAAGGCCTCGGCAGGCGGCGGCGGCAAGGGCATGCGCATCGCCCGCTCCAAGGCGGAGGTGGCCGAGGGCTTTGCCCGCGCGCGCTCGGAGGCGAAATCGTCGTTCGGCGACGACCGCGTGTTCATCGAAAAATTCATCGTCGATCCGCGGCACGTCGAGATTCAAGTGCTGGGCGACCGGCACGGCAACGTGATCCACCTCGGCGAGCGCGAATGCTCGATCCAGCGCCGCAACCAGAAGGTCGTCGAGGAGGCGCCGAGCCCGCTGCTCGACGCGGAGACGCGCGCTGCCATGGGCCGGCAGGCGGTCGCCCTGGCCAAGGCGGTGGGCTACGACTCGGCCGGCACCGTCGAGTTCGTCGCCGGCCAGGACAGGAGCTTCTACTTCCTCGAGATGAACACCCGGCTGCAGGTCGAGCACCCGGTGACCGAGCTCGTCACCGGCATCGACCTCGTCGAGCAGATGATCCGCGTGGCGGCGGGCGAAAAGCTCGGCCTCAAGCAGAGCGACGTGAAGCTCGACGGCTGGGCGGTCGAGACCCGCATCTACGCCGAGGATCCCTACCGCAATTTTCTGCCCTCGATCGGACGCCTCACCACCTATCGGCCTCCGGCCGAGCGCAGCCACAGCGGCGTCACGGTGCGCAACGACACCGGCGTCTACGAGGGCGGCGAGATTTCGCTCTACTACGATCCGATGATCGCCAAGCTGGTGACGCACGCCCGGACGCGGGCCGAGGCGATTGCCGCCCAGTCGCGCGCGCTCGACGAATTCGCGATCGCCGGCATTCGCCACAACATTCCGTTCCTCTCCGCGCTGATGCAGCATCCGCGCTGGCAGGAGGGCAGGCTGTCGACCGGCTTCATCGCCGAGGAGTTTCGCGGTGGCTTCCAGCACGGGCCCGCCGCAGGCGAGCGCGCGCAGGTGATCGCCGCCGTGGCCGCCGCGATCGACCGTGTGCTCGGCGAGCGCAAGCGGCAGATTTCCGGGCAGATGGCCGGCCGCCTCGTGATCCGCGAGCGCCGCCGCGCCGTCTGGCTCGACAAGACCGAGATCGCCCTCGAGGTCACCCGCGACGGCGAGGCGATCGCGGTCGCCTTCGTCGGCGCGGACGGCAGGCCGGGGCTCGCCCACGTGCTCGCCTCGGCCTGGAAGCCGGGCGATCCGGTGTGGTCGGGCACGATCGACGGCGCGGACGTCGCCGTGCAGGTGCGCACGATCCCCAACGGCTTCGTGCTCGCCCACCACGGGGTCGAGGCGCACACCTATGTCTACACCGAGCGCGAGGCGACCGCGGCGCGGCTGATGCCGGCAAAGGTCCTCGCCGATACCAGCAAGCGGCTGCACTGCCCGATGCCGGGCCTCGTGGTGTCGATCGCGGTCGCGGTCGGCCAGGAGGTCAAGGCGGGCGAGACGCTCGCCGTGGTCGAGGCGATGAAGATGGAGAACGTGCTGCGCGCCGAGCGCGACGGCGTGGTGAAGAAGATCCACGTCAAGCCGGGCGACAGCCTCGCGGTCGACGCCGTGATCCTGGAATTCGAATAGCTCGCGTCATGACGCTCTACTTCGCCTATGGATCGAACATGAGCGGCGCGCTGATGCGGCCGCGCTGCCCGTCGGCGCGCGCGCTCGGCGTCGGCGAGCTTTCGGGGCACCGCTTCGTCATCACGACCGACGGCTATGCGTCGATCGTGCGCGCGCCCGGGTCGAGCGTGCACGGCCTGCTGTGGCGGCTCACCCCGCGCGATCTCGCGGCGCTCAACGCCTATGAGAGCCTCGCGAGCGGCCTCTACCGCATCGAGACCATGCCGATCCGTCTCGGCGCGCGGCGCGTGGCCGCGCTCGTCTATGTCGGGCGCTCGCGCGCGCCCGGGCCGCCGCGGCCCGGCTACCTCGAGCTGGTGCTCGCCGCCGCCGGGGAGCTCGCGCTGCCGGCAGCCTATCGCAAGAGCCTCGCACGCTTGCTGCCGACCGGCTTGCGGGCGAGCCGCGCCGCCGCGGCCGGCGAAGCCGCATGAGCGAGGATCGTGTCGTGCGCTGCGTCGTGATCTCGGGTCGTGTGCAGGGGGTGGGCTTCCGCGCGTGGGTCGAGCACGAGGCGCACGGCCGCCGCCTCGAAGGCTGGGTGCGCAACCGGCGCGACGGCAGCGTCGAGGCGGTCTTTGCCGGGCCGCCCGCGGCTGTCGAGGCCATGATCGCGGCCTGCCGCCGCGGCCCGATGCTCGCGCACGTCGAGACGCTCGATGTGCGCGAGGCCGGTGCCGGCAAGCTCGGCGCGCGCCGGCCGGGCGAGACCTTCTCGCAGCTGCCCACGGTGTGACCCATGCGACGATCGCTTGCCGCCATGGCCTTGGTTCTCGCCGCAGCGGCTGCACGCGGGCAGACGCCGCCGTCCTCGCCGCCGCCCTCGGCCGCTGATGCGTCGATCCACGCCTATGGCGACCAGGACAAGACCTGCACGGCGTGGACCGACCAGTGCCGCGCGTGCGCGCGCGGCGCCAATGACGAGATCAGCTGCTCGAACATCGGCATCGCGTGCCAGCCGGCCGCGATCACCTGCACGGCGCGCCAGCCCGAGCCCGCAAAGGCCGCGAAGTAACGTCTGTTTTGCGTCACGATAGCCGGGGCGGCGCCAAACGGGCGCGCACCTGTGCATCGATGTCGGCGATGCCGACCTACAGTGGTCGATTCGCGGCTTCCAGCGAAGTGGCCGCCATGCCGGGCAGGGCAGGGTCTGACGCGGCGACGGTCGGTCCGAACAACGTCTCGAATTCGCGCCGCAGCGCCGCGTCGACTTGCGTCATCGGGGCGCGGCAACCGAGATCGGCGAGGCTGGTGACGCCGTAGCGCGGATCGGCGATGCCGCACGGCACGATCCCGGCGAAATGGCCGAGCTCGGGAGCGACGTTGAGCGCGACCCCGTGCAGGCTGACCCAGCGCTTGAGCCGGATGCCGACGGCGGCGATCTTGTCCTCGCGGCCCGCGCCCTTGTCGGGGCGGGCGACCCACACGCCGACGCGGTCGTCGCGCCGCTCTCCGCGCACGCCGAAGGCCGAGAGCGTGCGGATGATCCATTCCTCGAGGCTCGCCACGTAGCAACGCACATCGGGCGTCCGCCGCTTGAGGTCGAGCATCGCATAGACCACGCGCTGGCCCGGCCCATGATAGGTGAGCTGGCCGCCGCGTCCGCTCGGGTGGACCGGGAAGCGCGCCGCGATCACGTCGGCGGGCCGTGCGCTGGTGCCCGACGTGTAGAGCGGCGGATGCTCCAGCAGCCAGACGAGCTCCGGCGCGCCGCCGGCCGCGATCGCGGCCGCGCGCGCCTCCATGGCGGCCACCGCGTCCGCGTAGCCGACCGGCCGCGCGCTCGCCGCCCATTCGGGAGCGGGCCCGCCGGCCACGGCCATCATGCGCCCGGCGTGGGAATTTCGCGCGTTAACCACCCGTTCACCATACCATGGTCATGTCGAGCCATCCGCTCCGCGCAGGATTATCTGGACCTCATGGCCACGCTCGACAAGGTTTCGCTCAACATCTCGGTCGTGCTCGGCTCGACCCTCATGCCGGTGCACCAGGTGCTGCGCCTCGGCCGCGGCGCCGTCATCGAGCTCGATTCACGCGAGAACGACGAGGTCAAGATTCTCGCCAACGACTTCCCCGTGGCCAAGGGCGCCGTGGTGGTCAGCGGCAATCGGATCGCCGTGGAAGTCAAGGAGATGCTGCCGCGCTCGCCCGAGATGCGATAGGCGGCCCTCCCTTGTCGGTGCGCATGCGATTTGTTACATGCTGCGCCGTCGTCGGAACCGGACTTTTCGGGGTCCTGCGGCGCCCCTCCACTGCGGTCGTGGCGGAATTGGTAGACGCACTAGCTTGAGGTGCTAGCGGGGCAACCCGTGGAGGTTCGAGTCCTCTCGACCGCACCAATCTTGTGAGAACCCGCGACAATCCGTTTGCGTGCACGCCAGCACCGCGGGCGATCTGCGCGCGTGCTTGCGGCCGGATCGCGCCGGCTGCCGGATCGGTTCTGGATTGGGGGTGTAGATTATTGATCGCAATGGCTTTTGCGCCTTCGCTCAATCCCCGGCTCTGATGCAGTTTTGCAACAGGTAGGGACGAATCTACCGTTTTTTAGCCCTATACCACCGCGGTCGTTGGCGAGGTATCATTTGATTTGCTATGAAATGACGTAGGGGATGCCCAAGACCGGTTGGGGTCATTGGGTTGCCAAGTTGGGCGCGCGGGGTTGGGGCAAAATGCATTTCAGACCTCTGTTGAGGGTGGTTCCGGCTATCGCATTGTGCTGCGGAGCCGCCGGTGTCGTTGTGGCTGGTGAGGCGTTCACGATCGGCGACGCAATCAATCAGGCTGTCACGACCAATCCCGGCGTGGGCGAGGCCGCCGCCAATCGCCGCGCCACCGAAGCCGACCTTCACACCAGCCAGGGCGTGTTGCTGCCGCAGGTGCGGCTCGATGCCAGCCATGGCATCGACAAATTCAGCCAGAACGACATCACGCCGCCGCCCCAGGGAAACAACCAGCTGCTGCATACGACGGACACGGCGCTGACAGTTCGGCAGCTGCTGTTCGACGGCTTCGCGTCGATCAATGAGATCTGGCGCCAGGCCGCCCGGGTCGACGCCGCCGCCTATCGGGTGCACGAACGCACCGAGCTGATCGCGCTCGATGCGGCAGAAGCCTATATCGACGTCGTCCGCTTCACCCGGCTGATCAGCATCGCCAGCGACAATCTCGCCGTCCACCGGCGGCTTGCGTCCAACGTCGAGGCCCGCTTCAAGGGCGGGCGGTCCGGCGAAGGCGACCTGCAGCAGGTGCATGAGCGGGTGGCCGCCGCGCAGGCGGCCCTTGCCGAGTTCCGCGAGAGCCTCGATCAGGCGCGCGCGACCTATCGCAAGGTCATCGGGCTCGAGCCCTACAATCTTCGTGCACCGGGCCGGCTCGGCAGCATGCCGGGGAGCCGGGACGACGCGCTCGCGGTGGCGCTCAAGTTCAATCCGACCATCCGCGCCGCGGCCGCCGACGCCAAGGCCGCGAAATACGCATTCCACGAGACGGCGGGCAGCTTCCTGCCGAACGTAGCGGTCGAAGCCAGCGCGTCGCGCGGCAACAACATCAATGAAATCTTCGGCCGACAGTCGGATGAGAGCGTGAAGGCGGTCGTGAGCTGGGATCTGTTCACCGGCGGCCAGAACAGCTGGAAGCGCGCCGCGGCGGCCGAGCGCTACACCGAAGCCACAATGGCGCATGCGCGGTTGCAGCGCGATGCCTTCGAATCCCTCGACAAGGCCTGGTCGGCGCGCACGATCACGTCGGACCGCGTCGCCGCGCTGGTCCACCAGGTCGATTTCGATCGCAAATCGATCGACGCCTACACCAAGGAATATGAGCTCGGGCAGCGCTCGCTGATCGATCTCCTGAACTCCGAGAACCAGCTGTTCAACGCGCTGGTCTCGCTTGAATCGACCCGCGCGGTGGCGGTGTTCGCCGACTATCAGCTGCTCGCCGCGATGGGGCAGCTTCTGAGCTATCTCAAGTCGCCCGCGCCGGTCGATGCGGCGCCGCTCGAGCACATCCCGCTCGGGATCTTCCCGACCAAGATCGCGCCGATCCTGTTCACCCTGCCGAAGAGCGGGCCGGAGCCGCTCAATGTCGCGGCGCCGGCGCCCGCCGTCACGGCGCCGCACCCGTCCCCGCTCGCGCCGTTGCAATACGCGCCCGAGCCGGAGGCCGCAGGCAGCGTGATCGATCGGCGGTGGCCCGGCGCGCAATCGGCGCCCGGCTTCTGGGCATGGCCCGCCGCGGGCTCGGGCTGGGCGCAAAAGTAGCCCGCGTCCCGGGCGAAAAATCCGGCGGGGCAGGGCAGGGGGGTGGTGCGGGGCGCCGAGCAAGGCAAGCCCGTGCCCAGTAGCCTTAACGGCGGTACCCTCTTGACGCGGGGCACGGACGGTCCGAAAAGCCAAAGCATGGAGCGCCGGCTTGCGGCGCAAGGCACGAAAGCGGCACGGGATAGGCTTGGCGGAACGCCCACGCGGCGAGCGCCGCCACGGTTCGGCAAAGTTCCCGATTTAAGGCGTCGTCCGGCGAGCCCAGAAGGCAAGTCTCACCGCTGAGGACGCATCGAAAACAGGAGTCGCGAAGCTTCCGGCCCCGCGGGAGCCGGAACTCTGGCGTCGTGGCAGTCATTTGAGAGGTCGCCCCCTTGTCCGTGCAGCCGCTGACGCAAATCCGTCCCGAGCCGACGCGCGAGCCTCCGCCGGCACGCGAGCTGGCCGCCGGTGATCCGCTGTCCGACGCATTGCTGTTTCTCGCCGCGCATCATGGCCGCGCGCTCAGCCGCGAGGCGTTGATCGCCGGCCTGCCCATCCTCGACGGGCGGCTCAGCGTCACCTTGTTCAACCGAGCGGCCCGCCGTGCCGGGCTCGAAGCCGAGCCGGTCAAGCGCGCCATCAGCGATATCCCGGCACTGGTGCTTCCGGCGGTCCTGGTGATGCGCGACGGCAGCACCCGCATCCTCGTCGAGGTCGCGGAAGACGCCCGCCACGCCAAGGTGGTCGACCCGGCCGAGCCCAGGCCGGGGCCGCAGCCGTTCGGCGCGGCCGCCGCCGACTATATCGGCTACGCCTTCCTGGTCCGACCGCTGCCCCAGGCCGACCCGCGCGCGGTCGCGGCCGGCGACCTGCCGCCGGAGCATTGGTTCTGGAGCGTGGTCAGCCGGTTCTGGTCGAACTACAGCCATGTCGCGCTCGCCGCCTTCATCATCAACACGCTGGCGCTCGCCTCGCCGCTGTTCATCATGAACGTGTACGACCGCGTCGTGCCGAACGGCGCCACCGCCTCGCTCGCTGCGCTCGCGATCGGCCTCACCATCGCGATCCTGTTCGATTTCGTCCTGCGCACGGTGCGCAGCCGGATCATCGACATGACCGGCAAGAAGATCGACGTGGTGCTGGCGGCGAACATCTTCGAGCATGTGCAGGGCGTGAAGATGGCGCAGCGTCCGAGCTCGGTCGGCATCCTCGCCAACCAGCTGCGCGACTTCGATTCGGTGCGCGACTTCTTCACCTCCGGCACGGTGGTCGCCGCGACCGACCTCCTGTTTGCGCTCCTGTTCATCGCCGTCCTGTTCATGATCGCCGGGCCGCTCGCCTGGATCCCGATCGTGGTCCTGCCGGTGATGATCGGCGTCGGTCTGCTCATCCAGCAGCCGCTCGACCGGGCGATGCGCCGGCTGCAGGCGGAGTCGGCCGCGCGCCACGGCGTGCTGGTCGAGGCGCTGGCCGGCATGGAGACCGTGCGCGCGATCGGCGCCGAGCCGCGCATGCAGACCGCGTGGGAGCGCTCGATCGCCGCGACCGCGCGCTCGTCGGAGGACGTGCACTTCTGGGCCTCGATGGCGCTCACCGCGTCCGGCACCGCGCAGCAGGTCACCAGCCTGCTGATGGTGGTGATCGGCGTCTTTCTGATCATCAACGGCGAGATCACGGTCGGCTCGCTCGTCGCCTCGACCATGCTGGCCGGCCGCGTGCTCGCACCGATCTCCTCCATTGCAACCGTGATCACCCGCGCGACCCAGACGCTGATTGCGCTGAAGGCGATCGACCGCGTGATGCATCTCGAGCGCGAGCGCCCGCCCAACCGCACCTACGTGGCGCGGCGGATCGAGCAGGGCACCATCGCGTTCGACAACGTGACGTTCAAATATCCGCATGGCGCCGAGAACGCGCTCGAGAAGGTCTCGTTCAAGATCGCGAGCGGCGAGCGGGTCGGCATCATCGGCCGGGTCGGCTCCGGCAAGACCACGGTCGGCCGCCTCATGGTCGGCTTCTACGAGCCGCAGGACGGCCGCGTGCTGGTCGACGGCATCGACTTGCGCCAGTACGACCCCGCCGATCTGCGCTCCGGCGTCGGCTTCGTGCTGCAGGACACCGACCTCTTCTACGGCAAGCTGCGCGACAACATCACGTTCGGGCGCCCGTCCGCCACCGACGAGGAGATGCTCGCGGCGGCGCGCCTCGCCGGCGTCGAATCCTTCATCGCCGGCCACCCGCTCGGCTACGAGATGCCGATCGCCGAGGGCGGCTCGAGCCTCTCGGGTGGCCAGAAGCAGGCGATCGGCCTCGCCCGCGTGCTCATTCGCAAGCCCAAGGTCGTCTTCCTCGACGAGCCGACCGCCCATTTCGACGTGCGCAGCGAGGCCGAGTTCCTCGAGCGCCTCAAGGCGCTCGCCCAGGCGCAGCTCACCGTGATCATCTCGACCCACCGCCTGTCGCTCCTCTCCTTCGTCGACCGCCTGCTGCTGTTCGAGCGCGGCCGCCTGCTTGCCGACGGGCCGCGCGACAAGGTCATCGCGATGCTGCAGGGCGGCCCGCGCAAGGCCGCCGAGCCGGACCTAGCCTGATCGAGCAACCATGGCCCTCCAGCACTCCGATTTCGCCTTCGCCAACGACGTGCGCGCCGCCGTCGAGCTGCGCACGCCGCGCACCTCCCGCATGCTGCTTGCCGTGACGCTCGCGCTGATGGTGGCCGGGCTGGTCTGGGCGCATTTCGCCGTGCTCGACGAGGTCAAGCGCGGCGGCGGCCGCGTCGTCCCGTCGCGCCAGATCCAGGTCGTGCAGTCGCTCGAAGGCGGCATCGTCGGGGCGATGTCGGTGCACGAGGGCGACATCGTGCAGCAGGGCCAGTCGCTGGCGCGGATCGATGACACCAAGTTCGCCTCCGAGCTCGGCGAGGTGAAGGAGCGCCGCAACGCCATGGCGGCGCGGGTGGCGCGGCTCGAGTCCGAGATCAAGGGCCTCGCCCAGCCGGAATTTCCCGAGGAACTGCGCCAGAACGCGCCCGTGGCGGTGCAGACCGAGACCAGCGTGTTCAACACCCAGGTGAAGAAGCTCGCCGACGATCTCGACGTGCTCAACCAGCAGGAGACGCGGCTCACCGACACGCTCGCGCTGCTCAATCGCGAGGTCGATCTCACCCGGAAGCTCTACGACCAGAAGGTCGTGCCGGAGATCGAATGGCTGCGGCTCGCCCGCCAGGCGACCGACATGAAAGGGCAGCTTGCCGAGGTGAAGTCGCGCAAGGCCAACGCCACCGCGGCGTTCCGCGCCCAGGCCGACGAGGAGC
>Ga0335081_10008600_pt1 | contig 16377 bp, 16 predicted proteins | sample Lox_Sample_35_FD_206713 | JGI IMG/M metagenome (GOLD analysis project Ga0335081, IMG submission 206713) | Soil microbial communities from Loxahatchee National Wildlife Refuge, Florida, United States - Lox_Sample_3.5 | ecosystem: Environmental > Terrestrial > Soil > Wetlands | place: USA... | reverse complement strand
AGTACGTAAATCCGTCATGCGATTGCCTCGGAGTGCGACCGTGTGAGCTTCCAGGTCCTGTTCACGATTGGGGCGAGCTGCTCCACCTTCTCAAGAAGAGCATTGAACCGGCCGGGCTTGAGCGATTGATAGCCGTCGGAGAGAGCGGATGCGGGATCCGGGTGTACTTCGACGATGATCCCGTCGGCTCCCGCGGCGATGGCTGCCATTGACATTGCCGTGACCCCGTCCCACATGCCGATGCCATGGCTTGGGTCAGCGATAACCGGCAGATGCGAGAGTTTCTTGATGATCGGGATGGCATTGAGGTCGAGCGTGTTGCGTGAAGCTGTTTCAAACGTCCGGATTCCGCGCTCGCAGAGAATCACATCATAATTTCCTCCGAGGAGGATATATTCTGCGGCCATGAGAAGCTCTTCAATGGTGGCAGAGAGCCCGCGCTTGAGGAGAACCGGTTTTCGCTGCGCACCCAGCGCTTCGAGAAGCGAATAGTTCTGCATATTGCGCGCCCCGACTTGCAGGATATCAGCGCATTCCGCGACCAGAGGCAAAGTCTGCGTATCCTTCACTTCGGTCACGATGTGCATGCCCGTCAGTTCCCGTGCCTCCCGGAGATATTCGAGAGCTTCGGTCTTATATCCCTGAAACGAGTAGGGAGAAGTGCGCGGTTTGTACGCACCCCCCCGCAGGAAGCGCACGCCCATATCTTTCAACATGTATGCAAGATCGATGATCTGGGAACGTCCTTCCACTGAACACGGTCCCGCGATGATGCCGAGTTCTTTTCCGCCGATCCCGTCGCCGTTTACCTTGACAATGCTGTTTTCTGATTTTACATCGCGGCTGACAAGCTTGAACGGCTTGGAGACCGGAATCGCCTCGAGGACTCCGGGGAGATTGAGAAAGACTTCCGGATCGATCTTTCCCTTGTTTCCGGTGATCCCGATGGCAAGGCGCTCTTCCCCGGGGATCTCGTGAGGGGAAAATCCCAGCGAACGGATCTTCTCCTTGACCCCATCGATCTCCTGCCTGGGTGCATTGAGTTTCATGACGATGAGCATAGTCGGCTATCCTCTGATTAAAGAACGTGGATGATAATCTGTTGCTGATTTCTCAAGTTCGAAATTCCTTCAGCGCATTGAACAGTGCGGCAATCTTGGATGGGTCTTTCTTCCCGGCTTCGGATTCAATCCCGGAATTGATGTCCACGGCGAAGGGTGAGACCGTCCGGACGGCATCGGAAATGTTCGAAGGATTCAATCCACCTGCAAGCACGACGCGGTGGATGTTCTTCATGGCGATTGCTGCTGTTTGATCAGCGGGCGTTCCCGTCCCGCCGAATTTGTCACTGCGAAATCCATCAAGCAACGCAGCATCTAGGGCGTAATCCCGCGCACGTTCCACATTCTCACCATGCCTGAACCGGAATGCCTTCCACACTTTCACAGAATAGCCCTTGCAGTCGTCCGGTGTTTCGTCGCCGCTGAGCTGGATGACCCGAATCCCTGTTTCGCGGATCATCCGTTCTATCGTTGGCCGAGACTCATTCACGAATACTCCCACCGGAGTAACGGAAGGGGGAAGGTGTCCGATAATTCTTTCTGCGCTTTCCGGAGAGATCCATCGGGGACTTCCCTCATAAAATATGAATCCCAGCGCATCAGCACCCGTTTCAGCGCATCGCAGTGCATCGTCAGGATTCGTGATACCGCAAATCTTAACTACCAGATTCATGATCCAGTTCTTCCAGTATGTTTCGCAGGGCATGCCCCGGGCGCTCGCTTCTCATGAAATATTCACCGATGAGAGCACCGCGAATTCCGGATTTCAGCAGGAGGAGCAAATCGTCGGCCCTTGTGATGCCGCTTTCACTGATGATTGTCGTCCCGGCGGGAATCCTCCCAGCAATTTCGAGAGAATGTCGCAGATCAATCTGCATCGTTCGCAAATCCCTGTTGTTAATGCCGATGAATCGCATCAGGTTGAAATCCAGCCGATCGAGCTCGTGCACATCATACACTTCAACGAGCGTTTCAAGTCCGATTTCTCCTGCTGCGAGGACCAGATCCCGCAGATGGTTTTGATCGAGTATGGAAGCGATAAGGAGAACGGCATCAGCGCCGTGGGCCCTTGCCTCAAAGAGCTGGAATTCATCGATGAGAAAATCCTTGCGCAGTACGGGAATACTGACTGCCTCTCTGACCTTCCGCAGGTCGTCGAGAGACCCGGAAAAATATTCCCGATCTGTAAGTACGGATATGCCGGAGGCGTGGAAGCTTTCGTACTCCCGGGCAAAGACCGAGGGATCGAAGTTCTCACGCAGGAGACCTCCCGATGGTGATGCGTGTTTGATTTCGGCAATAATGCCTATGGGGGGATGATCCTCAACGGAAGAACGCAGCGAAAGAGGTGATCGGCTGAAGTGTTCCTGCTCGCGGAAAGAAGACATTTTTATCTTTGCCCTGCGCGCAGAGATTTCCCGGCGTTTTGCCGCGACGATTGATTCTAAAATATTCATCGGTTTGTTAATTCGACGAGCTGATGGAGCTTTCTTCTTGCTTTTCCGGAATCGATGGATTCCTGTGCGAGGTGAACCCCCTCATCAATTGATTTTGTCTTCGAACTGGCAAGCAGGCCGAACGCTGCATTTGCAATGACATATTCCCTGTGGGGAATTCTCGAGCCGTTGAGAATCTCCATCGTAATGACCGCATTTCTTTCGGCATCCCCGCCGAGGATTTTCTCCGTCGGCGTGGCGCCAAGATGGAACGTTGCTGCATCGATGTCGTACAATTTCTGCGGACGCGATTCCCTGACTTCGATCACGGACGTCGGGGTATGGAGAGAAATCTCGTCCAGTCCGTCATGTGCGCTGACCACATACACGGAGAGCGCCCCGAGACGGTCCAGGACGTCGGCGATCTTGCCGGCTGCCGACCTGCTGAATGCTCCGACAAGCTGGCGTCGCACGCCCGCCGGATTCGTCATCGGGCCGAGGAGGTTGAAACAGGTTTTTGTGCCGAGCTCTGCACGGGGTTGTGAGGCATGCTTCATGGCCGGATGAAACGCAGGCGCAAAGAGAAAACCGATCCCGAGTTCGTTAATACAGCGTTCTGCCGTCGGAACGTCGATCTCGATCTTTATCCCCAGCGCTTTGAGGACATCGGCACTTCCGCAGCGGCTTGAGACGGAGCGGTTTCCGTGTTTTGCAACAGTCACCCCGGCACCTGCCACGACAAACGAAGCGACGGTCGAGACATTGAACGTGCCCCGGCCGTCTCCTCCCGTTCCGCAGAGGTCGATCGCGTCGGGATCATCGATATGCACCCGGATTGATTTCTCGCGCATGACTTCCACAAAGCCGACCAACTCTTCGGTCTGTTCTCCCTTCATTTTGAGTCCGATCAGTAAGGCGGCTATTTGCGCGGAAGTGGCCTTTCCATCCATGATTTGTCGCATGACTTCCGCGGCCTCTTCACGGGTCAAATGCTGACGTTCGCTGACCTTTTGGACGAATTCTTTCATGGCCGTTCTCCTGTGGTATCGATCCAGTTTCTGAGAATGGTGGCGCCGTCAGAAGTGAGGATAGATTCGGGGTGATACTGGATTCCGCTTATCGGATGTGACCGGTGCCGGAGTCCCATAATAATGCCGGATGATGTTTTTGCGGTGACCACCAGCTCTTTCGGAAATTGATCCGGTGAGACAACCAGAGAATGATAACGGGTTGCAACGAATGGGTTCGGAACATTCTTGTAAAGAGGATCATTGTCGACAAGGATGTTGGAGGTCTTCCCGTGCATCAGCTCGGGAGCATGCTCGATCTTTCCGCCGAATGCAAGCCCGATCGCCTGGTGTCCGAGACAAACGCCAAGGAGAGGAATAGTTTCCCCGAGTTGACGAATTGTCTCTACGCATATCCCGGCATTTTCCGGTCGGCCGGGTCCCGGCGAAAGCACGATGCCGTTGGGGCGCTGTTGCGAGAGCTCACCGACCGATATGGCGTCATTCCGATAGACACGAAAATCGGGAGTGTGCAATCCGATAAGCTGGACCAGATTGTAGGTGAAGGAATCGTAGTTATCGATAATCACGATCATCGCATTTGCCCTTCCGCCATGCGCAGGGCTTCAACGAGCACGCGGGCTTTATTGATCGTTTCGAGGTATTCGCGTTCAGGTTCGGAATCCGCAACGATGCCGGCTCCCGCCTGAAAATACAAACGGTGTCCTGCCGTAATCATGGTCCGAATCGCAATGCACATATCGATCGTTCCGGAGAAATCCAGATATCCAATACCCCCGGCATAGATACCGCGTTGGGAGGGCTCGAGCTCGTCAATGATCTCCATGGCACGGATTTTCGGAGCCCCGGAAACTGTTCCAGCGGGAAATGTCGCACGAAGGACGTCGAGTGTGTTCTTTCCGGGTGCAGGTGATCCGACAACACGGGACGCAATATGCATGACGTGTGAATACCGTACGACAGACATGAACTGATCGACCCGGACGCTTCCAACGGTACAGACGCGTCCAAGATCGTTTCTCCCCAGATCAACGAGCATCACGTGTTCTGCACGCTCCTTGTCATCTGCGAGGAGCTCCTTTTCAAGCAATTCGTCTTCCCGGGCAGTTGTGCCCCGCGCCCGTGTGCCGGCAATGGGATAGACATCGGCAAGCCCGTCTTCCACCCGTACGAGAATTTCCGGCGATGATCCGATGATCCTTATCTCCCCGAATGCCAGGTAGTAGAGATACGGTGACGGGTTGAGTACACGTAAGGCGCGGTAGACGTTGAAGCTGTCCCCTTCAAACGTATTCGAGAAGCGTTGTGAAAGGACAACCTGAAAAATGTCGCCATCGCGGATGTACTGCTTTGCACGTTCAACACTGTGCATGAACGTCTGCTGATCTGTTTCGTGCTGAAGCGTCGATGGGTTGGAATGAAAAGCCGTCGATTCGGTTGATGGATGAAAAAGAAGTTCTTCCATCCGGTCTATTTCAGACATTGCATCGGCGTACTGTTTTTCCCGTGAGGTTTCAGAATTGATTTCGACGTTCACAATGATGATGACCTGATGCTTGACGTGATCGAACGCAATGATAGAAGTGAAGATTCCGAGTATGCTGTCTGGAATGTTAATCTGTGAGGGAGCACGCGCGGGAATGTTCTCGATGAACCGGATTGCATCATAACCGATGCAGCCGACGAGCCCGCCGGTAAATCGCGGGAGGGATGGAATTTTGGGAGACCGTCTTGTCGAGACCAGGCGGGAAAGAACCTCAAAAAAGTTCTCATTCGATTCTGCCCCTGCATCCGAATCACTGATGGTAGTGACAAGCCCCCGGCACGAAACAATGGTTTTCGGGTCCCTGCCGATGAACGAATACCTCGCGATCCGCTCACCTCCTTCGACACTTTCAAAGAGGAAGGAACCGGAGGTCCCGCCGCGGAGGTTGAGATATGCCGACACGGGTGTCAGCGTATCAGCCATCAGAACCTTATAAACAGGTACGATGGAGAAAGTCGAAGCGTATGTCCGGAAATCCTCAAAATTCATTTGTCCGTTCGTGTCAATGGGGGAAGCTCAAAAAGCAAAAAGCCCTTCCTGGTGATCCAAGAAGGGCTTTTGTGCAAGAATCTAATCTCGAGTTTATGCCATTCTCTTCCCACCGTGTGCGGAAACAACGCACCACCAGGAATATCCGTACCAATACCAGCCGAGTGGGAACGTATGAAGAATGGATGTGCTCATGAATTTACTATACAATATTTTTATTGTATTGTCAAGAGGGGGCACAAAAAATAATGCGCAGGCGAGCCCATATGCATCATCGAATCTTCACGGTAATCATTGGTTGACCATGCCGTTTGCATACGTGTCCGTTTGGCCCGCCCCGCGCATGTCTTACGAAGAGGGTGGATGTTGATGAATCGGATGGATGAGCGCGTCGATCACCACGATCACCCCTTCCCCCACAATTGCTTTAATCTCATGTATCGCGCGTGAGATAACTTCTTCCTGCTCGATGACAACGATCGTGATCGGCCGATTGTCGGGAATTCCGAGCGTTCCTTGTCCAAATATTCTGTGCTGAGATCCATACCCCATAATTCCCCGGAATACTTGTGCTCCCGCCACATCAAGCTTGCGCAGCCGGCGCAATATTGCCTCGTACAGCGGCATGTGCTCGAACGTGTCATCTTCATCAATGAAGATGAGCATCATTTTCCCGCTTCCGACAGATTGTAGGCTCATCGTCGTGACTCCGGATTTCGGTTATTGTTATTCACCGGCCGTCAGTTCCTCTCCGGCAGGAGTGCTCGGTTCGTCGGAACGGTGCGCACCGGATTCACCCGACCGCTGGAGGAGCTGCCTGGCACGTTTACGTTCCCGCCGGCGTTCGTGCTCTTCGACGAAATAGTATATCGCCGGCAAAGCGATGAGGGTGAAAATCAGCGCAGACGCGAGACCACCCACGATTACCGTGGCAAGAGGACGCTGAACATCCGAGCCGATGCCTGTTGCTCTCGCTGCGGGCAGTAATCCAAGCATGGCAACAATCATCATCATGAGAATAGGTCTCAACTGCATCGATGCACCTTTCCGGATTGCCGACTCGAGGTCCAAACCCTCGTCAATTCGAAGGTTGTTGATGTGAGAAACCAGCAACACGCCGCTCATGACTGCTACGCCAAAGAGAGAAACGAACCCCACACCGGCACTGACGTTAAAATTCATCCCGCGCAGGAAAAGGGCGGAGACGCCGCCGATAAGTGCGAACGGAACGTTCATAAGAACGATCGCGGCATACTTGACCTGCTTGAACAAGGCGAAGAGGATGATAAAAATGATAGCGATGGTAATTGGTATCACGATTGTCAGCCGCTTTCGTGCCCGATCGAGGTTCTCGAACTGGCCTCCCCATTCGAGTCCGTAGCCATGCGGCAGATGAATTGCCTCGGCGATCCGTGCCTGCGCTTCAGCCACGAATCCGCCCTGGTCTCTTCCGCGGATATTCGTCCGGACCGATATCTGACGTTCCCCGTCTTGCCGCGAGATTATTGTTGCACCGTCATCAATCGTGATCGATGCGAGAGTGTTGAGCGGAATGCGCTGTCCGCTGGGTGCATCGACGAGAATATTCCCGATATCTGCCGGAGTAGATCGAAATTCCTGCGGGTACCGGATGACGATATCAAACCTCCGCTCTCCTTCGTAAAGAGTACCGACCGTCCGTCCGCCGACAGCCATTTCGAGGACGTCCTGAACATCCCGCACATTGATGCCGTAACGAGCGACACTCTGCCGATCGACACGGATTGTGAGTTGTGCCTGTCCGCCCTCCTGTTCGATGCCATATTCACTTGCCCCGGGAATCTTCCTGATGACGGAAAGAATCGTATCCGCGGTGGAACGCATCAGTCCGAGATCCTCACCGTTGATGAGAATGGCAAGATCTGCAACAGAGCCCGTGACTGCCTCGGTGACATTGTCCAGAATAGGCTGCGAAAAACTTATGACCGAACCCGGGAGATGACTCTCGAGGCGGTTCTTGATTTCCAGCAACAGCTCATCTTTGCGTCGTCCGGATTTCCATGTGTCGTAGGGCTTCAATCCCACGAGAACTTCACACCGGTTTGGCCCGTACGGATCGGTTCCGTCGTCGTTTCGGCCGAGCTGGGAAATCACCGTGGAAACTTCCGGCGACTTTGAAATAAGGTGACGGACGGTCGGAACGATCCTGGCGGCTTCCTGGAGCGAGATGCCGGCCGGAAAAATGCACCGGATATTGAATGATCCCTCATCAAGCTCGGGCAGAAACTCTGTGCCCAGGCGGCCTCCGAGAACAAGTGCACCTGCCACGAGGACGACGGACCCGATGATGATTGCCGTTCGCCGTCGAATGATGTCGTTCAACAGCGCTTGATATTTCGCCGTCATCCAGGTCATCACCGGATTAGCACGGGGAGCCACCCTGCTTCCCAGAGTGAACGATAAAATCACGGGAATAAGCGTAAGCGCTACCAGCATTGATCCGAAAATGGCGTACGATATGGTGTAGGCCATGGGAGAGAACAGCTTCCCTTCCACGCGCTGCAAGGTGAAGAGCGGTAGGTATGCCAGAAGGATAATCGTGATCGAAAAGAAAATCTCACGCTCGACTTCTCTTGCTGCATCCAGAACGATCCACAACGTTCCACGTTCCTTCTCTTCCGGAGTCGACGTATGCACGCGTCGCACGATGTTTTCCGCCATCACGAGCGCCCCATCGACAATAATCCCGAAATCAATCGCACCAAGAGAGAGGAGATTCGCCGGAATTCCCGTGAAATGCATTGCAATGAACGCGAAGAGGAGAGAGAGCGGAATGGTGATTGCCACGACGAGCGCGGTGCGGATACTGCCGAGGAAGAATATGAGGACCACCAGAACGATCGAGATCCCTTCGAACAGCGTTCGTGAGACCGTCCGAAGCGTATTATTGACAAGTTCGGTACGGTCGTATGTCGTTCTCAGGACAACGCCGGGCGGCAGGCTCGTTTCATTGATTTCCATGATCTTCTGTTTGACCCGCTCGAGAACCTCCGAAGGGTTTTCCCCCCGTCTCATCAGAATCAGACCCTGTATGCTCTGATCCAGATCAACGCCGTGAGAAAGATCCGTGAACCCGAGAATGCCGGTAGGGGGGAGTGCTCCGATTTCGACGGAGGCAATATCCTTGATGAATATCGGAACTCCGTTCGTGGAGGTGATCACAATATTTCGGATGTCGTCTGCGGAGGTTATGCGACCGATCCCCCGCACCGCAAGACCCTGTTCCCCAAGCGGGAGAATGTTTCCTCCGGTGTTGATGTTGTTTGCCCCGATCGCTCCCGCAATCTGCTGAAGCGAGACGTTGTACTTTGCGAGCGATGTGGGGTCAATCAGAACATCGAATTGTTTTACCAGTCCTCCGAAATTGACAACATCGGCGATCCCGGGCGTTTGAAGAAGCCGGGGAGTTACCACCCAATCCTGCAGTGTGCGAAGATCCGTGACAGAGTATTGCGGAGGCCCGGTGATAATGTAACGGTATATCTCTCCGACGGGTGTCCAGATCGGTGCCAGTTCGGGTGTGACACCGTCGGGGAGATCCGCATCCCTCAGTTTTTCCATCACGAGCTGGCGTGCAAAATAGTCATCTGTTCCGTCTTCAAAGGTCAACTGAATGGTGGAAAGTCCGAAGATCGTCTTCGAACGACGCTCAAGAACGTGCGGCACGTTATTTACGGCGCGCTCAAGAGGAATGGTGATCTGCTGTTCAACCTCGTCGGCGGCTCTGCCCGGATACTTGGTGATAATTTCCACTTCGGTGTCGCCGACATCCGGGTATGCTTCAATTTTCAGCTGCGTGTATGCCCAGATGCCGATGCCGATAAGAAGAGCGGCCGCTGCCAGACTGAGGAACCGCTGGGCCAGAGCAAATGCAACAATTTTGCGGATCATGATTCGTTAGTTCCCTCTGCCGTCCATCATCTTAATAACCGAAGCTGAGGCCCTTCAAGAGGAGTGCGCCGTCAGTTGCAACGATCTCTCCGTCACGAATTCCCGATGACACAACAGTGTTCTGTGCCGATTCACCTTCGATGACGATTTTCTCCCTCCGGAATTGCCCCGCGCCGGTTTGCTCGAAGACGTAGGAATTCCCCTGGACCATGATGACAGCCGATGTTGGAACCATGAGCATCTTGTGAACTGCCTCCTGCAAGACGACGGAGCCGAACATCCCCGGGCGCAGATGCTGGTTCTCGTTCCTGAGCAGCACGCGGATCTTCAAGGTGCGTGTGGCGGGATCCACGACATCGCCGATGGCTGCCACGTGCCCCGTAAACGTCCTTTCCGGAAAAGAATTGGATTTCCACACTGCCGTCGAATGTAACTGGACCGATGAGATTTCGCTCTCCGGGATATCCGCGAGGATCCAGAGGAAGCCGGGAAGTGTGGCCAGAAGCGCCTTCGGGTCGATGCCGTCAGCTCGCAGCCGGCTCTCCTTTTCGGCCAGATCTGCCTGCGCTTCATGATACTCGTGCTCTGCATCCACGACGTCTTTTTCGGCTGCAGCCATGTGCGCTTTGAGATCCGTTATTCGCTCGAACTGGCGTGATGCCCTGTCGGCATTCGAACCGGCTTTCACGAACTCCGCGTACAGTTCCGTCAATTCCTGCGTCTCGAAGAGAAAGAGACCGGATGTTCCGAATTCCGACCGGACCACGCTCGCGGCAATATGCGCCGGCGCCGAAATGCTGAGTTGCACTTGCTGCAGTCGTGCGGAATCCGTGTGAATCTCTTCGAGCTGGGGGGAGCCGGGGGGAAAAAGAATCTCTTCCCCGTTCTTCAGGACCTGCGGAACTGCGGTCTCCGCTGATTTCTCCGCCGCCTGTGAATCTGACTTGTTGCATGCGATATTTTGGAGAAGAATCCAGACACCCGCGATAACCAATGTGATAAACTGTGCCGTTTTCATATCATGCCTCATTGTGAATTTCATCCGTTTCATATCCCCGCTGCCGCACGTAATGCAAATGAGCTCTTGTGAAGAGCCGTCAGTGCGTCGTAGTAGGATTTCATCGTATCGTTAAATGTTCTCTGAGCATCCAGGAAATCGAGTATGGAGGTGCCGCCTCGGCGATAGGCATACGCCACCGTTTCTCTGACCGACCGGGAAAGCGAAACAACATCGGTCTGCATTCTTGCCACAATTTGCCGGCGCATCTCATATTCGTAATATGCCGTTTCGACATCGCTCGTTGTCCGCCGTTCGAGATCCGCAACCTGCAACCGGATCTGCTCAACCAGAGCAGCTGATTTCTCCCTGTTGCCCTGATTCCGATTGAACAGCGGGATCGGCGCCGAAAGCGTCACACCCGTGAATGACTGTCCGAGCTGCTGGGAGTAATATCCCCCGACCGATAAATCGATAATCCCGTTCGATTCCTCCAGGTGTTCCTGGGCGACTGCCTGGTCGAGCCGGGACCTCAATGCGAGAAGATCGGATCGCCGTCGAAGCGCTGCTTCTTCCAGCTCTGCGAGAGTCTGCGTAAGTGTGTCGGGAAGTCTCTCAATGTCGCCGCCAACTTCGAATTGATCACCCGTGGAGGAAAGGCCGAGATCGAGCTGGAGCGTCCGCGCGGCAGTAGTATATCCGATACGCGCTTCCCCGACTTCTAGTCGCTGCTGCTCTGCAAGAATCCGGCTGCGCATCAATTCAGACTCTGAGATGTCACTTGCTTTGAGCCGGATTGTGTTGAGCGAAACAATGCTGTCGAGTGAGTTCTCATTGTCGACCGCAAGGGCAAGCGCGGCCTTTGCATTCAGAACGTCATAGAATTCGGTGCGCACCTGAAGCAGGAGATGACGGACCGCATCATCAAAGTCGTAAGCCGCCCCGGCCTTTTCAGCATCCGCTACTGCAATCCTGTTCGAGCGTTTGCCGCCCAATTCAACCGGAAACGTCAGCCATGCAAAGTAGTTCTTCCTCTCCGGTGCAATGCTCCCGGCTTCCGGGGTGACATCTGCATTGAGAGACAGGGCCGGGTTATTTGGAATCAATCGTGCAGTAATCGAATCTGCATCTGCGAGATTGATCTCAAAATGTTGTGCCAGAATTGAGAGATTATGCTGCACTGCCTGCGTTTCTGCCTCCTGCAGAGTCCACTCACTGGACTGGGAGAACGCGAAGGCGTTGAAGCACATGCATACCACGATGATCTTGATCATCAATACTCCATGGTCAAATTCTCCGCATGATCATTCCACTGGCGCAGCGGAATGAGCAACCGCAGAGAGATTGAGACTATCGACTCTTGGAAAAGACAGACACCTCCCCCCGGTTATCGGAGGAGAAGGTCAGACAGGGAAATGGAGAAATGAACTCTCCAACCCCGTCCTACATGGTGTAGTGAAGATTGCCTAAATGAGGAGTGTGCAGTGCTCGAGGTAGAGCGAGGAAGAATAGTGGACGAAGGGAACACTTACCGCTTCATCTTTTGGTACTGGTGCGTGGGATTCTGAAGTGAAAATTGATACTGCTTCGAGTGAGGGACTGTCCTGATCGAGTATGACGCGCTTCAGTGAAGGAACCAGTGGCAGCGAGAACGATCCGCGGTGAGTGAAGTGCGCAAATGTACAAGTCGATTGAAACGTCGTCGGAATGGAAATATCCTGTCCGGTTTCCGAACTGACTTCTTCAAAATGAAGAGTCGTCGTCTTTGTATACAAATCGGTAAGATTTGCACCATCCCCGAAAAGACAGAGGATGCAAACTGACGTAAGAGCGAGAAAAAGCCAGGAACGTGATTTGACGAATCGATTCATACCAGTATTCAAAAAATATACGTACTCAGGAATTCAGAATCAAGTCCCATCCGCGCAGTCGGCAATAATCCGGCCCGTCCGGAATCTTACGGAACAAAATTGAAATGGATATTACAGCCGATGCTGATTCCAATGGATTGATCTGTCTGGATTGCATGACGTCCCAGATTATTTGCGTTGATGATAGGATCCACGTAATCGAGGTGGCGGTATGCCGTGTTCCCTTCAAGTGAAAGATGTTCGTTGACGTAATATTCCAATCCGGCATACAGTTGCAGCCCTCTCCCGTTATACCCCGATGTTCCGCTGCCGGGGCCGGACTGTGGTGCTGAGGTGAGAATCGTGCCAAGTTCGTACCCGCCTGTGAGAAACGGCCTCCACGTTCCACCGTGAAGGAACCGATAGGTGAGGAGAAGAGCTCCGCCGCCAAAATCGAATTTCCCCACGACGGGCTGGACATGTTCCACCGAGCCAGTCTCCGAACCGGTATAGATTCTCATCTCTGCGAGGATGTCCGGCGAGAGATTGTATCCGAAGCCGATCCAAAAATCATAGTTCGTGTGAGAATACCCCGTGAACGACGACCGCGATTGAGTCCGTCCGATGGATGTCGTGAATCCCCGCGGCGATGAAAGCACATGATTCTCGACCGACGTATCTTCAATCTCCATGGTGGCGGAGTATCTCCCCGTGCCGATATCCCGATGATCCCGCTCCGAGGAAAATCCCAGAGAAACCATCATCAAAACGGACGGAATCAGGAATATTCTCATAAGGTGAGCTGCACGTGATAGGTGTAGAATATTCCGAATTTCAACTTTGAGTCTTGAATTGCCATCCCGGGCGATGGGAAATGGAAAAAGTCCATGGCGCCGAAGAGTGCCTTCAGGAAATCACTCCTGGTTTCAATCCTGGAGAAATTGTAATCCAACGTAAGAAAATATAACCTGCTTCCGGTCCCTGAGTCGTTGAGATTGTGCACCCCAAAACCTGCCGCGAGTCCGAGCCAGTCAGGCACGATCCGCGATAAGTCTTTGCCAAGAAGAAAGTGGGGATCCATGGTAATCCAGTAAACACTTCCTTCGTAATCATCGATGAACACCCGAAAGGTCTGTGAGCGCAGGTCATTGAGATACTGGTTGCTCGGGTAGTAGCTGAACTTGAAGGAGAAATTCTTCAGTACCGGGAAGGATTCCTGTGCCGTGGGAATGCACGCCCCGACGATGTCGGAAAATTCGTCTCCCGGACTGAACCCGTAGGATTTGTGGTAGCCATCTTCGATTTCGACGTAGGTTTGGTAGGCGAGGCCGATGGCGGTTCCGTAGAAGATGCTTGCCCGTTCCGAGATGCCCGTCCATTGCAGTACGCTGCGTGCTAATTTCGCTTCGGAATAACCGCCGTACGCATGCCCCAGCTTATCGATGTTCAGCGCATATTCCCAATCGTTCTCGAATCGGAACGGCTCGCGCTCACCCTGCCACCAGGCATCGCGTTGGTAGATATCAACCAGCGCGACCGATGCCGCCGTAACTCCGCCGACGAGCAGTAGTCGTCCGGTCTGAATATTCGTCGAATCCTGTGCAAGAATCCGGGTAGGAAGAGAACCCAGAAGGAGGGTCAGGATCACTTCGGATCCTGCAATTGCAGCAAAGAACATTTTCCACCGTTTCATCGTCGTTACGATCATGCGTGTCGGAAAATAACATGGGGGACAGCGTTACGAATACTCAGCCCGGATAACCGGGCGGGAATCTACGGGGTCGCGTACAAATGGTAGAGCATGAGATAGATGACGACCCCGGTGACGGATACATAGAGCCAAATCGGAAACGTCCATCGGGCAATTGCGCGATGCTTCACGATGAAATCACGAAGACCCCGGCGCAGCGTGATTACTGCAAGCGGGACGATCGCGGCGGCTGCAACGGTGTGCGTGGCGAGTATCGTGAAATAGACCGGCCGGATCCACCCTTCTCCCTGGAACAGCGTCGTTCCATGCAGGGAGTGATAGATAATGTATGAAATGAGGAACAGTGTCGAAACGGAAAATGTCGCAATCATGCACCGCCGGTGAGCAAGCCGGTTTCCCCGGGCAATGTAATACCTGCCGGAGAGCAGAAGCACGGCACTGCTGAAATTGAGTGCGGCATTCAGCGACGGCAGGATGTCGATCATGCAGGAACCTTCGAGGAGAGTATTGCGGCATCCCGCGAAAGTGCCGAAACATCCTGCTGATCTTCACTGTCGTAATAACCACGGATTGTCCCATGGTGATCGATGAGGACAAATTTTTGACTGTGGATAATGGTGCTGTCCTGTTCATTGGCGATTTCCAGGTGGAAGCCCTCCTTCGTTAACCGGAATATTTCTTTCCTGTCTCCTGTAAGGAACGTCCATTTTCCCTTCACCGCACCATACTGACCCGCGTACTCCTTCAGAACCGGCGGTGTATCCGTTACGGGATCCACCGAGATCGAAACGAACTGGATGTTGGGGTCATTCTTGAATCGTTCCTGGAAATCTGCCATCTTCGTGCTCATCATCGGACACGCCCCTGCACACTGTGTGAAGATAAAATCGACAATTGAGACTTTTTGAAGAAGGTCATTTTTCGTAACGGTTCTCCCGTCTTCCGCGGTGAGAGTGAATTGCGGTACCACCCCGTAGGAGGGGAGCATTACCTGCTTTTCGACCCGGACGGTCCAGTACCAGTATCCCACAATTCCCACTCCAAGGAGGAAGGGAACAATAAAAATTGCGGTGAGAAAAAAGCGTTTTGGGTTTTTCATTCAATAGACTTTCGAATATCGCACGACGAGTGCGGAAATAAGAAACGTTGCAACCGCGAAAGCAAACGTCGCGAGAAGAGAAATCACAAATGTCGGCTCCAGTGCAGCACCGCCTGAACTGTTCATGTAGAAGGAATACCGGAGCGCGTCGATGCCGTAGGTTAAGGGATTGAACGCCATAACGTTGCCAAGCCACGATGCAGCTCCGGACGCGGGAAACAATGCCCCCGACAGTAACCACAAAGGGATGAGGAACAGATTCATGATGGCATGAAAGCCCTGTGTCGATTCCATTTTCCACGCAATCAGGAACCCCAAGCCGGTCAGTCCGAACGAGATCAGAAAGAGAACCGCGCCGGAAATCAGGATGGAGCTGATATCCATGGTGATCCCGATGAACGGGGTGAGAAGGAGGAGAATGACGGCCTGAACCAGCGCCAGGAATGTGCCGCCGAGGATCTTGCCGAGAGCAATACTTCCACGTGCGACCGGTGCGATAATAACCGATTGCAGGAACCCTTCGCGCCGGTCTTCGATGATCGAAATTGTTGAAAATATCGAAGTGAACAGAATGATAAGGACCATCGTTCCGGGAAAAAAGTATTCAAGGTAACTCATCCCGCCTGTGGTGGATGGATGGCGAAAAGAGCCGCTGAGCCCCGAGCCGATCAGAAACCAGAAGATGAGAGGTGAGCCGATCACGCCGATCATCCTGCTCCGCTGACGGTAGAACCGCACAAGCTCACGTTGACACAAGGTCCAGGCGGTGAGAAAGTAGTTTGAATGCGCCGATCTTCCCGTCATGCCTGTGATTCCTCCGCCGAAAAAAGGTGGCCGGTTTTGTGGAGGAAGACATCTTCGAGGGTCGGCTTCGACAATGTGATCGATCCGATAAGATGGGGAAATGCATGGACAAGCTGCGGGATGAATTCATGGCCATCTTCACATTCGAGATGCAGCGTGTTTTCGATGATCGTGCCGGAGATCCCGAAATTTTGCCGGACAAGCCGGGAAAGTTCCGGGCCGTCACTAGACGTCAGGGCAATGACGTCGCCGCCGATTTCGTCTTTCAATTCGGCGGGAGTTCCCAGGCCAACCAGCCGTCCCCTATCCATGATGGCGATCCGGTCACACCGGTCGGCTTCGTCGAGAATGTGCGTCGTCAGAATGGCAGTCATACCCTCCGCTCCTCGCAGCTTCTGAAGATACTCGCCGAACTCTCTCCGTGCC
>Ga0335081_10008599_pt1 | contig 16377 bp, 12 predicted proteins | sample Lox_Sample_35_FD_206713 | JGI IMG/M metagenome (GOLD analysis project Ga0335081, IMG submission 206713) | Soil microbial communities from Loxahatchee National Wildlife Refuge, Florida, United States - Lox_Sample_3.5 | ecosystem: Environmental > Terrestrial > Soil > Wetlands | place: USA... | reverse complement strand
GCCAAACAGCAGGCTGGCGAATACGGAAATGCTGAACGTAAATGCCAGCACGCCGGTATCGATGTGCGTCTCGGCCAGCCGCGGAACGTCCCCCGGAGCAAGAGCGACCAGAGCGTCTGCTCCCCACGCGGCAAGAACCAGTCCGGCAGCTCCCGCCGCGAGTGCCATCAGCAGACTCTCCGTTGTCAACTGGCGCACGATCCGGCTGCGGCTCGCACCCACCGCCGCGCGAATGGCGATTTCTCGCGTCCGCACCGTCGCTTTGGCCAGCAACAAATTCGCCACGTTCGCGCAGGCGATCAGCAGCACCAGACCCACTGTACCTAGCAGCAAATACAGCGTCAGCCGAACCTCCCGGATCATGCTGTCGCGCAAACGGGTGACGGACACACTTTCGTCCCGGTTGCTGTCGGGGTATTGCTTCTCCAGACGCGCGCCGATGGCCGTCATCTGCGCTTGCGCCTGGTCTAAACTAACCTCCGGTTTCAGCCGGGCCACGACCAGGTAATTGTGTGCGCTGCGGGACGTGGTCTCCTCAAAAATAGTGTTCGCAGGGATCCAAACCTCCGTCTTGCCAGGAAAGCGGAATCCAGAGGGCAAAACACCGACAATGGTCAGACTTCGATCAAACATCCGAACGGTCTGACCCAGCACGCTGGGGCTCCCGCCGAAGTGACTCTGCCAGAAGGAGTCGCTCACCACAACCGCCGCCGCTCCGCCCGGCTTCCACTCTTCCCCACTGAAGAACCGGCCACGCACAGGTGCGACGTCGAAAACGCGCAGAAATTCCTCCGTCACGGCGGCAACACGGACGTACTCTGCGGCCCGCCCAACGGTCAGCGTAGTGTCCCCCTCGCCGTAGTACGCCATCGCCGAAAATGCGATGCTCTGGTCATGCCAGTCGTGGTAATCTGACCCCGAAACGAAACCCTGTCCGCCGCTCTTTTTCCATAGCGAAGAGAGCGTGACGATCCGGTCCGGATCGCGAAAAGCCAGCGGCCTCAGCAATACCGCGTTCACCACACTGAAAACAGCCGTATTAGCGCCGATCCCCAGCGCCATCACGGCTATAGCGAGCAGCGTGAATCCGGGGTTTTTGCGTAGTGACCGTAGCGCGAACTTGAGGTCCATGCCCAGGCCTAAAGCAGATCGTTTGCCAATACGAAATACTGGGGATACAGAGAGTTACAAGGCTTGATGGTCGAGGCGGTGTCCGGGCATGGGACGACGCGCGCAGACTGCTGGCCGGTGGTGGTTACTCGGCCTTCTCCGCCGGAACAAGCGGCGCGGCTTTCGGCTGTGCGGCAGCGGCGGCTTTGGCCGGCTTGGCCGTTGGCGCCCCGACTGGCTCCATGGCGCGCCGGATCATAAACATCACGTACAAACCAAACGCGGCCGCCACCAGCAGACAGGTCAAAAGCAGGAAGAGACCGTCCACGTAGGCGGCTTGGCCCGTGGCCACCAGCCAGCCCGCGGCGCAAAGAGACGCCAGAATGACCATACAGCTAAAGGAAAAACAGAACCCGCGATCAGACATATCCAACCAATAGATTCTATGCGCTCACAGGCGCGGCGGCAAGTTGGCGAAGGACATAGGGCAAAATACCGCCGTTGCGATAATACTCGGCCTCCTGCGGCGTGTCGACGCGTACCAGCGCTTCGAACCGCTTCTCGTGACCTTTGTCGTCAACCGCACGGATGGTGAGCTTGCCGCCTCCGGAGAGCGCTTTCGCCACACCTTCAACATGATACGTTTCTTTTCCAGTTAGCCCGAGGGTCGCGGGAGTTGCGCCACCAAGGAATTGCAAGGGTAGCACGCCCATGCCGACGAGATTGGTACGATGGATGCGCTCAAAGCTTTCCGCCAGCACCGCCTTCACGCCGAGCAGCAGCACGCCTTTCGCGGCCCAGTCGCGCGACGATCCCGAGCCGTACTCTTTGCCGGCGATGATCATAAGGGGGACACCTTCCTGCTGATAGCGGACGGAGGCGTCATAGATCCACGTCTGTTCGCCGTCGGGAAGATGGACAGTCCAGCCGCCTTCGGTCCCCGGGGCGAGCTGATTGCGCAACCGGATGTTGGCCAGCGTGCCGCGCACCATGACTTCATGGTTTCCGCGGCGCGCACCGTAGGAATTGAAGTCGGCCGGCTTGACGCCTTGCGAAATCAGGTAACGACCGGCAGGGCTTTCTGCCGGTATCGATCCAGCGGGCGAAATGTGGTCGGTAGTGACGGAATCGCCTAGCAGAGCGAGCACGCGCAGGCCGTGCAGATCATCGAGGGGCTTGCCCGGATCGATCATATTGTCGAAGTACGGCGGTTTGTGAATGTAGGTGGAGTGCGCGTCCCAGGTGTAGGTCCCATCTCCAGTGGGCGTGGGGAGCGATTTCCAATTGGCATCGCCATCGAACGCACGTTCATATTCCTGGCGGAACATATCGGCGTGGACGGATTGGCCGACGGCTTCTTCAATTTCGGCGGATGTCGGCCAGATATCGCGCAGGAAGACGGGTGCACCGGACTTATCCTGCCCAAGCGCCTCCTTGTCGAGATCGATGTCAACGCGTCCCGCGAGCGCATACGCAACGACCAAGGGCGGCGAAGCCAGATAGTTCGCCTTGACCAGGGAGTTGATGCGGCCTTCGAAGTTACGGTTGCCGCTCAACACCGCCGCTACCACGAGATTTTCTTTCTGCACGGCCTGCGCGACCGGCTCCGGCAGGGGCCCGCTGTTGCCGATGCAAGTGGTGCAGCCGTAGCCCACCAGATGAAAATTGAGTTGCTCAAGGTACGGCATCAGCCCGGCTTCGGCCAGATAGTCCGACACCACCTTCGACCCGGGTGCGAGACTGGTCTTGACCCACAGCTTCGGTTTCAAACCGCGCTCCACCGCCTTCTTCGCCAATAATCCGGCACCGACCATGACCGAGGGATTCGATGTGTTGGTGCAGCTTGTGATGGCGGCGATGACGACGGCGCCGCTCTCGAGTTCAGCGCTCGATCCGTTCATCCGGATCGCAACCTTCTGTTTGGGCGCGGAACTGAAGGCCGCCTGGAAATTGCTTTTTACCTCGGGCAGGTCGACGCGGTCCTGCGGGCGCTTGGGGCCGGCCATAGATGGCACGACCTGGGCGAGATCGAGCTCGATGGTATCGGAGAAGTTCGGATCTGCCGTGGCGTCGCTGCGAAACAGGCCCTGTTCCTTGGTGTACGCTTCGACTAACGCGACCAGATCCGCCGGGCGGTTGCTCAAGCGCAGATAGCGCAGCGTTTCGGAATCCACCGGGAAGAAGCCGATCGTGGCTCCATACTCCGGCGCCATGTTGGCGACGGTGGCGCGATCGGCCAAACTTAACGCGCTCAGGCCGTTCCCGTAGAATTCCACGAACTTGCCCACCACACCCTTCTTGCGCAGCATTTGCGTGATGGTGAGGACCAGATCGGTGGCGGTGCAGCCCTCGTGCAGCCGGCCATGCAACTTGAAGCCAACCACCGGCGGCAGCAGCATTGAGATCGGCTGGCCTAACATGCAAGCTTCGGCTTCAATGCCGCCGACGCCCCATCCCAGTACGCCCAAGCCGTTCACCATGGTGGTGTGCGAATCCGTACCGACCAGCGAATCGGGATAGGCCAGCCAACCCTGATCGGTCTTGGCGCGGAACACGACCGAGGCCAGATATTCAAGGTTGACTTGGTGCACGATGCCTGTGTCGGGCGGCACCACGCGGAAATTCTTAAAAGCCGTCTGGCCCCAGCGAAGCAGCATGTAGCGCTCGCGGTTGCGCTGAAATTCCAGCAGCGCGTTGATGGAAAACGCGTCTTTGCTGCCAAATTGATCCACCTGCACGGAATGATCGATCACGAGGTCGGCGGGCAGCAGCGGGTTCGCCAGCCCCGGGTCGGCTCCCATGGCGGCGAGAGCATCGCGCATTGCGGCCAGGTCGACCACGCATGGCACGCCCGTAAAATCTTGCAGCAGCACGCGTGCTGGCATGAAGCTGATCTCTTGGGCATCGGCGCCGCTGGCGCCGCGAGCAACGTACTCGATGTCTTTTGCCGACACCCTTCGCCCATCTTCCTGGCGCAGCAGGTTCTCCAGGAGGATTTTGGTTGAAAAGGGTAGATGCGAAATCTTGCCGACGCCTGCTTCTTCCAGCCGGGCAAGGCGAAAGATCTGGTACGAAGTGTCGCCGGCACGCAAAGACGCCGCGGCGCCAAAGGAATTCTGATTAGCCATATCGTTTATTCAATTTTGGCACACGCCGGGCGTGCGTTTTGTCACATGTACGGAGGAACGTCGATGCCCAATACGCCCAGAGTGCGCTCCAGTTGGATGCGAAAGAAGTCGGTCATCCAAAGAAGAAACACCTTTTTCTCACGATCTTGCTCGTGAATGATCGGGTAGAGGTGATAGAAATTGTTGAAAGCTTGGGCGAGCTGGAACGCGTACTTGGCAACGTGCGCGGGCTCGCCCGCGGCGACCGCCCGCTCCAGCGAAGCGTCGGCTTTCGATGCTGCCAGGAGCACCTGCCAGAAGTCCTCGGATTGCAATTGTCTTCGGAAGGCTTCTTCATTCAGTTCGGCGCGGAAATCCGGTACTTGCTCGCCCTTCTCCTCGAGCTTGCGCAGAATATTGCGGGCGCGCACCGCGGCGTATTGCACGTATGGTCCGGTCTCGCCTTCGAAGCTGAGCGCTTCCTGGAAGTCGAACGCGATGACCGAGGTCCGCGTGTACTTCAGCAAGAAATAGCGGAGTGCGCCGATGGCGATCTGCGCTGCGACCGAGAGCTGTTCATCCGCCGAAGCCTCGGGATGGCGGGGGGCGACCTCTTCCAGCGCGCTCTGAATGAGCTTGTCAATCAGATCGTCGGCTTTAACCCCGAGACCTTTGCGCCCGGACACTTCCACGTACGGTCGTTTTCGGTCTTCCTCTGAAAGGGGAATGCCAAGCTCGGCGCAACAGCGAGGCGAGAGCGCGACCATTTCGTAGGAAAAGTGAACCGACTGATCGGCCTGATCGTTAAAACCGAGTGCGCGGAGGCCAGCGACGACCACATCCTGTAAGTACGACTGGCGAGTGTCGATCACGTTGTAGACGCGCGTGGCGCGGCCGAACGTCGGGATTTGGGAGTTGGGATTTGAGATTTGGTCAGTGGTCACCCAGAGGGTTCGGCCGTCGGCATAGGTCTGGAGTGGGCGATAAAAAAAATCCTTGCCGAGCAAACCGAATTTCCAAAGCTGGTAGGCGATGTCTTTACCGACGTACGTGACCGTTCCGTTGGAGCGGACAATCACCTTGCTATCTTCCGAGTCGTCGGTAAGCGCGGCGGCCGGCATCACCCAGCATCCCTTGTTCTTGCCTTCCGTTTCCAGGTAGATCGCCTTGCGTTCTTTGAGCAGTTCGAACGCGCCGGCCCAGAACTTCAAATGCAGGATTTCGCTTTCGCGCGGCAGTACGTCGTATTCAACGCCCAAACGGAGCATAGTCTGCAAATGAAGCTGCACGATGGCATCCCCTACCAGTGCGCCCAGCACGGCCTGAGCACCCTCGCCGGCCTCGATGGCGTGCAACGTTTCATTACGCCACGCGAGGAGTTCAGGCTGATCTTTGAACTGGGCAGAGATTCGCGCGTACAGATCCCAGCAGTAGTAATCGAAACGGATCGTTGGATCGCTGATGAGCTGGGAAACATCCGCCAGCGACTTGTGCTCAAGATAGTGGAACCCGGCCACCACGTCCGCCACCTGGACGCCCGTGTTGTCGATATAGTTCTGTACCTCGACTCGCTTGCCCCGAGCCCGCAGCATGCGAACGAACGTGTCGCCGAGAGTGGCATTGCGGAGATGGCCGATGTGCGCGGCCTTGTTGGGATTGATGTTGGTGTGCTCGACGATGATCTTTTCGCTGGACGCGGCGGCCGCCTCTTCCACTGGATGCAGCAGGTCCATGCCGTATCGCGCGCGGTCGAAACGCGCGTTGATGTAGCCGTTACCGGCGACTTCCAGCGCCGCGATGCCGGCGATCAAGCCAATGTCCGCCTTTAGCTCAGCGGCGATTTTCTTGGGCGCTTGCCGCAGTTGCTTGGCGAGTTGAAACGCGACAGGCAGCGCGAGTTCGCCGAAATCCGGCTGCTTGGGCTGTTCGATGGCGATCGGCAGATCGACGCCGTATCTTGCTTTTATGTGGTTCTGAAAGGCTTCCTGAACCCGTTTTTCCAGTATGTGAAACACGAACTTCCGAGTATAACAACGGCGGCCGGCCCGCTTAGAACAGTCTGCCTTTCTTCTTTCTCAGCGAAGATCCGAGCGCGCGGTCAATGGCGTTGAGCGCGATTGGAGCCATCACCCGGTAGCCCTTGGCGTTGGGGTGCAGCCCGTCGTCGGCGAGATCGGCTTGCAGGAAACCGGCGGAATCCACCATCGAGGAATAGTAGTCCACGTACGCGTAGCCGCGCTGCGAGCAAAACTGCTTCAGCCAGTTGTTCAAGGTCAGAATGGTCGAGGGTGGCCGCTGGCCCGTTCGGGCATATTGCGAGTTGACGTTTTTGTGATAGTCGCTCACTGGGAGAATAGAGGCTAACATCGGCCGGATTTGATGATAAGCCGCCAGCTCGGCAATCATCACCAGATTGTTCTCAATGGTGCTCACGGGCACGCCGCGCGCGATGTCGTTAGTGCCGGCCAGCACGAGCATGGCGGCGGGCTTTAAGTTGATGACGTCCGCCACCATGCGCCCCAGCATCTCACCGGTAATCTGCCCGCTGATGCCGCGATTGACGAAATCACGGCCGGAAAAGTATTCCGAAAGGCGCCAACCATCCGTAATCGAATCACCCAGGAACACAATGCGCGGCGTCTGGCCCGAGGGTGGGCCCAGGCGTGAATTGTCCTCGGCATAGCGCTTCAGATTATCGCGATCGGGATTGCGCCCTTGTCCATCTTTCAGATCGAGAAGCGCCTGGAAATCCGCGTCCATGCGATTCATGTCATCGCGCAGCTCTGCTATTTGCTTCACTGCCGTATCGGCAAACGGATATTGCTTGGGCAGGGCATCGGAAAGCGCCAAGTACGCGCGCACATTGGCCATCAGGGCGTACACTTGGTTGGAATTCTGCGGCGAACTGGCTTCGATGTTTACGAGCGCCTGACGGACATTCTCAGCGAGGGGCGCGGCTGCGCGCGACATGCCGGGCGTTGCCAGCATGGTGGATTCCATCAACTGCGAAATGCGCCTCAGTAAAGCGAGGGCGTCGTTATTGGAAAGCAGCGCACTCGCCGTCGGATGCGCGGGATTCGCAGCAGGTGTTTGGGTCTGCGGATAAAGCGCCCGCGCCGCCAGTACAAGCAAGCCGAGCGCCACTATACGCTTCATGTTCTTTCTTCTTTCTCCAGTTGAAAAGTAATGGTTCCAATGGTGAACTGCAGCCGCACCTGGATGCGCACGGGAAGCTTTCGGGCATCGTCGGTGAGCCATACATACAGATGCCCCGGCCTGCGGTAGAGCATTCCATTGAACAGGAAGGCTTCGTACCGTACGGTTTGAAATGTTCCCGCAGGCACTTTAATCTGTTCGCGCTGTTGTGCTTCCACCTTTGCCGCAACTGTCTTTTTACCGTCGCTCACTGAAACCTCGATGGATCGTCCCAGCTCGAAATTCCGTGTTCTCAGAAAGAATAATCCGCCGATGACATCGTGCACGCAAACCGGAATGTCGGTCTCGAGTGAGAGCGCGCTGTGCTTGATGAGATCGCGCTCGAGATAATTTGCCTTCCTGGTCGCTGGATCGAAATGCACGACCGTTTCGCGCTGCCGGCCGCCCTCGTGTGCCTGGATGTGGGTATTTTGAACGCAGAAGTCGCCGTTGAGATCGGCCGTGTAGTCGTCATTGACCCTGTAGAGCTTGGAAACCAGCCCCGCCGATTCCAGATGCAGGTTAACCTGCCATCCGGGCCGCGAGACCTGGGTGGACTCATTCCAGATTAGCTTCGCTTTCCCGGCTTCGACCAGGCGCCACTCCACGTTGTAGGAAAGGATCTCTTTCGTGGCGAGCGGACCGGTGCTCTGCGTCTGGGCAGCGGCCCGCGGAGGTCGTGCCGGAACACTCAGTAGAGCCACCAACACCAGCACAGGCCGGGTGCCGAGCCGAGATCCAGGCATGAATTCGACAGTTTACCGCAGTAACGGAATTGGGATTTGGGTGGGCAGCGCGGAGAAGGGCGGCACAATTTTCCCGGCGGGCGCAGCCGCTTCTTTGTTAAAATTAAGTTTCGCCTCCCCCCAAACGTCGGGACTATGAAATTTGGTGTCGTTGTCTTCCCCGGAAGCAATTGCGATCACGATGCCTGGTATGCGGTCCGTGAGAATCTGGGCCAGGAAGCGGAATTCATCTGGCACGATTCCGACCGGCTGGGCGATGTAGATGCCGTCGTTCTGCCTGGCGGATTTGCTTATGGCGATTACTTGCGCTGCGGGGCGATCGCCAAATTCTCACCGGTGATGCAGGCGGTGAAGCGCTTCGCCGCAGATGGCGGCCTGGTACTGGGCATCTGCAACGGGTTTCAGATTCTGGTGGAGGCGGGCATGCTGCCAGGAGCGCTGGTGCGCAACGCGGGTCTGAAGTTTGTTTGCCGCGAAGTACGCCTTCGTACTGAAACCATCGACTCGCCCTTCACCGCAGCAGCAAGTCCAGGGCAGGTGCTGCGTCTGCCGATTGCGCACGGCGAAGGCTGCTACGTTGCCGATGCGCGCACGTTGGACGAGCTCGATTCCGAGGGCCGCGTGGTGTTCCGTTATCTCGATAACCCCAACGGATCGGCACGCGATATCGCCGGTGTGCTGAACGCGGCGCGCAATGTGATGGGCATGATGCCGCATCCGGAACGGGCTTCCGACCCGCTCATGGGGTCAACCGATGGCCTGCTGATATTCCGATCCATGGTTTCCGCACTCGCGCACGCATGACGACCCTCTCGCCCGAACTGATCGCCACTCATCAGTTGACGGAGGCGGAGTACAGCAAAATCGTCCAGATTTTGGGGCGCGAGCCCAGCTACACGGAGCTCGGAATCTTCAGCGTGATGTGGAGCGAGCACTGCTCTTACAAGAGCTCGCGGCTGCACCTGAAGAAGTTGCCCACCCGCGGGCGCTACGTGGTGCAGGGTCCCGGTGAAAACGCGGGCATCGTGGATATCGGCGCGGGCTATGTCGCCGCGTTTAAAATCGAGTCGCATAACCACCCCAGCTTCATCGAACCGTTCCAGGGCGCCGCCACGGGCGTCGGTGGCATTTTACGCGACATTTTCACCATGGGCGCGCGCCCCATTGCGGTGATGGATGCGCTGCGCTTTGGACCTCTCGATGACCCGGCGAACGGTGCGCGCAACCGGCGCATTCTCGAGGGCGTGGTATCGGGGATCGCGCATTACGGCAACTGTTTTGGCGTGCCGACGGTGGGTGGCGAGTGCGTGTTCGAGGCCTGCTACAACGGCAATCCGCTGGTAAACGTCTTCGCCCTGGGGGTGGCCAAGAGCGATGAGATCTTCTACGCCAAGGCAGCAGGCCTGGGCAATCCCGTCATCTACGTGGGCGCCAAGACCGGGCGCGACGGCATTCATGGCGCCTCCATGGCGTCGGCCGAGTTCACTGAGGAATCCAAGCAGAAGCGGCCCAACGTACAAGTGGGTGATCCGTTTCTGGAGAAGCTGCTGCTCGAAGCCTGTCTCGAAGCCATGCATACCGGCGCCATCGTAGGCATTCAGGACATGGGTGCGGCAGGGCTGACGTGTTCGACGTGCGAGATGGGCAGCCGCGGCGGAACGGGCATCGAGATCGAGCTGGATCGTGTGCCGCAGCGCGAAACCGGGATGACCGCTTACGAGATCATGCTCTCGGAATCGCAAGAGCGCATGCTGCTGGTGGCGGAAAAAGGCCGCGAAGAGGAGGTCTTCCGGGTATTCCGAAAGTGGGGCCTGGATGCCGTCACCGTCGGGCAAGTCACCGGGGACGGCCTGCTGCGCGTCCGACATCACGGCGCAATTATGGCCGAGATTCCCAATCAGCCATTGGCTGATAGCGCCCCGCTGTACGATCGCCCGCATACGGCGCCCTTGCGGTCCGCGCCCATGGAGGCGCCGGCCTTCTCGAGTGACAATCTGAGGCGTGATTTCGAAACGCTGCTGGCGGCCGGAGACATCTGCTCCAAGCGTTGGATCTGGCAGCAATACGACTACCAGGTGCGCACCAATACGCTAGCTGGTCCGGCGGCGGCGGATGCCGCAATTCTGCGCGTCAAGGAAACCGGCGCGGCGCTCGCCATGGCGCTCGACGGCAATGCGCGTTACTGCTATCTCGCGCCACGCGAAGGGACGAAGCTCATGGTCGCCGAATGCTGCCGGAATCTGGCCGTGGTGGGCGCGGAGCCAGTGGGCACGACCAACAATCTGAATTTTGGCAATCCGGAACGGCCGGAGATCATGGCGCAGTTGGTGGAATCCATCGAAGGCATGGCGGAAGCCTGCCGCTTTTTCGACGTGCCGATTACCGGCGGAAATGTCAGCCTCTACAACGAGACTCTGGGAGAAGGCATCTGGCCCACGCCCGTCGTGGGCGTCGTGGGATTACTGAAGACCGGCGCCCCGGTTGGTGTTCATTTCCGCGAGACAGGGCGGCCGGTGATGTTGGTGGGCGGATTGGGCGAGTGCGATCCCGTGCATTTCGGCGGAACGCAATACGCGAAGGCCGTTCTGCACGAACTCTGGGGACTGCCACCGGCTCTCGATCTGGATCACGAGAAGCGCGTGCAAGCCGCGGTACGCGAGATGGTTCTAGCGGGGTTAGCGGAATCGGCGCACGATTTGAGTGATGGTGGGCTCGCGGTCGCGCTCGCCGAATGTTCGTTCGGCACGGAGAGCGTGGGCGCTGAGATTGAGTTGGTGTCCGGCTTGCAGCCGGAACTGTTGCTCTTCCATGAGGGACCGTCGCGCGTGCTGATTTCGACGGCCGAGCCGGACCTAGTGGCCAAGATCGCGGCTCGTTACCGAGTGGAGGCTCCGCGGATTGGCGTGACAGCCCAGGAGCGCATCGTCATTCGCAATCGCGGTGCAGAGCTGATCAATGCGGCCGTAGTTGGACTCAGGAAAATCTCCGAAGGAGCACTCGAAAGCAAACTGCGAGCATGACGTATGTTTGATAAATTCCACGAAGAGTGCGGGGTGTTCGCCATTTACGGCCATCCGGAAGCGGCCAAGCTGGCGTATCTCGGGCTGTATGCGCTGCAGCATCGCGGCCAGGAGAGCGCGGGCATATGCACCAGCGATGGCGCCGAAGTGCACTGCGTCAAGTCGATGGGTCATGTGGCGGAAATCTTTACGCCGCGCGTGATTGAGACGCTGCCAGGCGAACAAGCGATCGGCCATACGCGTTATTCAACCGCCGGCGACACAGCATTGCTCAACGCGCAGCCGTTTTCTGTGTCGTGCAACAAAGGCCGCATCGCTGTCGCGCACAACGGCAACATCACGAATGCCGCGGAACTGCGCCGCGAGCTGGAGCGGCAAGGCTCCATTTTTCAGTCCAACAGCGACACCGAAGTCATTCTGCACCTGGTGGCGCACTCACGCGAGCGTACGCTTTCTGGCGCGTTACGTGACGCTCTGTTGCAACTCGACGGCGCTTTTTCGCTGGTATTTCTGGCCGAGGATCGCGTCATCGTAGCGCGCGATCCGCGAGGCTTCCGGCCGCTGGCCGCCGGACAAATGGAGTTCTCCGGCGGGCGTATCGCCCACGTGTTCGCATCGGAGACCTGCGCGTTCGACCTGATTGGCGCCGTGTATCTGAATGAAGTGGAGCCCGGCGAGATGGTCATCGTCGGGCCGGAAGGGGTGACGCGCGAACGCTACGCCCCGGAACAGCCGCGCGCCCAGTGCGTCTTCGAGCACGTGTACTTCTCGCGGCCGGATTCCATCGTGTTTGAAAAATCTGTGCAGCAGTCGCGCGAAATGCTGGGACGACTGCTCGCCCGCGAAGCGCCAGCCGACGCCGATCTCGTGGTGCCCGTTCCCGACTCCGGAGTGGCCGCAGCCATCGGATATGCCGCCGAATCGGGTCTGCCCTTCCGGCACGGCTTGATTCGCAATCACTACGTGGGCCGCACCTTCATTGAGCCGTCGCAAGTGATCCGCGATTTCGGCGTGAAGCTGAAACTCAATCCTGTGCGTCATCTGCTCGAGGGCAAAAGCGTCGTTCTGGTGGACGATTCCATCGTACGCGGAACCACTTCGCGCAAGATCGTGCGTATGGTGCGTCAGGCGGGCGCGCGTGAGGTCCACTTGCGTGTCTCCTGTCCTCCGACCATCTCACCGTGCTTTTACGGCGTGGACACCCCCACTAAGAACGAGCTGATCGGTGCAAACAATACCGTCGAGGAGATCCGCAAGTTTGTTGAAGCGGATTCGCTTGCTTACCTCTCGCTCGCGTCCTTGCGCAAAGCCGTCAACGACGATCGCAAGCATGAATACTGCTACGCCTGCTACACGGGTGACTACCCGACCGAGCTGGTGAACATCGAAGAGTTAATGGCAGCAAAGAAGCGGGGCTGATCTCAGAACGCCATCCGCTTCAACAGTTCCTCAGGGATGCGCTCACGGTGCTCGAGCAGCAGCCGATCAGTGATTCGAGCGGGTTGGCGTGATCACCGTGATCGTCTTCCAGGCCTCAAGAGCCTGCATACAATGCTCTCTTGCGATTGTATCGGAACTGGCGGTGGGATCACGCCTCTCAATTACTTGTGCGACGCGAAACGTTTCTCGATTTCAGCCCAGTTCACCACGTTCCACCAGGCGGCAATGTACTCCGGCCGGCGGTTCTGGTACTTCAGATAGTAGGCATGCTCCCAGACATCCAGGCCCATGATGGGGAACTTGCCTTCCATCACCGGACTATCCTGATTGGCCGTTGAGTAAACGTCTAGTTTGGACCCATCTTTGACCAACCAGGCCCAGCCTGAGCCGAAGCGCGTGGTCGCAGCAGCGTTGAACTTCTCCTTGAATGAATCGAAGCCGCCGAAGGTGCTTTTGATGGCATCGGCGAGGGCTCCGGAGGGTTGACCGCCACCGCCCTTAGACAAAATGGTCCAGAACATGGAGTGATTGATGTGGCCACCGCCATTATTTCGCACGGCGGTCTTGAAGGCGTCCGGCACGATGGCGCAGTTATTGGCGAGGAGTTCCTCGACCGTCTTATTGGCCAGGGCGGGCGCCGATTCCAGCGCTTTGTTGAGATTCGTCACATAAGCGCCATGGTGCTTATCGTGGTGAATCTCCATCGTCATCTTATCGATGTGAGGCTCCAGCGCGTCAGAGGGGTACGGCAGTGATGGAACTGAGAATGGCATATCGCCTCCTGTGATCTAGATTTTCCGGCAGGCCCAGTTTTGAGCGCCACCGGCTCGTTCAAAAGCATCGGCCAGACGAAACATGCGCGCTTCGTCAAAATGCTTGGCCAGGATTTGCAGTCCAACCGGAAGTCCTTCGGCGGTTTCTCCGCACGGCACGCTCATGCATGGAATGCCCGCAAGATCTCCGGTAATGGTGTAGATGTCCGAAAGGTACATGGCCATCGGATCGTCAATCTTCTCTCCAATTTTAAACGCCGGGAAAGGCGACACCGGCGCCACAATGGCATCCACCCCGGCAAAAGCGTTCGTAAAATCACGAGCAATCAGAGCGCGGACCTTCTGAGCTTTCAAGTAATACGCGTCGTAGTAGCCCGCGCTCAACACGTAAGTGCCCAGCATGATGCGGCGCTTGCATTCAGCTCCGAAACCTTCCCCACGTGTATTCCGGTACATATCGCTCAGACTCTCGGAAGACGCCGATCGAAAGGTGTAGCGCACGCCGTCGTAGCGCGCAAGATTGGAGCTGGCTTCAGCGGTTGCAATGACGTAGTAACAGGCGATCGCGTACTCCGTAGCCGGCAAACTGATGTCACGCACCTCGCATCCCAGCCTCTTGAACCGGTCGATCGCTTTGGAAATCAGATCCCCGGTTTCGCTTGTCAAATCTCTTAGATACTCGCGAGGCAGCCCAAGCTTCAGGCCTTTTATGCCGCCGCCCAGATGTGCCAAATAGTCCGGAACCGGGGCCTCGGCCGACGTTGAATCGAGCGGATCACGGCCCGCGATCACGTTCAGCACCAGCGCGGCGTCACGCACATTGCGCGCCAGAGGGCCTATATGATCGAGTGAGCTGGCAAACGCCGTGAGACCGTAGCGCGAAACCCGCCCATACGTCGGCGTGACGCCCACTACCCCACAAAACGACGCCGGCTGGCGGATGGAGCCGCCCGTATCCGAACCAAGTGCCACTACCGCGGTACCCTGCGCCACAGCCGCGGCCGAGCCACCACTCGACCCTCCGGGAACACGATCGAGCGCATGCGGATTGCACACAGGTCCGAAAGCGGAATTCTCGTTCGACGAGCCCATGGCAAACTCATCGCAGTTAGTTTTACCGATAATCACGCCGCCCGCGGCCTCCAGGCGCTCCACGGCGGTGGCATCGTAAGGCGGAACATAGTTGGCGAGCAACTTTGAGCCGCACGTTGTCCGTACACCTTTCGTCACGATGACGTCTTTCACCGCGATCGGCACACCGGCCAGCGGCCCTGGATCTTCGCCGCGTGCCAGTTGCTCGTCGATACGGCGGGCCGTCGCGAGCGCGCGTTCGTCGGAAAACGTGAGGTAAGCGTTCGTCTTAGGATTTTCCTCGCGAGCAAACTGGAGAGCCGCCGTGGCGAGTTCTACACTGCTGAAGCGGCGCGAACGCAAGGCTTCCCGGACCTGATCGATCGTGAGTGCAGGGATGTCCATCGGCGAGATCAGCGTTTGATGACTTCGGGCACCTTGAAATATCCGGCCCCGGCAACCGGCGCATGGGACAACGCGAGATCCGTACCCAGCCCCGGGCGCGGAAGATCGGGCCGTAACGTGGCGGTCTCTTCGGCCTCATAAAGCACCTGCGCCATGGCGTCACACTGCGACGTGTCCGCATCATTCAGCCGGTCAAAGTGCACCAGAATCTCATCCAGATCGGCCTGGAACCTCCGCACCTCGTCTTCGGTGAGGTGCAGATTGGCCAAGTCCGCCACATACCGCACCTGCTCCGCCGTAATCTTCAAGCCAATTCCCTTTTGCGCGATGCTTTGTAAATGTTCCGGAGCATCGGATCGCTGATACCGTTCGCCTCGTCGGCGCTGTGCATCGCGCGTTGCGCACGTTGCGGACCGAGGCGTGCCGGCATCACCCGAAACTCGATGTCCTCCACAATGCCCGTGCCAACGCTTTCATCGATCTTGCGACGGATCTGTTCGCGCAGAACGAACAGCTGCCGCTGCCAGATGACGTCTTCCACCTCCACGATCAAGTGCGTGCGTACGAGCTTCGCGGCACGCGCGTGAGCCGCGATTTTCCTGCCCACCGCGCTCGCCCAAGCTGCACACACCATCGCTTCTGGAGTGAAGGTCCCCTGAGGAAGGCTCAGTTTCCCGAGCACCCTGCTGGCGCGTTCCATGTTTGGCCGGAAGGAAACATTCTAGCATGGCGGCTGTGCTAGACTGGTCGCCAAAAATTACTCGAAAAATGCGGGTGCGTACTTTCTGTTACTGGGGTTGCCTGTCAATCGCTCTCCTCTTGACTGCGGAAGAATCGGGCGAGCGCGCTTATCGCAACGAAGTGCAAAAGTGGCGCGACGAGTACACAGCCAGCCTCAAGGAGGAAAACGGCTGGGTGGCGCTCGCAGGCCTATTCTGGCTGAAAGAGGGCGCCAACCCGTTTGGCGCGGCGTCCACGAGCTCGATCGTGTTGCCGCCGGGTTCGGCGCCGGGGTCTGCCGGTTGTTTCATTTTTCACCAGGGCAATACGCAATTGCTGGTGAATTCCGGAGCGCCGGTCTTGTTGAATGGAAAGCCGGTCCCATCGCCGGCCAGTCTTAAGCCCGATTCTTCCGGTGAACCCGATCGCATCACTCTCGGCCATTTGAGCATGATCGTGATCCAGCGCGGCGTGCGCTACGGCATCCGCCTTTGGGATAACCGGAGTCCCGCAAGGCTCAACTTCGCCGGCACGCGATGGTTCCCCGTCAAAGAATCATATCGCGTCACGGCGCAATTCACGTCGTATCCGCAACCAAGGATGATTCCCATCCGCAACATCCTGGGCGATACAGAGCCCACTCCCAGCCCTGGATTCGCAGCCCTGGGAGGCAAGCAATGCCGTCTTGAACCTGTCGTGGAAAGGGATCAACTTTGCTTTATGTTCAAAGACGCCACGAGTGGCCACGCAACCTACCCCGCCGGCCGATTCCTCTACACTGCCCTGCCGG
>Ga0335081_10008598_pt1 | contig 16380 bp, 9 predicted proteins | sample Lox_Sample_35_FD_206713 | JGI IMG/M metagenome (GOLD analysis project Ga0335081, IMG submission 206713) | Soil microbial communities from Loxahatchee National Wildlife Refuge, Florida, United States - Lox_Sample_3.5 | ecosystem: Environmental > Terrestrial > Soil > Wetlands | place: USA: Florida... | reverse complement strand
GAAAATGATGGAGGAACAGATTGGCAACGACAACGCCGGGCGCGCCGGCATCTTGCCGGCCAGCGGATTCGTCACCCGTCAATTCGCCGGCTGGAAGCCGGCGCTCCCGGTAGTTTGCCCAGTCAAAGACGTCCGCCTCGATCGTCTCCGCGTGCCAGCCGAAAGACGCAAAGGAGGCCAGTATTTGCGCGTTCATGATCTTTTGATTATCCAGCAGTGTCACCCTCACGTCCGGCCAATGGGCAGAAATTTTTTTTGCGACGCGTCTGAGAAAATGCCCGTCGCCGGCGCCGAGATCGGTGATTTGTTTTGGTGCAAGTCCATTCGCGGCGGTCTGCAATGTCTCCGTCATGATCGCGTGGTTCCGCATCCAGGCGTTGATGCGGCGCAAATCGCGGCGGGAGTGGATGGCGCGCGGGTCATCAGTCGGCAGGGCGTCGAGCAGCTCCGGTTGAACGATGCGATTCATTTCGAGAACGGAGAACGAAGACGAACACGATTTCAGCCCACCTCTAATAGCGCGCCGTGGCAACTGAATCCAGCGCCGAACGCGGACATCCACCATAGGCCGTCCGGCACGGCGTCGTGCAAGGCGCGTTCGAGCACAAACAGCACCGTCGGGCTGCTGACGTTGCCATATTCGTTCAGCACGGCGGCGCTGTGGCGCACGTCAGATTCGGTCAAACCGACCTTGTCGCGCAGCGCCGACAACACGTCGCGGCCGCCTGCGTGAAAAATCCAGCCCGCGACGCACTCGCGCTGCACGCCCGTGGTCGCCAGCGATTCAACAAACAGTTTCGCGGCCTCGTCACCGGCAATTTGCGGGACTTGCAGCGACAGCATGTTCCGCAGCATCCCGTTCTTATGGCCGAACCGCAGTGTGTCGCGCTTTTCCGGCGCGAGGCAGGACGACCCGAATTTCCATTCGACACGCCGCCGATTCGTCCGCGGTTTTCTTGACAGCACCGCCGCACCCGCGCCGTCGCCGAACAGGCAGGCACTGATGAGCACGCCGGGATCGTCGTCGAGATAAAAGGCCGCGCTGCAGACCTCGACGCAAACGGACAGAACCTTTTGGGCGCGTTTGGCGGCCAGCAGGGCTTCGGCGGTGCGCAGATTGGGCAACGCGGCGCCACAGCCCTGCCCGACCAGATCGAGCGTGAACACATCCGCCCGCAGGCCGAGCCGTTCGCTCACGTAACTCGTCAGGCCTGGACACAAATAGCCGGTGCAGGTGCTGATGAGCACGGCGTCTATTTCCAGCGGCGCGCAGCCGGCGTCCCGCAACGCGTGTTGCGCGGCCTCCGCGGCCAGCGCGGGCGCGTGCCGGGTAAACCGCGCCTGGAGCGCGTCGGGCGTGAGATTGAACGCTTCGGTCAGCGGGTCGAGCGCGAGATGGCGCGTGGCGATGCCATTGTCACCGCAAAACACTTTTTTGAGGATGGCCCGCGAGCGCGGAGCGAGCCGGGCGAACAGTTCGGCGCGCTGGAGGACGTCCCAACATTCGCGTTGCGCATAACGCTGCGCTGGCGCGGCGGTGCCAAGTCCAATGACAAACATGATGCAAGCTAACGCGCCATCCGGCCTCGCGCCACTTTAATAACTGGGAGGCCGGCGAACCCGGTTTGTTTCATTCTGTCGCTATAAAGCCTATCCTCTAATTAGGCGTGTAGTTATGAAATTTGAAACTCTCCGGCATAACAATAAGCAATAAACTCACGAATTTTCGCCTTGGTCTCGTCCCCGCAAAACCAATGGAGGTCACTAATCGCGGGCGGGTTCGGCAAAATCTGGATGCCGCCAGAAGGAGCACGATGTTGTGCGATGACATCCTGCGAAGGAATGTCTCGGACAGCGCGGTCAAGTGCCTCAGCCAAACTGCGGGCGTCTGTTGGAGCGACGGTCTGCCCACCGTTGGTAGTATAATTGCCATCCCATTTGCCATCTGGCATCCACTTTAGTTCGGCCTCTGAAAGCGTCGTGCCTGCTGGTTTCCATCCGTAACGCTCCGCAAGGCGAAGTAACTTCTGCCGAGAAAAAACATCCCATCCAAAATCTCCTCTCGCGCTGTGTAGATGCATTGCCATAACACGCCAAACATTTTATACGTATTGGATCGTGCAGCCTATCTTGGCCAACGCATCAACCCTGCGCCGGACATAAACCACTGTCAAACGGATTTTCGCCAGAGCGGTTTCAAATATTCTGCGGCCCCAAAATCCCACGACCATTGAATTGCGCGAAGCGTCTTGGGCTGCCGCAGTCCAAAACCTGGCGGCACTTTCCTTCCGTTTTCCAAAATCCGGCCACTGCTTTCACTGATCCGCCATCATGCCTCGAAAACAAAAACGGCGGCAGGAAAAATTCCCGCCGCCGACTGAAGGAGAGAGACTCCCCGGAACTTCTTGCGCGCATGGTGCGCCTGAAACGTGGTAGGGCGGCGCTGCTGCGCCGCCGGGCCGAGCGGCAGCTCGGCCCTACCAGGTTCTTGGCAGCCAGTTACTTCACTCCAGCCAAATAGCCGAAGCGCGCCTTGAATTGGTCCGGGGTCATCTTGACGACGGCAGCGAGCTTGGCGAGTTGCTTGGCATTCTCGAAATCCTCGCGTTCGAGCCTGATCATGTAGGCGCAGGCGCATTCAAAGGCCTCGCCGTCCACGTTGACTTTCCGGTTTTGCATCCGGCCGGTCTTCGGATCGAGCATCTTGTCAAACGGCAGCGGGTTCATCGCGCCGTTCACAAAACTGATGATCGCGCCGTATTTTTCTGCTTCGGGCGACAGCAAAAACTTCACCGCGGCGTAACCGAGGTCGCGCGTGTATTCGGCATCGAACGGAATCGGGTCGGCGCAGCGCAACTCGTAGCCGAGGTCCTTGTCAATAAAGGTCATTTTGATGCCGAGTTTTTCCAGGCGCTGATTCAACAGCTCCTTCATCAACCGGCCAAACTCAATCTCACCCAGCCGCAAGTGGCCGTGGTCGTCGCGGATGATCTTGCCGAACCGTTCCAATTGTCCCTCGGGCAACGCCTTGACCAATCCTGATTCGCCCATCGCCTCGATAAGCCCTTCAGCGAGGATGACGATGCCGTTCTGGGAACCATCGGCGCGGCGTTTGATGATAGAACCGATGATGATGTCGCAAACCTCGTCCACCGACACCTGACGTTTGTGAAATTCCTCCGGGATGATGACCAGCGTGGCGGCGGCGGCCTTGCCGATGCCGAGCGCCAGATGCCCCGCCGCGCGGCCCATGCTGATGATGATGTACCAGCGCGAGGTGGTGCGGGCGTCCTCGGCCAGATTGCGCACGATGTGCACCCCGTTGTGGCGCGCGGTCTCAAACCCGAACGTCGGCGTTGAGCCGGGCAGCGGCAGGTCGTTGTCAATCGTCTTGGGCACGTGCGCGACGTGGATTTTCCCGTTGCTGCGTTTGGCCACCTCGCTGGCTGAAAAGGCCGTGTCATCGCCGCCGATCGTCACCAGCGTCGTGATGCCCAGTTGTTCGAACACTTTGAATACGTTCTGCATGTGGGTTTCGGACTTGGTCGGGTTGGTGCGCGAGGTGCCGAGGATTGAGCCGCCGCGCAAATGAATCCCGGTCACGTCCCGGATCGCCAGCGGCCGGCAATGTTGAGCCTCGCCCGCCGCGAGCCATTTGAAGCCGTCGTAAAACCCGATGATTTCAAATCCCTGGTTGATGCCTTCAATGGTGGCCGCCGCGATGACGCCATTGATGCCGGGCGCCGGACCGCCACCGACCAGAATTCCCAATCTGCCTCTGCTCATGTGGATGTTGTAGGTGTCAGTTGTTGGTTAAAACAGATACCGCGACAGGATGCCTGGGCCGGCAAAGAACTCAATTCCATTCTTGCCATAATCAAACCACCATTTGACGTGGCTGTGACGGGCGACGTGTGACAAGTGACGCGAAAAACCGGCGCTTCACTTGTCACTTGCCACTTGTCACTTGCCACTTCACATTCGGAAAAATGAACCGGGCCGTTTTTCTCGACCGCGATGGCACACTCATCGTGGAAAAAAGTCATCTGAGCCGGCCGGAAGACGTGGAAATGCTTCCAGCCACGCCCGCCGGCTTGAAACGGTTGGGCGACGCCGGCTTCAAGCTGTTCATCGTCTCGAACCAGTCCGGCATCGGGCGCGGCTACTTCACGCTTGCGGACGCGGAGCGCGTCAACGAGCATCTTTGCCGTGAACTGGCGCGTGGGGGCGTGCGCTTCGGGAAAATTTACATCGCGCCGGAAAAACCGGACGAACCGGGCCGTGGCCGCAAACCGTCGCCGCAATTTTTATTCAACGCACGGGATGAATTCGGCCTGGACCTGGCGCAGAGCTTTTTGATCGGCGACAAGCTGAGCGATTTGGAATGCGGCTGGAACGCGGGCGTGAAAAAGAGCATCCTGGTGCGGACCGGTTACGGCGCGGCACTCGAACGCGACTCGCCGGAAACCATTTCGCGCGCCGTCGTCGTGGACGACGTGAACCGGGCGGCGGATTGGATTTTGAAGCATTTGTAGGAGCCGACGTCAGGAGGTTTTATTTGGTTTCGGATTTCGGCAATCGGATTTCGGATTTTGAAATATGTGCGGCATCATCGGATACGTCGGTAAAAAAGCGGCGTCGCCCATCCTGCTCGAAGGATTGCGACGGCTGGAATATCGCGGTTACGACAGCGCGGGCGTGGCCGTGGTGGGCGACGACGACCTGCTCGTCCGCAAAAAAGCGGGAAGAATTGACAAAGGCCTCGCGCGCCTTTTGAAGTCAGAACCCGCTGCCGGAACCCTCGGCGTCGGCCACACGCGCTGGGCCACGCATGGGCCGCCTTCCGACGAAAATTCCCATCCGCACCTCGACCAATCCGGCAAAATCGCCATCGTCCACAACGGCGTCATCGAAAACTACGACACGCTCAAACAAAAGCTGCTCGCCGCCGGCCACCGGTTCAAATCCGGCACGGACACCGAGGTGCTCGCGCACTTGATCGGCGATTGTTACGAAAAACGGCGAAAATCCGGGAGCGCCGGCATCCTGCCGGCGAACTCGTCGAGTGGAGAGAATCCAACACGCCGGCAGGATGCCGGTGCTCCCGGGGCGCAAGCTCTCACGCAGGCCGTCTGTGACGCGCTCCGCGAAGTCATCGGCACTTACGGCGTTGCGGTGATTTGCACGGAACAACCCGCCACCATCGTCGGCGCGCGTCGCGGTTCGCCGCTCATCATCGGCATCGGCGCGGGCGAGCATTTCCTGGCCAGCGACGCCAATGCCATTGTCGCCCACACGAAGAAAGTCGTTTACCTCAACGATTACGACGTGGCCACGGTCACGCCGGAGCGTTTCGACGTTTTGAATCTCGGCACGGACACCGCCAACGTTCAGGTGAGCAAACTGGAATTCAGCCCGGAGGACGCCGCGCGCGGCGAGTTCGCGCATTTCATGCTCAAGGAAATTTTCGAGCAGCCGCGCACCGTGGAAAACGCCCTGCGCGGCCGCGTGGACAAGGAAGGCGCGACTGCGAAATTCGGCGGCTTGAATCTGGCGGCCGAGCAGTTGCGTTCCGTCGAACGCATCGTCATTGCCGCCAGCGGCACGAGCTGGCACGCGGCGCTCGTCGGCGAATATCTGGTCGAGGAACTGGCGCAAATCCCGGTGGAAGTCGAGTTCGCGCACGAATTCTGCTACCGCAACGCGCCGCTCGAACGCGATACGGTGCTGCTGGTCATCTCGCAATCCGGGGAGACCGCCGACACGCTGGCGGCGCTGCGCGAGGCCAAACGCCGCGGGCATCGCGCGCTGGCCATCGTCAACGTCGTCGGCAGCACCATCGCGCGCGAGTCCGACGGCGGCATTTACATGCACGCCGGCCCGGAAATCGGTGTCGCCTCGACCAAGGCCTTCGTTTCCACGCTCACGATTCTGCCGCTGTTGGCCGTGCATCTGGGGCGGATGCGGAATCTTTCCGCCCGCCGCGCGCTGGAAATTCTGCACGCGCTCGAGGCTGTGCCCGAACAACTCGAAGCCATCCTCGCGCAGGACCCGGCGCTGAAAAAGCTGGCGCTGAAATACGCGAAGGCCGACGATTTCTTTTTCCTCAGCCGCGGTTATTCCTTCCCGATTGCGCTCGAAGGCGCGCTCAAGCTGAAGGAAATCTCCTACATCCACGCCGAGGGTTATTCGGCGGCGGAAATGAAGCACGGCCCGATAGCGTTGATTGACCCGCAGACGCCGACGGTTTTTCTCGTGCCGCAGGATTCGATGTATGAGAAGACGATGGCGAACCTGGCGATGATTCGCGCGCGCAAAGGCCCCATCATCGCGCTGGCGACGGAAGGCGACAAACAAATCCGGAAAGTGGCCAACGATGTGATTTATCTGCCGCAGGCGCTGGAACCGATTTATCCGATTCTGGCGGCAGTGCCGCTGCAACTGTTCGCGTATCACATCGCCGTCGCGCGCGGCTGCGACGTGGACAAGCCGCGCAACCTGGCCAAGAGCGTGACGGTAGAGTGACCGGCCGGACAGAATTTTAGAAATTATCCACTTCCCATGAAGGAGATCAGAAACCGATGCACTCTTGGTTCGCATGCAGTCACAAAGTGGCGGCGTGCTGAAGAAGCAAATCACTATGAGTAGCGGAATGCAGTTTGGCAGACTGGCGTTGGGCGTGATGCTCTGGAGTGCGATTACCGGCGGCGGGACTGCCCTCGGTTTGGACAACACGGAGGTGGACCACACGCACATCGAAACGGGCGATCCGTTTCTCTGGCTCGAAGACATTCACGGCGCAAAGGCGATGGAATGGGTGAAGGCGCAGAACGCCAGATCCGCCGCCGTGTTGCAGGCCGACCCGGATTACCGGACGGACTACAATGCCATCTTGAAGGTCATGGATGCGACCGACCGCATTCCCTTCGGCACGCTTGACCACAATTATGTCTTCAATTTCTGGCAGGACGCGAAGCATCCCAAAGGCATCTGGCGGCGCACGACGGTCGCCGATTACGCGAACGCGCGGCCCCGCTGGAAAACACTGCTCGGTCTCGACAAGCTGGCAGCGGACGAAAAGGAGAACTGGGTGTGGAAGGGCGCGGATTGCGCTCCGTCCCTCCGGCATTGTCTGGTCAGTCTTTCGCGCGGCGGCGGCGACGCGGTGGTGGTGCGCGAATTCGATCTTGGCTCCCGGGCGTTCATGAAAGGTGGCTTCGCGCTGCCCGAGGCGAAATCCGAAATCACCTATCTGGACGACGACACGGTGCTGTTCGGCACCGATTTCGGCCCCGGCTCGATGACCACCAGCGGCTATCCACGCATCGTGAAATTATGGAAGCGCGGCGAGCAGCTCGGGGCCGCCCGCACCCTCTACGAAGGCAAGGCCGATGACGTAGGCGAAAACGGTGTGGTCTTCCATGGACCGTCGGGAACCATCGGGTTGATTGAGCGCGACATAACCTTCTTCACCTCGGAATTTTATTATGTAGAGCCGGATGGCACGACGCTGAAGCTGCCGCTGCCGCCGGGTGCCGCCCTGAAAGGCGCGCAGAACGGCAACTTGATCTTCACGCTGCGCGATGACTGGACGCCGCCGGAGGGCAAGCCGATTGCAAAAGGATCCCTGGTCGCCTTCCCGGTCCTGCCTTTCGCGCAAGGGAAAAGGCCGCCCGCATTTGCCGTGCTGTACACGCCGGATGCGAAGAGTTCGGTGGACGAAGTGGCCACCGGTCGTGACGCCGTCTATGCCTCAATCTGCCGCAACGTGACGGGCAGCATTCACGTTTTCCGCTCTGGCGCGAGGGGTGTCTGGAGCGACACGCGGCTCGACCTGCCCACTGGCGGTTCCACCCACATCGTCACGGCCAATGATTGGGGACCGGAGGCACACTTTAATTTCGAAAGTTTCACCCGGCCCCCCACGCTCTATGCGGATGCAGGCGATAACAAGCCGGTGCCGATCAAATCGCTGCCCGCGCGCTTCGATGCGTCGAATCTGGCGACCGAACAATACTTCGCCACATCGAAAGACGGCACGCAGATCCCTTATTTTGTCACCAGGTCAAGGAAACTGACCGGCCCGGCCCCCACCGTTCTCTACGGCTATGGCGGTTTTGAGATTTCGTTGACGCCGGGCTATTCACCGAATTTCGGCCTGCTCTGGCTGAACAAGGGCGGCGTGTTCGTGGTTGCGAACATTCGCGGCGGGGGCGAGTTCGGTCCGGCCTGGCATCAGGCGGCAATCCAGGCGAACCGCCAGAAGGCCTATGACGATTTTCAAGCGGTGGCCGAAGACCTCGTGAAGCGAGGCATTACCACCTCCAAAACGCTCGGTATCATGGGCGGCTCGAACGGTGGCCTGTTGGTCAGCGCCACCATGGTGGAGCGGCCCGATTTATTTGGGGCCGTGGTCTGTCAGGTGCCGCTGGTGGACATGATTCGCTACACACAAATGGGCGCGGGTGCCTCGTGGATTGCCGAATATGGCGATCCTGCCGATCCCAGGGCGCGGACATGGATTCTCAAATATTCGCCCTACCAGAATGTGCGCGCAAACAAGACCTATCCGCCGGTGTTCTTCGTCACTTCCACCAGCGACGACCGGGTCACGCCGGCGCACGCGCGCAAGATGGCCGCACGCATGGAATCGCAGGGCCACGAGGTTCTGTTCTACGAGAACACCGACGGCGGGCACGCGGCGGCAGCGAATCATAAGCAGGCCGCCGAAATGTGGGCCCAGAGCTTCGTTTATCTCAAGCAGAAGCTGGGGCTGGGCGGTTCACATGTGAATCATTGAAGGGCCGTGCCTCATGTTGCCACCGGCTGCGACGTGGACAAGCCGCGCAATCTGGCCAAGAGCGTGACCGTGGAATAATCCCGGCTCACCGTTGTTAGTTCCGGCATCACAATAAATTCGGAAACTTTGCGTTTGAAGTTAGAAATGAATGATTCCGCGTTGAATGGCCACCGCAACGGCTTCGGCTCGATCCGCAACGCGGAGTTTTGCCAGGATGTTTTTCAAATACCATTTGACCGTGTTTTCAGTGATGTTGAGAACATCGGCAATTTGCTTATTGGCCAGGCCCTTGACGAGTTCATTGAGGACCTCCAATTCGCGGGGGGTCAGTTCCTCAAACAAACGTCGTGACGCAAGACGTTTGGCCACTTCCTTGGGAATCCAGCGCTGTCCGGACGCCACGGCGCGGATGGCCGGTATGAGTTTTTCTTCCGTGGAGTCCTTCAGCACATAACCGGCGGCGCCGGCTTCCAATGCCTTATGAATATCCTCGTCTCCATCCAGGGCGGTCAGCATCAAAATCCGCGCGGCCTGATTCTGTTTGCAGATCTCGGCAGTGGCCTCGATGCCACTTTTGACCGGCATGCGCAAGTCCATCAAAGCAAGGTCGGGATTCCATTTGACAAATAGCGCAACGGCCTGGGCCCCGTCGGTCGCCTCCGCGACGACTTCCATGTCCGGCTCGGTGTTGACCATCGCGATCAAGCCCATGCGGACAATGTAGTGGTCGTCAGCAACGAGAATTCGGATCGGTGAGTTTTTCTTCGGGAACGGCTTGTTCATTGACTGATTTTGGCATGGTGGCCTGATCCAAGGGAAGCACAACGCGAACGGTGGTGCCCTTTTCAGGAGAGCTTGTGATTAAAACCTGTCCGCCCAAACGTTTGGCCCGTTCCGACATGCCGAGCAAACCAAAATGGCCGTCGTTGGGGCCGGAGCAATTCTCCGGGGTAAAACCCTTTCCGTTATCCCGAATCTCCAGAACGAGGTTTTGGGGGGCGTACTCCAATTCAATCTTCGTCCAGTTTGCGCCGGAATGTTTGACTGCGTTGGTGACGGCCTCTTGACCGATCCGCAATAAATTTTCCTCAACGATCTCCGGTAAACGACAAACCGTGCCTCTGGTTTCAACTTCGACACGGATACCGGCGCCATCGGCGATGCGATGGCCGCTGATGAACAGGGCCTTGGACAAATCGAATTCTTCCAGTTCCCGGCTGCGCAGATCCCAGATAGACCTGCGCAATTCGACGCGGCTCATGCGCACCATATTCCTGACCAACCCCAGATGGTAGTTGGCCGTTTCCGGATTCGGCTGAAATAACTTCGCGACCGTATTCAACTGCAATGTGATCCCGGTCAGGATTTGTTCGAGCGTGTCATGGAGTTCCTTTGCCAGGCGAGTTCGCTCGGCCAGAACGGCTCGCGAGTGCACCTCGGCTTCTTTTCTGGCGGTGATTTGGAACTTGAGTTGTTCGGTTCGTTCCCGGACCCGCAACTCCAGTGTGTCGTGCGCTTCCTGCAACTCTTTTTGAGCCGCTTCCCGTTGATGGACCAGGTGCCTCAAGGCCAAATTTCGTTTCGAAACCATGATGATCCAGCTCGCGGCCACCACGATGATGACGAGGGCAGCGGCAAGAATGACCAATAAGTGTTGGGTGGTGAGCCAGCCCGGTCTGGTGATGAGGCCGACGTCGTGTGACGTCGGCAGCAGGATTTGGAAGGATTCGATCTTTCCGTGCGCGTCGCTTTGGAGAAAGCAAATCCCGCTGACTTTAATGGTGCTGCCAAACGGGAGGGAAGCCAATAAAGGATCCGGTTTGGCTGTTTCGACTTCAGCATTAAAAACCAGGTTGGTGGTTTGAAGCACCAGCGTGGTTTTTATCATGTCAGACCCGCCAACCGGCGATGGAACCTCTTCCGCCAGGCGATCGAGCAGTTTGCCGTTGAGAATAATGAGGTCGGCATGATGCAGCCCTTGCATCAATTCTCTGATCGGCACGCTTTTCGGTCGCACGTCAGCCCGCGGCTCATCGGTCTTTCGGAAAACGGCGTCCTCGAGCACCGGGAGAAAGTTTTCCACCCCGGGAAAGCCCACAGCTTCAATCACATCGCCGGGAGAGACCGAGAGCAGATTGCTGCTCTTGATTTGCAGTCCTCCCGTGGCGTCTCGGATAAATACATCCTCGCCCTTTCTTTGGCAGGTAACGACGCCTTTGACATGGGCCCGGTCGCCGGGAGAACGACCCCGGTAGTATTGTCCAATGCTGTTAATGGGCGACAAAGGCGCTCTGAACGGGTCTGGAGCGGCGGGTTCTTCAACCACGCAATCGGCAAGCACCGGCACATAAACATCTACGGCCACGAGATGTCTTAACGGCGCATTATAAGCGGTGGCGGCCGTGCCTTTCACCCAGACTTTGGCGCCGACCAGGGTCGGTAGATCCAGTCCGGGTGGAACCGGTTGATAGACATGAATACGGTACCCGCCGGAAGCCAATTCAAGTTCAAGTTGCGCGCCGCTGACTTGCGCGTTTCTCACGATACCAGAGATTTCAATCCGTTGACTGTCTTCCGCACCCGACATCAATTGTTCAATCGCAACCGGCTTGGACGGCGGCAAAGGCGCGGTTCCCTCCTTTTCCCAATGCGGCCGGCTGATAATCGGAGCGTAGCCTCCCGGATAACTTATCCCCGATACGGTGACGACGTCGCCGGGCGCAGGCTGCCGGTTGTTGATGTTCTCGACAAAGACCCCCCCACTGGAATCCTGCACGAAAAATCTTCCGCCCCAGTTGGATTCTGCGGCCGTGACAACGCCCTTAATTGAAATTTTAATTCCGTGGGACGCTTGTTCAGCCGAGAGGGAAAGAACTTGAGACGCATTGGTCAAAAGCTCATCGGCTTGCTCCGCCGAATTGCTTTGTTCTGTATTCAACAGCGCAAAGATGGCGCAAAACAGCGATGCCAGAAGTCTATTCACGGGCAACCTGTAATCTAGACTACCCCGAAAATATTGGAATTCCAGAAAAATGGACGGAGGCTGCTAACGCATCAAAGTTGAGGCGGATGCTGCGAGAAACACCATTGCGTTTACAGACGTAACTCCTTGCCGTTTTATGGCTTGTGATCACAGACGGTCGCGCTTCGGACGCCGGGTTGGGGATGCAGTTTGGCGGGAGGCGCCCACCCTAAAGAGTGGTGTCGGCGCGGGGCTGGTTGTGCCATTGTAAGAACAATCCGCAGTGGTCAGGGCAGGCGGGAGCACAAGTCGAACCTCAACCGGAACGAAACATTATGAAAAAAGTTTTATGGATTCTTACCAGCGTAATCGGTGCCGTAAGCCTGGCATCTGCGTCCGATAATTTCTCGTACACTGCCACCGCGGCTCCGGGCACCACGCCGGATGGAACGGATCAGAATACAAACCCGGTTGATATCTGGACGGTCGTGACCACCTTCGGGGGAACCAATGGCCTTGGCGATTCCGGCGCGGACGGTTCCGGCGTTTATTTCGGAGCGCCGTTCGGAGGAGGGTTGGGCAATGTGTGGCAAGAATACAGCTACCAGAATGATGGAGTTGCGCTCGGCGGCAGCGTTGACTCCTACAATACATTTGCCGGGGGTGCTTTAACGGTCGGCCAGACGGTTTCAATCAACTTCGAGATGCGGGCTACCGATCCGGCGGCGAATGGCTATCCGGCCGGCCAGGTCGGTGTCAGTTTGTTGAATGGCACCAACACGGCAATAAAGTTTTACATCTATGGAGGTGGTCCCGGTTGGTACTTCTATACCGATGCCGGTACCAATGGTGCGGATGCCGGCCCCATGACTTACCGGTATCAAAGTCCATTCGATATCGCCTTCACCATTACTGGCACCAATACCTACATTGCCCTTGCCGGTTCCGACAGTTGGAGTGGCACATTTGATGGACCTATTACCGGAATGGACGTGTTCAATCACGCAGGCGGCAATGGCAGCGATGTGGGGTTCAATAATTTAACGGTCGCCCCGGAACTGGTGATCAACCAGATCGCTCCCGATGGCAGCAAGGCGCTATTCAATTCAACCAATACGATGAGCTTTGGCGTCACTTCGCCGTCCGCGGCCGTCAATGCCAGCGGAATCCAGTTGATTTTGAACGGGGTGAATGTGTCCAGCAATCTGGTGATCAGCGGTGCCGGCACGGGAAGCGTTTCGGCCCGTTATACCAATCTTTCGTTGAATACCGTCTATGTCGGCCAAATCAACGTGACCAATGCCGCCGGTGCCAGCGTCAGCGCGCCGGTCCGATTCGATACCTTCAGTTCGAATTACTTTGCCTGGGAAGCGGAAGATTTTGACTTCGGCGGGGGACAATTCATTAACAACCCGCTGATTTCCACGAACAGTCCGAACAGCTACTACAATCAGGTCGGCATGTCGAACGTGGACGAATATGTGGGTAATTACAGCGCAACCCAACCTCACTCCTGGCGCACCAACGATCAAGTGTCAACCGACGTAGCGGTTGACACAGCCCGCGCTCAATTTACCGCCGCCGGCATCCCCGATTATGAAGTCGGGTATTTCAATCCGCCGAACTGGGTGAATTACACCCGGATTTTCCCGGCAGGCACCTATAATATCTATGCCCGTGTGGCCAACGGGAACGGCGGTCTGGCCAATTGCTATCTGGCGGAAGTCACCAGCGGCCAGGGCACAACCAGCCAAACGACCAACCTGCTGGGCGTCTTTCAATTCAGTGCGCGCGGATGGAACAGTTACGATTTCATACCGTTGACCGACCCGTGGGGCAATATTCTGGCTGTGACCTTAAGTGGACAAACCACGTTACGGGTGACCTCCGGTCCCTTGGGCGGCGGTGTGAACATGAACTTTTTCATGCTGGCACCGGGGACCAATACTCCGCCGGCCATTGCAGAGGTTTATCCGGATGGCTTGCAGCCATTTGAGAGTACCAACCGGCTGGTCTTCACCATCAGTTCCACCACCAGCACCGTGAGCACCAACGCCGTTCAAGTCCTGTTGAACGAATCCAACGTTTCGTCGCAATTAACTTTCACCGGCTCGGCGACCAATTGGCTGGTTAGTCTCCCGTTGTCACAACAGGGAAGCTACACCATGACGATCACCGCAACCGATGCCGCAGGAAATCCACATAGTTATAGTGAAACCTTTGACAATTTTAATCAAAATGATTTCGTGATCGAGGCGGAAGACTTCGACTTCAATGGCGGCCAGTTCATTGATAACCCCATCTCGACCGGGTATTATGTTGGTGGCCAATACACGCCCTATAGTTACACCGCAGCGAACAGTTACTTCTTCTATCCGTCAAATGATTCAGGCAATGCAGCAATCGTTGGCGTGGATCTGACTACTTCCAACAATGATGCCGGCGAAACGTTTATTTACCGGCCAACCGAGAACTGTGGCACAGAGGTGACTGCCGATTTCCTTCGTCAGAAATTTTATTTTACCAATAATGCCGCAGTATTGACAAACTATACCGACTTCGACGTGGGCTGGTGGAATCCGGGGACATGGCTTAATTATACCCGCACCTTCCCCGCGAACAATTATCATGTCTATGGCCGGCTGGCCTCCGGCACCCCCTATACCGGGGCCACGATGAGTTTGGTAACGTCCGGCCAAGGCACGTCTAATCAAACAACCCAGGTCCTGGGTTCATTTGCCGATGCCAATGCAAACGGGTTCCAATCCTGGCACTGGGTGCCGTTGTTGGATACCAACGGTCAACTGGCGGTAATTCCGCTTGACGGAGTTGAAACATTAAAGGCGACCGCCCCTCCGGGGAGCGCCACCGGAAGCCTCAACGCAAACTTCTATCTGTTTACGCCCGCGGCGCCGGTTGTTTCGGCTGTGCACTTGAGCGTCTCAAAAACGGGGAACACGATTTCGATCCAGTTTCCAACTCAAAATGGACTGAACTATGCGGTGCTTTACAGCGGCAGCCTGGGCCCGGCCAGTTGGCAGACGTTGACGGTCTTGGCCGGCGACGGAACGGTCAAAACGGCTACGGATACGATGGGATCGTCATCGCGATTTTATAAAGTCCTGATTCAGTAAATGCAACTGAGTTTGAACCGCGTAAATATAATGATAGAGTCAACGTTCATGTCATGTCGGCGCGGAGTTGTGCGTAAAACGGTAATAATTGAAGTGAACACAGCTCAAAAGCCCTTCTTCGGCCGGGATGCGGTCGACGGTCGTAACACAAGGTTGCGACGAAAATCTGGTTCGACAGGTTTTACCTTGATCGAGTTGCCGGTGGTGATTGCGATTATTGCGGTACTGGCGGCGATGCTGTTGCCGGCGCTGGCGATGGCCAAACGCAAGGCGCAAGCCATGCTGTGCATGGCCAATCAGAAACAGATCGCGGCGGCGGCCCTGATGTATGCCAACGACAACAGTGACAGTCCGGTGCCCATCGGCAGTCTGGCGCATCAACCGGGTGCCTCCGACTACAGCGGGAGTTTGGCCGAGGATCCGTTGACCGACCCGCAACTCCAACCCGGTGGGGCTTTGGCCCAGTTTTGTCCGGGGAACCTGCAGAACACCTCCATGACCGCCGGCCATTACTATACCAATTGGATCAGGGCGGGTTTGGTCTATCCTTATGTCCGGAACCCCGCCGCTTACAAGTGTCCAGCCGATTTGTCCCGGTGCCCTTATGGGGCGTCGCCCTCCTTCGCTGTGGATTCCGAACGCACCTGTTCGGGGAATTGCTCTATGGGCGGCATGCAATGGTGGGATACGAGGTACAAACTTTATAAGAAACAGACTGATTTGCGCTCACCTGGCCCGTCCGATATTTGGTATTTTGTCGAAGAAAATCCGGCGAGCATTGACGATTGTTACTTTGCTCTGGATCCTGCGGTGCCGAATCTGTGGTATAACAGCCCGGCGGTGCTGCACGGCTTTTCGAGCGTCTTGTCCTTTGGCGACGGGCATGTGCAAAACCACAAATGGAATGACAATAACATGATTCACGATCTGAATCCGCAAAACCCGCCCGGAGGTAATGTTCCGGCTGACCCAAGTCATCGGATTTGAGCTGGTTTTTTCAGTGACCACCGTACCCAACAAGCAAGCATTTTTTGATTCATCGAAATTCGGGGCAGGCGAACTTCCAGCTCTATGACGTTCATTCGTAATTTCGACCGGGATGGGAAGCGCGAAAGGGAACTGGCTGGCGCAAAGACGGTGGTGATTTGTGTCGGGGATTTGATCCCGGCGAGGCGAGTGTTTGCCGCAGATATACCCGGCAATCCCGGCGTTGAAACTGCGAGTCTCCCGAACCGTATGGTATTTGGAGTAAATAATGATGTCCCGATTGGTGCTCGACCGCACCACAAAGCGCGATGGTCAACGCGCGCCGTGCTGCCAAACAAGCCACGATTTCCGTGCAGCCGCGGGCAAACTTATTGACGCGGACAATTTAGAATATGCAACGAAGAGAATTTCTGAAAAACGCCCTGGGCGGCTCGTTTGCGCTGGCGGCAACCGGCATGTCCACCCTGACATTTGCTCAAAATTCCTCTGACGAACCT
>Ga0335081_10008597_pt1 | contig 16380 bp, 23 predicted proteins | sample Lox_Sample_35_FD_206713 | JGI IMG/M metagenome (GOLD analysis project Ga0335081, IMG submission 206713) | Soil microbial communities from Loxahatchee National Wildlife Refuge, Florida, United States - Lox_Sample_3.5 | ecosystem: Environmental > Terrestrial > Soil > Wetlands | place: USA... | reverse complement strand
GGAGGAATGGAAACTCGGGAAGATTCCCTCTCCAGGATATCACGGAAATGCTCAAAATCGCTGTAGCGGCGACGCACCGAGGATGATTTCAGTTTGAATGCCGGGATATTCGTCTGGCAGATTAGAAATATTCACACTCACACAGAATGCATACTCGGCAGAGGATTTCGTAGTCTGTGTACATCCTTCGACCGTTACCTGGTAACATGAGTCTTTGAACTAAAATATTCTTAAGGGTTCAAACGAGTGAAGGAACCATATGGATGGGAAGGTACCGTGTGTCAAAGGATTGACAACCTTAAGGGTTATATATCAGCGAAATAAACAGAAACGGCTTATTGGAATTAGAGTACCTCAACTAGAAGAATCAGCTTGGATGTTCGGGGCATCAGGATGGGGAGGAGGAGGGCGGTGCTTACTTTCCAGGGTGTTTTCGGGAGTCTGGTAGAGCTCCTCGAGGGCCTGCTGCCTGATACTGACCCGCTCCATGCCCTCTTGCTCTCAGCTGAGACAAGTCTCCGCGTCCTTGCGTTCTTCCTCCTTCTCTTGTTGATGGCCGTGCGACCCGATAAGATGCGAGCGAGCGGACGGAAGTCGATTTGGGGTTGCCACAGACAGGTCAGTCAGCAAACCAACGACATTCAAGGGCGCCGATCAATCACCGCTCCTGGGGAGAAGAGACGCGCACAGGGACACGATTCGCGGTGCTGCTGCAATGTGCGTACGGCGCTTTGCTGCCCACTTGTTGAATAATTGACTCCCAGGTGAACGTGCTGCGTCTCGCTGTAATAGCCGGGCAACATGCTATCTTATGGGAGTTCGGTGACCTCGAAACCAGTGCCAACCCGCACCATTGGCGACAACGGCAGACATTCACGACACCTTTTCAAATTCCTCACTCCGGCTAAGATTGCCTTGCTCGTGATTGTGCACATTTACTGCACTGCCTCCACACAAACGAGGCACAATGGTGTCCTGTTTACTTTCCTCCTTCGCGAAATTCAGGTACCGAAGGCTGTATTCCTGGCTAATCGCCGAGCAGCGTCCTACTGAATTTTGTGCTCTGGCATCCATGAAGACTTGTCTACATCAAATCGCGTTCACGACATTGAGCGATTCCATTTACGACTGCCTCGTAGATTTAGTACAATCGGGTTGCTAACCATTTCTGATCCTTCGTAGTCGTGGACTCTCAAAACCTTTGACGACTTTCATACGTTCCTCATGTCATCGTCAGACTATGTCGTTCCCCGAAATACACCTCCAGACCAGATAAAACACAGGAGGCCTATCTTAACCACCTCCTTCCTCGGTCGATTCGTGCGAAAATGTCGTCTCGAGTACGTCAAGTTGGATTTCGATGCGGCCGTTTTCTTATGGAATGCGTTAAGGTCATTTCGAGCCACAACTGCCAAGTCACAAAGTATACCCTTGAGTGAATGGCATTCATCTAGATATAAAGCTCTTTTAGCATCAACTGCAGTCCCGTTCCTTTCATCAGATGTTCGACCAGAGCAATCAAGCGATGCAAACGTAACCGATGGTTCAGAAAATGCATTTGGATTTCAAATACCAAAAGAATCGACGAGACCGAATGAGGGTATACTGTTGTACAATACCTGCTGATGTGAAGTGTTGAGTTTTATTTCTCGGGACGATATTGAGAATATGTGCATCCTGGAGACCATACGTCTCGAAAGTATGTCGGCCATCAACGTGGTCTGACAATAGAATTTGAGTCCGCCTCAGAGAGAACGAATTCCGAAGGGCTGAAAGAACTTTTATCTCAGCCAACTTCCCTCCCCGTTGCCGCCCATTTAATCAGGTACATTGTCCGCGAACTTTCTTCTGACCGTCAGAATGAAGCAGTCCATCTGCGCCGGCGACTATTTCAATGCCGTGGCTCATCTTCACGCATACTTTGACCATTGCTTTTCCTCCCAAGCGTCGGCTCAAGACACCCCGTACAATCCTCCTTAACCGCCCTTTAATTCTGCACAGTACCTTTTATCAAGTGGCTCTGCTTCATCTAGCAATCCTTCACGAACGATTCTCCAATTACGCTGACGCGGCCTGGGTATTTGAAATGTCCCTCTTTCTTTCTGACATGCAGGCAATTGGTGAGGCCATCAATGCGGCTCGGGAGAATAAAGACAACGCCAGTCTTCTGTTCTCTCTCGCCTGGCTAGATCAATTCGTTAAACGAGCTCATAGTCAAGAAAAAATCGAGATATCCATTTCACGGGAAGAGAGTCTTCAATATCTCAAGGTGAAAGCGAAAGAAGCAAATTTACCACACTTACTTGGAGTTGTTACCCTGCTCGAAGCCCGACAATTGGTTCGCAGTGTAAGACCCGTGTTGAATCCATTGATGATTAGGGTGGATCTCTGGTCCCAGTCTTTGAGAATCTTTTGAAAACATCTTATGTCACTTTACTCTTCAACACCCCCAGATCGCTTTGTCCGCAGATGACTCTTCAGTCCGTCGTCTGGAAGCGGCTTGGTAAGGATCCCGAAGGAAGTTTCTTACAATCAAGGACATCCAAACCTGGCTTCGTTGTATATAGAGGCCTCATTACGCTATTTCTGCGAAGACGCTTTGATATCCGATGGAATCAGTGCTATGACTGTCAAGGCCGAGCAGGTAATGTCAAACGCCTCTTATATCTAGGTCTCATTTTAGGAACTTCGCGAAGGAAATGTTCAAGGTTGTTTGGGCATCCTCGATATCATGAAAGACAAAGCACAAAACGATCATCACAGTTTGCGAAGAATAGATTTCCTCCGTACGATCGCAGAATTCGAGTTGGCCGTCGGCAGGTGAATTCCGTCGAAGACAATACTGATTACAGGCTGAGCATCGTTGAGGCAAGAGCTAAACTTGAAATACTCAAGGCGCTTGGCAGCGATGATCCTGAGCGTTCAATTCAGATATTCTTTGCTGAAGTCGAGGTGGCCATGTTGGGAAGTGACCCAGAAAAAGTACTTCATCCACCTAAATTCCCGAGGTTGACCTGAGGCACTCACAACCGTGTGCGAGAAAAGTCGAAAGCTAAATGACTCTGATGGAGATATGGCCGATGCACTGTATCTCACGCTCCTAAATGCTCGTATCCTCATTGTGCATCTTATTTTGATAAATCTACTGAAGCTTAGTTACTTGGACAACCTGCAAGAACCATCTCCATGCTTCTTCGTTGCGTGGACCTTGCGGAGAAACATAATATCCGACTAGTTTATCTTTCTGGCATCCGACTTCTCGCGAAAGTCATGAACGAATTGGGTCAACATGATCAGGGCTATCGCATTCTCAGTGCTGTCATGCCATTTGTATCTTGATGCTCTGTTGATGAAAGCTTATATAAGGTGATCGAGGCCCGAGACTGTGCTCTGGAGGCAGTTTGTTATAGAACCCTCGCAGAGAGTCTGATGGCTCGAGTGGATCATGACCAAAGTCAGCGTACACTTATTCGTACATTCTTGCAAAATGCACAAAATGGTATTGCAATCTCAATGATGTTTCCTGAGCTGAAGGGTATCGTTTGATGCAAGATGTTGATGGCGAAATGGCATGCTGGGAGAAACTTGCAATTTTGTTTGATAGGAATGGAGATACCCAATCCAGGGATACAGCAGCCCGCGAATACCTTGTTCTCAAATCATCCATAGAAAGGGAGTGGATCTACTAGACCTAGACGCCAGATATATCTTTTATAAAGCGAAAGGTCGTTTATTTTTGCAATCTATATACCGAATATCCCATAAGCCACTTATGCTGGAGGGCTTTGAAACTAACCCATTAAACCTTCTTCCATGATTTCAGGAATATTTCGTTCTGACACTTTCTTTTCGTTCCATTGCTGTGCTGTCTCCTTCGCCAGACTGGCCCGACGACTCTTGCTGCTTCCATATGACGATGGCTCCAAAACCGCTTCCTCCTCTGGAGCCACCTTCTTTCTCGGCTTCGGGCTTCCGGAAGGGGAAGTTTGAGCAAGATCCTTGACACTTGATGCACCATTAACAATTTCCTCTCCTTCATCTGATGGGATGTGGAGAATTATTAAATCTTCATCGTCAAAATTCTTCTTGCCATTGTGTTTCTGTTCTTCGTTCTTGGATTCCTCGGGGGAGCCGGATGAAGACAGATCGACCGCGTCGGAACTCTGGGAAAGGGTTGATGGGGCATGAGGTACTGGACGACGCGGGATTGGCTGGGGAGCCGATCGAGGAGGAAGAGGAGGGGGCGGAACCGGTCTCTTCAAAGCTGGTGACCGAGGTGGTAACGCAGGAGGCGGCTTAGGACTTACTCCCGCGTCACTTTCTGTTGGAGGTCTTGCATTCGCCATTGTACTCGGTATCATCATCATCGCACTTGGACCATATCCAGGCGACTGAGAAAATTCTGTGGAGGGAAAGCCAGGAGATTTGTTATCCCCGAACGGCAACGGTCCAGAATCAACATCTTCATCTTCCGGTTTAATGACGAGGTTCGGAGTTGAATCAGAAGGCAGGTGAGTCCTTGGTTTTGGAGCGTTCACTAAGAGATCGCGGTCTTTTGCCAGAAGTTGCTTTTCGAGTTTCGATTGTTGACGTTTAGCGAGGTACGTGTTGAGTCGGGTTTTGAACATTTCCGTCGCTACACCGGTTGCTTGGCTTACTCGCTGCGATAACGGACCGTCCTTGCTGAAAGCCAGTGCTGACAGGCGTTTGACTGGCTCAGCGGATTTAGGGGCCTCGGATTCGTTGGGCGGGCTGGTATGTGGTCCAGACATTGACCGGTCTTGGAGGGATAGAGGAGGAATTTCCGTGTCTTTTGCCACATCTCTGTTAGTGAGATCAGGTGACGATGTTTCGGACTTTATGGAGAGGGGTCGAGAATTAAGCTCACTCGTTGGTTCTGAACTCACTTTGCGACTTTCTTGACCACGAGCCTTTTGAGCGAGTACTCGGGCAGCAGCCTCGGCTGCCCAGTCTTTGTTGTTATCCCGTGATGGTGACGTTCCCGCAACGTTTGTTAGATCTGTTTCAACGACTGCAGGGGCGCTCGACACCGACGTAAAAGACGCAGACCTGCCTGTCCGGCCTTTGGGATTCTGATCGGAAAGCGGGGAAGGCGAAGCCGTTTCTCTCGTCGGTGATTGGAGGGTCGTGCGGATGCGCCGTTTGGGGCCGAGATTCTCGACTGAACCATTACCTTCATTGGTTTCTTCTGATTTGACCTCTTCAGAAGCTTGGTTGGCTGTATCTCCCTCCGCAATTTCCATCATCTCTTTTTCGACTGCATCAACGTCACCTACGGCAGCAGGGTCGTTCGGGTGTTCGATTGGTTCATCCTCTCTTCGTTCCCATATTCCACCTCTGTAGAACGAGCCTATTGTCGGCAGGAAGGCGATATCGTCCATATTTGGCAGAACAATACTTTCCTCAATCTGAAGTTATAAAAATCAAAACAAAAGAGGTAATACCGCATCCCGTATTCTGCTTTCGATGGCACGCAGAACCATTGTGTACGTTATCTGACGAGAACTGACGATGGGCTCGATTGTCAGATCCATAACCGGAGTCTCGTAGAATCCAACCCAAATTCGATTGGTCGGCGGTTTCTTGATTTTCAACATCAATTTACCCTCCAACCGTTGAATCGTGACGGCGAGAGAGAGACTGACTTGACGCGGCTTGAATCGAGATCCAAGCTGAAGTGTCGCGACGGTAGCAATTTCCATCCGAAACCCGCCGTTATACGTAACATTGACCTCGCCCGTTAATTCGCCCGCGGCAGACAACTCCTTGAGACGAGGTTGCGTGAACACAGGAGCCTGCGTTCCAACCTTGACTTTTTGCACTTTGATATCGGACAAGAATGCCGGTCTATTTATTCGCGCGATTTTCTTTGTTATTTTCATGATGCAGATTTCCTCCATATGCCTCGTCTCATAGACCCCAAGGAATATTCTGCCGATTAAAGCATTCAGCCATCTCGTTTGAAGTTGGGCATCGGTAGAGTGTATTGAATGAATAAGGGATATCATGTGAGCGGGATCAAAACGAGCCGGCACGGCTTCGAAAATTGGATCCTTTGGATCGACGCTTTTGGTGGAGGTGGGAGATGGTTTCGAGCCTCGAAGAAGGGCGAAATACCAGTCTTCTTTCTCGCTGTTCGTGGTTGGGAAGAGAAAGTAAGCGTTTTCAGGAGGTTTTGTATGGTGGGCGATTTTCTTGGGATCGCAGCTTCCTGGCTCATGCTTTGGTTTGACAGCGGAATTGTCCGGATCTTTCCTGGACAGACAAATGGCATTTGGTTTGAGGAAGAGGATATTGTCATCATCGTACGGAGGCCACTATCATTAGGTTTCTGAAGACATTAAGGAACGTACGAGTGAGGTCAGGTAATGTTGGAGGACGATGACATGTTTGACGTCTGTCTGATCGTCGGAAGTGTACAAGAACAAGTTTCCTGGCGATTAGAGCCGGTTTTGCAGTTACCATACCATGCTTCAGAATAGCGTAAAACATGGCGGCTTTCGATTTCAAGAAATTCGAACCACTTTGATTTAGCGTTGCTTCCTGGCGGTCCTGTCGATCGAGGAGCGAACGCATCTTGTCCATGTACTTTCCCTTCTGATTGCCGGGTATCTTGTCAGGACCAATAAGACCGATACTCGAGTCGTATTCCCGACTGACCTGGAGCCAGCCAACCTTGTGCGCATCGACACCCTCGAGTTCATCTTCGTCTCTCAGGTCTTCGCCGGCAAAGTGTTCTTCAGAGACGGAGGAGGCTTCTTTCGCAGGCAGAGGCCTGTTGTTTTCGGGCGGGGGTGCGAGTGGAGAGGTATAATAGACGAAAGCAAGGGCCGCAGCGAGGAGGAGAGGGATGAGAGTGAACCCTCCAAACACATAGACGCAGACCAGGAACCGTAGGCTGACCTCCATCGTGTCCGGCGGAACGACGACGTCGGCCGGCGTGGCAACGGCACTACGCGAAATGCGTGGATCTGCGCAGGGCTATGTCTAATATCTCCTGAAGGGGAGAAGAGAGCGTCGCTGCCACCTTTGGTGGAGGAGACGCATGGAGGCAAACGGAGGATCGCGATTCTTCGATGACTGTGGGCTGACCGGGTGACGTTGTCTTGTTGATGGATCGGCATGATATCCCGACGCAACTTTTCAGGTCGCGGGCCCTGGGTCTGGATGGTCAATGCATCGGGAACCACCCGACCACGTTTTCACCATTCGAGTTATACAAACGGATTCTCGAATTAATAAATCTCCATTTCCATATCATATCAATAGGTCGTAGTGTTTTCGTCGATCTATCATCCAAGGGTATCATCCCCCCCTCAACTAATCCCAATCCGTATGGCCTCCGGTTCCCAAAGACTATGTTCTCGCTGACGTTCCCTCGCGTCAAATAACCCAAGCGAGAACGGTCCATCATTCTCCCCAACCGACGACGTCGCAGCCTCGATATTATCCCACACCTTTGCCGGAATTTCTGTGATGATTTGACTTGACGGCTTGACCATGACCAGGTTCTCGAAAAAGGCGTTTTGTCGTTTGAAGGGGAGAAAGGTTTCCAGCTGCGGGGACTTGGATGATTCGAAATAAGCCATTATTCTACTTAGATTATTCTGTGACGACTGTAATTCTGCCCACAGTTAGCTCGAAATTGCGGGGAGACAGAGAACCATCGTAAAAGCAGAGGATTACATCATAAATGTAGTTGGCCAGCAGCTTTTCTTTTGAGATGTGCGGATTCTGGGGTTAGAAATGGTGGGTAAGGGTACAGTACGTCCATGAGTTCGACAAGAGTTGATATCCAAACGTCCAATTCAATATTATCCGAGGCGCCCAGAGCAGCCCATCTCAAAATGAAGATTCTTAAACATAATATAAAGCTGCAATTAGCCGCGAAAATCCACCATGTCACATACCAATAAATCAATTCCGTTCGTGAGGGTATGGGTGGAGAACTTGTCCCGAATACGAGGTCGTTAAACGTTTCAGATGAGGGTTTGTCTTCATGGTCCAGCAGTCCCGCTATACATCTAACTTTCTCGAGGAGTGCTTTCCCCACCGTTCTTGTATCCATCGATGATAAAGGCTCTGTTGGAGAACTCGACGTCGTGGCCTCGAATAACTTGAATGCTGAAGCAATTTTCTCACATGTCCAGATCTCGGGATGCCGGCCATCTGGGAGCGTCCCGGAGGGTAAGGGGGCAGCTTCTAAGAATGATTTTTCCAAGTGATCCCGTAACTATAATCAGTCTCGTCCAAGAAACGGGACTATACCAATTGCTTTGACTCGGCATTCAAACTCTTGACCAGATCAACTGATTTCCCGGCCTGACCCTGGCCAAGAACACTTGCAATAATCCTCTCAACAAGTTCCCCGGACTTTTCCCCCACCGCAACATTCGACAACCTCGAATACTCCAATACAAGCCGTAAATTAATCCGACATAAATTCATCGAAAATTCATTCGTGTTCTTAAATATCTGTTCGAGATTCTCTCCGAAGTCTGACGCGTCCATATCATCCTGTGTCCCGAGGATATTTCGGAATGCCGAGATTGTGAGGTGGAGGGCTGGCGTATCGCCGAGGGCGACAATGGGTTCGATGATGTGAGTTAAGAGGATGGAGGGACGGTGGATTGCTGTGCGGAGCATCCTGGGGGACTGAATGACATTGATCACATAGGTACGGATGTCTTCTGGACCTTTGCCGGCGAGCATGAGGAGCGATCGGAAGAGAATTGCCTGGTGTTCGAGACAGGTTTCGTTAGAGGAGATTCTGTGCAGGACCGATTGTAGGGATAGAAAGGTCTGTTGTTAGCAGAACAAAAAGATAATGTAAGTAGTCTACCGTCATCGAGAGACATAGTTTTGTCCCGGACTCCGCACAGATAAGATTTGAAATCTGGCACAACAATTCGAAAAGTTGTGTTTCCGAAAGATCCTGCGACATTAACCCCATCCATGAGTGGCAGAATACCTTTCCAGACCCAGGCTTACTAACCATCTTTGCGACCTGCGCAATAATATCCTCGATAGCAACGATCTCCCCCGCAACAAGATTCGCAACAATCCACCAAACACCCTTCCCATCCTCCCCAATAACGGCCTTGATCCCCTCCAAAGCCCATTCCCCCGCAACCTCTTCCAGCTGCACGATATCCGCCCCGTTCAAGAGATCTATGAAAGCTGTCATCCCCGCAATGTCAAATGTGCATTCCTTGGCAGTGGCCGTAAGCACGCGTTGAAAGAGTGGGGCGTCAAAAGCGCCTGTGGCAGTGAGAAGGCGAAAAGATTCTTCGGCTGAGGAGGGGTCGCGGATTGCTAGGGTTTCGAGGCCATGGTCAGACAGGGGTGAGGCAGAAGCACCTGCTGGATAGGCGAGGGGGATGGACTGCGGGGATTGAGAGCAGTCGTCGAGGAGTTGGGCGAGAGTGGGGTAGGAAGAGGAGAGGTGAGTGTGTAGGCTGCCTAATAAGGAGGTCGTCGACGTGTAGGGTCTCGAGCTGGTGAATGTTTGGCGCCACTGGTGTTAAATATGCATGGAACGGATTTTGTACGCTTGCTGCAAGAGCATCAATGACGGTGGGTAACATGCCCATGCCCTCAAGAGGAGCATGCCAACTTGCCACAGCAGTAATAAGCGTAATCAACGTATCCTGTCTCGAATTATTCCCCAAAGCAAGCATCAAGACATCCATCAATCGTCGAAACTCCTGAACAACCGTCAAAATCCGAATCACAATCTGTAGCTGTCTCGGATATGCCTGGCGCTCCCATACTTTATGAGCCTGAAACCGGTCCGCAATTCGAGTCGCAAGGGCAGACTTAGAGTTCCTCGACAACGATTGAAGCCATTCGAGTTCGGAGGGGTCAAAATCGTTGATGCCGGGCTCAATGTCCATGTATTCTTCGTCTGTGAGCCAGGGCAGACCAGTTGATGCGAGAGCATCAATCAACTCTTTTACGAGCCGCAATTCAGATTCAAATTCGATTTGTGCGCGATGCAAAATCATATCCCTCGTATTCTGTGCAGATTGTGGTGCATTATGAATTGGCAATTCGACCAGCAGCCGAAGACATCCCTTTGCATCCTAAAAATCAACACCCATGTGATATGAGAGTTTAGAGTACGGAGTTTTGAATCCAGCCTCGTGCGATACAGCGACGAAGAAGCCATGAATATGAAATCACACGTCGCTCAAGAAGATCAGATAACAACAAGATGAGCCGCTGCAGCTCATCTACCGAGGTCGCCCGGGTCTCAAAATACTTAACAACCCCATCCTGCACAGCGAACCTTTCTTCAGAAGGCCATTCTGCAAGGATACTCGAAACGAGAAAGATCCGTCGATATCCCGGCCTAAACCTCGTGATAGCATAATCACACAACGTACGCAAGAGAAGTTGCATATCGGAGGCGACGGAGTAGACTTTTGCTGCAACCAAAGAAGGGTTAACGGGGATCGCGGTTTCGTCGAGGATCTTGACGACACGGGCTTGCGGCGGTTCCAAGTCTGGAAGGAAGGGTCTTATTTCGGGATCTGAGAGGTTTGCGTTTCGGAGTTGGATCGTCTCGTAGATAGTTTGGATTTCGGAGGTGGCACTGACGAGACATTTTTGCAGGATTGGGGAGAGAGCTGACCACCGTTTCGGGAGGATGAGGTAGTCAGGATGTTTCAGGAGGATTGTTTGTAGTTTATCGGAGATAGAGGCGACTACTGGGGCGAGGATGGGTGCTTTTGACGATTTGAAAATCTAGAATACGTTAGAACCACGTTTGGGCAACGGATACAAGTACTTGATCAACTTTATCGAGGATGAGTTCTGTGAGTTTACGGCCTGTTGCACGACGAGCGATGAGATCATCCCAAAAGATGCCAATCAAGATGACAATGATGGGAGACACTTCGATACTTGATTTCTCCGTAAACGTCAGACACCATTTCAAAAACGTCGTCTGATCAATCAACTGTTCCGCATACAAATACGTCACGAGTCGCAGCCTACTCATCAACTCAAAGCGCCTCGGAGCAGGCCATACGTATAGGTCATCCTGAGCCGCCAACGCTGCTGATCGTCGGCCTTCTTCTCCTTGCCACACTCCTCAATGACGTTCTCGAGGAACGTGGCAACCTGCCCTGTCCATTCAATGACCCACTTACTCTCCACACTCTCCTGCGCCCCCTTCGGAAGCCCCTTCCGCTTAACAGCACGCAATTCGTTGACACTAATCACACGAATAAACCAAATAGCGCGATTTACAGGCACGCTCTTCGTACAAATTTGTTCGAGCAGTAAACGTCCGCGGATCCCGTGAGGTACCTGTCTTGTCAACCGTCGCAGGGATTGAGCGGGGTTAGCCAAGTCGCGCAAGTATTGTTCTCGTTTTTGGTCGGTGAGGGTGACGCGGGGCGGGACACGGAATGTCGTCGGGTTTTTGATGAGTGATTCTTTAACGCGGTGATGAAGGACGGCAAGGATGAATTGGGAAAAGTTTTGCAGCGTGGATTTTTCCAACATTGACTGGCCGATGGGGTCCTGGGCGGAACTGCTCGATTCATTCTATAGGAATAAAAGTTAGCATCTGCTTGCTTTATCTTTTGGCCGTGGCAGTGGCAGACGAGGTAATACTTGAACAACGGATTTATTTTCAAAGCCATCGGTGATCGCTTTTTCGGAGAGAATGTATTCCTCCTCCGTTCCCTTTGACGGATAGAAATCAGGATAGCCTATCAGACATCAGTAATCTGCGAAAAGGAACTATTGCGAACGAGCACCGGCAGCAGGATCCCGTGAGTAGGGGAGTAAGTCCCATGGCGGCTTTAATTCAACGTCTTCCTTCTCCCGCCGCTCCTTGTCCCGAGCGGCCTGCCCCAGCTTTGCAGCTGAGGCAAGCCCAGTGTCGGCCGACGCAGGAACAGCTGCTCCAACAGCGGGTCTCTTGACGGTCGTGGCGGTAGAGGCGGTAGAGGCAATTCCTCGTGCGCCGGCGGCTGCAGATTTCACCATGGTCAGTTTGGCGGAAACAAAAATTGCGATAAATAAGGCGAAGTGGGGAGGGGGACTACTGGGTCTAGCCGTCATCGGCTGCATGGGGAGATGTTGTTCGATAGTTGCAGGTTACAGGAAGTGGGTGGGCGCTGAGCGGCGCTTTGCCGGGGTCGACTCTCTAACTGGCGTTGGCGGGGCGTCGTTTGATGGCTGGCAGGGCTGTCAGTGGCAGCGGCAGTGGCTAACCGCAGGACATATTGCGCTCCGCAACGCACGCGGACCAGCACAGACAAATAACGTTGCGAATGGGTCACTGGTCGAACCAAGACGGACAGAATTGCGCGCGAGCGAAATGAAATCGAGCACGCCGACGCTCTCGAGGAAACGAGAGACTTCGGAGGGAGGCGATCGGAAGAGGGGTGGGTGATCAATAAGAATTAGCCGATTGATGGATAGTAAAGTGCTGATCTCTTCCCTCTGTGTTGCGTAGGCCTCTCCGGTTCCCGCCACTCCCCACGCCGGAGAACCGCGGAGTTCGAATATTAGAAAAGTTAGCGGGTAGAAGCAAGCGTGCGAAAGTAATTTTCTCCTTCGAGAGCGGGAAACGACCTGTGCCGATATGCAATAATGACGGCAAGTTGCAGCTCAACCTTTGCTATTTCATTGAAATATCTTTCGTAATTTATTTATAAACGTAAGAGACAATTTGCAAAGAGGCAAACTTTATTCACGATTGTCATAGGAAGCTCGAGGCTACTGGTCGTCCACAGTGGGTACAACCTAAAAAGCCTGAGCCTAAATTGCGCTGGTATGATTGCCACACTTCCCCAATCAATTTGATTGGGGGACGAGGAAAGTGCTGACCAAGCCGGAACTAGGGGAAAATTCGGTGGAACTCCACGGTGTTGTGCCGACATCAACAATGTCCGGGAAGGATCCACGAAGGTACGCGATGCCCAATCCATACCATTGTGAGGGTCATCGAGATGACGTATGTGAGCAGAGAAGATTTAATTGCGCCGTACGTGCGAGCCCATCCGGAACGAGAGGTCCCTGAGCGTACGTCACACTCCATGAAACTCTCGTTCCCGTCCATGCTAAAGATCTTTTCATACAGCGTTCGGCGGTTCAGCCGCTCAAGCCATGTCCATGGGAGTCATGATCCTCCGCTCCAAAGTATTTGATGTTCCCTTTTCATGTCTAGCTGACTGCGTTTACAGTACATTGCCTGGCTGAGTTTCCTCATTTCGCTCTCTGCGTTTTTCCGTGATCGGCCTTCCGTCTCGACCAAGAGCGGCAAGAGTCCGTGGCTTACCATCATGGTGTCTTGTTCCTCGCTTATCGTCGCGTACATGTAATCGCCAGATTTGCCATTTATCAGCAAGCTGATGTTGCAGGTCGATTATTCTGCCACAGAAACCAGTATTTCCTGGAAAACCCGCCTCTCCAACGGAAGCTGCGTCGCCTGTACCTGATGCAACCCCATAGGACATATTAGACAATGAAGCAAACCAACTCGCTAGGTTCATCTATAGTCTATCTAAATCTGTTTAGGCGGCCCCTCCATACCCCACGTTTTTCCAGACTTTTCTGTGAATGAAATAGAAAAGTCCGTAAACCTAACCCACGCCACTTCTATGAAAACGGGCGCATCACATAACTCATCGCCCCCAATAAACGCTTCACATCGGCTCGTCTCGCTAACCCAAACACTCCAAAGCGAAACACTCTTAGCTTCAGCACACCACATCTCCACTGCCAGAGAGAGCCAGCAAACGACAGAGCAGCAAACACAAGTCTTCCACAGTTGTATGTGTATGTATCCCTTGACTCTTCATCCTCTTCCCGACTCGACGGCCCCGTGCGAGTCGGAGTACCTTGTTTCCGCACTCCTCTATTTAAGCTTTTCTGGAATGTGTCCTAATGTGATTTTTGTGTAGCAAGTGCGATCCAAAACCTACAAAAATTTGATCCCTTCGCCGACACCGGCGACGACACTTCCTCCTCGACCGGCAACTACGTGCACATTCGTATTCAACAGCGCAACGGTCGCAAGACGTTGACCACCGTCCAGGGCCTTCCCGCTGAATATGATCAGAAGAGAATCCTAAAGGCTCTCAAGAAGGTACTGTCCCCTCTCCTCCCTTTCTCGCCCATGACCCCGCTCTTGCGTCTCTCCGTTGGGTGGCGGCGCTACGTCGTCCATGGCTGACTTTCTTTGTAGGATTTCGCATGCAACGGGACTATTGTTCAAAGTGAGGAATTGGGAGAGGTCATTCAACTTCAAGGAGATCAACGAAACAAGGTCTTTGAATTCCTTTCAAAGACCCTTGGCATGAAAGCCAACGCCATCAAAGTCCACGGTTTCTAAATTCACATCCCAACAGCCGGCCCCCATTCCAGAGGCCCGCCCCCAGTAACTTTTCTTTTTTTCAACCTCACACCCGCTTTATTTCCTTAGTCTACCCCTTCCTTTCCTTCGACGGTTCAGTTTTTCCCTATTTTCTTTTTTCAGTGGTGGTGTTTTCGGGTATATGTCCCGTTTTCCACATCGTCAATGGTGACTCCTATCATAAACGAATCTCATCTTACCATTCTCCTTGGTCGCACGGGGAGTCTTAGAAAGGAGTGTCTACAGCATCGGAAAGCGTCGATGGGTAGACGGAGATCGGGAGTAAGTATGGATAGCAGGGATCGACATCGACGGAGGGAGAATGGAGTCTTTCTTTTCAATATAGGTTGAACTGTTTTCCTTCGCTTTTACTGTTTTGGTTTTGTATGTAGTGAGCTATGGATAGCTGGAATGGCTTTGCATAACATTATTTTCTCTTTGCCCTGTGACTTTCCATTTCATCCGATTTTCTGTATTTAATTGTCTTTGGACCCAACCCAACCATATCATCTCGTGCGAAAGCACAATGCTGACCACTAGGTAAGTCAAGCATTAATCTAATGTCATGATCAAATGCGGTAGACGTGAATCAGGGGGTGCGTGTAAACTCTTCCTAGGGCCACGCACGTGTTTCTTATTTACATAAATTATCCTTCTCCTCCACTTAATTTTCCATCTTTACTACTGCCCCTTCACCTTTTATAAGCCTCCGCACTCATCACGCACAAACATCAATGGACGCCCTCCCCCTTGTCGATGTAGCCGCCAATACTATCCTCACTGAGTCGGGTGACTCCCTATACCAACAACCTTCTGCACCCTCCAACGACGAAAACGTTGAACGTGTCAAGGGCAAGTGGGGCGAGGATCTCAACACAGCTTTCCAGTATGAGAAATATACTGGGGAGCAAGTCCACGGGGTGGGGGACTGGGCCTCCAGCGCCGCTCGTTACGAGTGGAACGATGAATTTGAGTCGGGGGATATTGCTCCGCGGGATGAAAAGCTAGAGAGGCAACTCTTTGGAGATGAGAATGAGGGGCCAATGGGGATTAACTTTAACAAGTACCGTGCCTTCCATCTCACTCGATTTTGCAAACCACTTCTTTTCTGTTTGCTGGATTAATTGCGGACGGCGACTGATGGTAGGTACGACCAAATCAATGTGACGTACAAGTCCACTGAAAAGGTCGTCCCGATTATGAAGGTATATGATGGTCCATCTCACAGGTCTGATATTTAGTTTGAGGATGCTAGGCTTCACCCCGTCATGCTTGATAACGTCAGGCTCTCAAAATATTCCATCCCGACCCCTGTACAAGTAATCTTCCCGTCTTGGCAGCCATCTCACGCGTCCACGTAGAAATACGCAATACCAATCATCACATCTGGCGCCGACATGCTCGCCTGCGCCCAAACAGGTATCCCCCGCCATCTCCGTTTCCCGGCCGCCTCCCATCTCACTCGCTAATCCCCATAGGCTCCGGGAAAACCGCAGCCTTCCTCATCCCTGTGCTCTCCAAACTCTTTGGCAAAGCACTCAAACTCAAGGCCCCACGTCCCAAACCGGGCCTGGAATGGGGCTACCAAGCCCAGCCACTCATTCTTGTCCTCGGCCCCACGCGCGAACTTGTCTGGCAGATCTTCGATGAAGCGAGGAAGTTCTGTTACAGGAGCATGTTGAGGCCTTGGTACCCCGTCCCCGATCAGATGGAATTGACCATAGTGTTGTGTACGGCGGAGCCGAATGGGTTCCTCAACGTACCGAGTTGCAGAGGGGGTGCGATGTTCTCATCGCCACACCTGGACGACTCCTTGATGCAATGATGAAAAATTGCGTCGGGCTTGATCGCGTTCGGTATCAATACCATGGTACTCTGGTTCGCTGATCCAAGTTATCTTGTCCTTGATGAGGCAGACAGAATGCTTGACATGGGCTTCGAGTCCGATGTCAGGAAAATTTTGGAGTACCTCACGGAGGATA
>Ga0335081_10008596_pt1 | contig 16380 bp, 13 predicted proteins | sample Lox_Sample_35_FD_206713 | JGI IMG/M metagenome (GOLD analysis project Ga0335081, IMG submission 206713) | Soil microbial communities from Loxahatchee National Wildlife Refuge, Florida, United States - Lox_Sample_3.5 | ecosystem: Environmental > Terrestrial > Soil > Wetlands | place: USA... | reverse complement strand
CTGGCCGGGCACCTGGCCGCGGCGACGTGCCGGTTCCTGGTCCTGCTCGCCGATTTCGACGCCCGGCGGGGCTGGGCCAGCTGGGAGATGGGGTCGTGCGCGCAGTGGCTGTCGTGGAAGTGCCAGATGTCGTCGGGCACGGCCCGCGAGCATGTCCGGGTGGCGCGGGCGCTGCGGGAGCTGCCGGTGATCCGGGCCCGGTTCGCCGCGGCGGAGCTGTCGTACGCCAAGGTCCGCGCGCTGACCCGGATCGCCACCCCGGCCATCGAGGCCGGGCTGGCCGAGCTGGCCGGGCCGATGACCGCCAATCAGCTAGAGCGGTTCGCCCGGGCGCACCGCCGGGTCACTCAGGCGGATGACGCGGACGCCCGGGTGCGCCGCCGCCTCGTGTGGCGGTTCGAGGAGGACGGGTCGCTGTCCGGCTCGTTCCGCCTGCCGCCACTGGCCGGGGCGGTACTGCTCAAGGCGCTGCGCGCCGCCTGCGCCGACCTCGCGGGCCTGCCATCCGGGCCGTTGGCCGGCGTTTCCGCGGAAACGCCCGCGGCCCCTGGCACCGCCCCGGATGCGGACGCCCCGGGCCATGGCACCCCGGTGGTCCGGACGTCCTCGGACGTGGCTGACGGCCTGGTCGCCATCGCGGAGTCGTTCCTGGCCGGGAAGATCGCCGGGGTCGATGACGCGGAGGTGTACCAGGTCGTGGTACACGCCGGCACCGATGTCCTGACCGGGCAAGCCGCCCCGGCCGACGTTTCCGCGGCTACGCCCCCGCCCGCAGTGCGGGTGCCCGCGGATCCGGCCCGGTGCCATGTCGAGGAGGGCCCGGCGGTCAGCGTGTCCACCGCGCAGATGCTCGCCTGCACCGCGGCGCTGTCCTGGATGACCCACGGCAACGCCGGCGAGATCCTGGCCCTGGGACGGCGCCGTCGTCGGCCCAGCTCCGCCATCCGCCGCGCCGCCCGGGAACGGGACGGGTGCCGGTGCCGGTTCCCGGGGTGCGAGTCCCGCCGCACCGACCTGCACCACATCCGGCACTGGGTCAACGGGGGCCGTACCGACCTGGACAACCTGATCAGCTTGTGCCCCTGGCACCACAAGCTGGTCCACGACCGCGGCTACCTCATCGCTGCCCCGCCACCCGGCGGAGGCACGTTCGCGTTCTTCTGCCCGGACGGCACCCCGCTGCCGTCCAGCCCGCCCCTGCCCGAGCCAGACGGCCCGATCGGCCAGGCCCACGACGCGGACATCACCCCGGACACGATCATCCCGCCCTGGTACGGCGAGCGGCTCGACCTGAACCACGCCATCTGGACCTGCTTCGCCAACGCCCGCACCAGGGAGGAACGCGAGCGCGACCAGGATGGCGACCCGGCAGACCGGGGTCGCGTGACCGTCTACGAACCCGAAGACTGGGCCGAACGCTACCGCCGGTACTGCGAGCACACCCCCCGGCGCACCGGCCCCACCCTGATCCCGATTCAGGTGTGACCCGGTCGGCGCGCCAGGCCGTCGGGGAAGGCTGGTCTCCGTTAAGGTGGTGAGCACCGGTTGATAACTAAACGCGCAGGCCTCCCGGGGGCACGCGTGGTGCGCAGCATGCCCGAACCGGGCGGGTACTAGGAGGCGGGACGTCATGGCAGAGTCCGGTGCGCCGTTCGCTCACCTGCACGTGCACACCGAGTACTCCATGCTGGACGGCGCCGCCCGGCTGAAGGACCTGTTCGCGGAGGTCAAGGACCAGGGCATGACGCACGTGGCGATGACCGACCACGGCAACATGTACGGCGCCGCCGAGTTCCACCGGCAGGCCAGGGACGCCGGCATCACCCCGGTCATCGGGATCGAGGCCTACGTCGCGCCCGAGGCCAGGAGCAACCCGAACCGGGTCCTGTGGGGCCAGCCGCACCAGAAGAAAGACGACGTCTCCGCGAGCGGCGCCTACCTGCACAAGACGATCTGGGCGCAGGACAAGCAGGGTCTGCATAACCTGTTCAAGCTGTCGTCCCGTTCCTATGCCGAGGGCTGGCTGGTCAAATGGCCGCGGATGGACAAGGAGATCATCGCCGAGCATTCCGCCGGGCTGATGGCTTCCACCGGCTGCCCCTCTGGCGAGCTGCAGACCAGGCTCCGCCTGGGCCAATTCGATGAGGCGCTCAAGGCCACGGCGGAGTGGCGGGACATCTTCGGCAAGGAGAACTACTTCCTTGAGCTGATGGAGCACGACCTCGACATCGAGCGCCGGGTCCGCGACGGGCTGCTCGAGATCGGCAGAAAGCTCGGCATCCCGCCGGTCGTCACCAACGACTCGCACTACACCCGCGAGAGCGACGCCGAGAGCCACGACCTGCTGCTGTGCATCCAGACCGGCAAGACGCTAGCCGACGCGGACCGGTTCCGCCTCGAGGGCGGCGGCTACTACATCAAGTCGGCGGCGGAGATGTACCGCCTGAACAGCGGCGATATCTGGCAGGAGGGGTGCCGGAACAGCCAGCTGCTGATCGCGGACCGGGTGGACGCGAGCGGCATGTTCGAGTTCATCAACCTCATGCCGCGGTTTCCCATCCCGGAGGGCTACGCCTCCGAGGAAGAGCTGTTCCGTGCCGAGGTGTGGAAGGGCATGGACCGGCGCTACCCGGACGGCTACGACGAGCAGCGCCGTAAGCAGGCCGAATACGAGATCCAGGTCATCTGTCAGATGGGTTTCCCCGCCTATTTCCTCGTGGTGGCGGACTTCATCATGTGGGCGAAGAACAACGGCGTGGCGGTCGGCCCGGGCCGTGGCTCCGCGGCCGGCTCGATCGTCTCCTACGCGATGGGCATCACCGACCTCGACCCGCTCCACCACGGCCTGATCTTCGAGCGCTTCCTCAACCCCGAGCGCGTCTCCATGCCCGACATCGACATCGACTTCGACGAGCGTGGCCGGGCCGACGTGATCAGGTACGTGACCCAGAAATGGGGCTCGGACCGGGTGGCGCAGATCGTCACCTACGGCACGATCAAGGCCAAGGCCGCGATCAAGGACGCTTGCCGGGTGCTCGGCTTCCCGTACGCGCTCGGCGACCGGATCACCAAGACTTACCCGCCCGCCGTGCTGGGCAAGGACATGCCGCTGACCGGGGTGTTTGACGAGGCTCACCCCCGGTATAAGGAAGCCACCGAGATCCGTGCCCTCTACGAGGCTGAGGCCGAGGTCAAGCAGGTCGTCGACAAGGCACGCGGCATCGAGGGCCTGATCCGGCAGCCTGGCGTGCACGCAGCCGGCGTGATCATGTCGGCGGAGCCGCTGACCGACCACATCCCGGTGTGGACCCGGCATGCCGATGGCGCCGTCATCACGCAGTTCGACTATCCGACCTGCGAGGGCCTCGGGCTGCTGAAGATGGACTTCCTCGGCCTGCGCAACCTGACGATCATGGCCGACGCGGTCGCCTTGATCAAGAGCAACCGGGGCACTGAGATCGACCTGCTCCGCCTGCCGCTCGATGACAAGCCCACATACGACCTGCTCGGCCGGGGTGACACGCTCGGCGTCTTCCAGTTCGACGGCGGCCCGATGCGGGCCCTGCTGCGGCTGATGAAGCCGGACAACTTCGAGGACATCTCCGCGGTCGGCGCCCTGTACCGGCCGGGTCCGATGGGGGTGAACTCGCACACCAACTACGCGCTGCGCAAGAACGGGCAGCAGGAGATCACGCCGATCCACCCGGAACTCGAAGAACCGCTGCGCGAGGTGCTCGAGCCCACCTACGGGCTGATCGTCTACCAGGAGCAGGTACAGAAAGCCGCCCAGATCCTGGCCGGCTACACGCTTGGCCAGGCGGACCTGCTCCGCCGGGCCATGGGCAAGAAGAAGAAGGAGATCCTGGACAAGGAGTTCGTCCCGTTCCACCAGGGCTGCCGGGAGCGTGGTTACTCCGACAAGGCCATCCAGGCCGTCTGGGATGTGCTGGTCCCGTTCGCGGGCTACGCCTTCAACAAGGCGCACTCGGCCGCGTACGGCCTGGTCTCGTACTGGACGGCCTACCTCAAGGCGAACTACCCGGCTGAGTACATGGCCGCGCTGCTCACATCGGTCGGCGACGACAAGGACAAGTCCGCGCTCTACCTGAGCGAGTGCCGCCGGATGGGCATCAGGGTGCTGCCGCCCGACGTCAACGAGTCGGTGGCGACGTTCGCCCCAGTCGGTAAGGACATCAGGTTCGGCCTGGCGGCCATCCGCAACGTGGGTGTCAACGTGGTCGAGGCGATCATCTCGGCGCGTAAGTCCAAGGGCCACTTCACCGGGTTCTCGGACTTCCTGCGCAAGGTGCCTCTCGTCGTGTGCAACAAGCGGGTGATCGAGTCGCTGATCAAGGCGGGTGCCTTCGACTCGTTCCAGGACGCGCGTAAGGGCCTGGTGCTCGTGCACGAGCAGGCCGTCGACGCAGTGATCGACATCAAGCGCAACGAGGCGATCGGGCAGGATTCGCTGTTCGGCGGCGACACCGAGTCCGAGGCGGTCTTCGATGTGCCCGTCCCGGCGGGGGAGTGGGACAAGAGCACGCTGCTGAACTTCGAGCGCGAGATGCTCGGGCTCTATGTCTCCGACCACCCGCTGCTCGGCATCGAGCACATCATCGCCAGGGAGAGCGACTGCCCGCTGGCCGACCTGATGGCCGACGAGGCCGAGCCGCGGCCGCGGGCTGGCGACCGGTCAGATGCGCAGATCGTGAAGATCGGCGGCATCCTGTCCGGGGTTCAGCGCAAGGTGACCAAGCAGGGTAACCAGTGGGCCGCGGCCACGCTCGAGGACCTGGGCGGTGCCATCGAGGTGCTGTTCTTCCCGCAGACCTACCAGTTGTACGCCACCTCGATCGCCGAGGACGCGGTGGTGGTGGTGAAGGGCAAGGTGGACCGGCGGGACGACGTGGCCAAGCTGATCGCCATGGACCTGACCATCCCGGACCTGTCCGTCGGCGACTCCGGCCCGTTCGTGGTGTCGATGCCGGTGGCCAGGTGCGTGCCGCCAGTAGTGGAGCGGCTCCGTGAGGTGCTGGTGACCCATCCGGGCCCGACGGAGGTACACCTCAAGCTGCGCGGCCACGAGCGCACCACGCTGGTCCGGCTGGACGACAAGCTCCGAGTAGCCACTTCACCCGCCTTGATCGGCGACCTGAAGCAGCTACTCGGTCCGGCCTGCGTCAGCTAGCGTGCGTTAGCTGGCGCGTGAGCCGATGAGCTGGTCGAGGAATGTCTTGTACATCCGCAGCGTCTCGCGCAGCGCCTCGGTGTCGGCGTTGCTGTCTTCGCCCCACCGGCCGCGCAGCGAGCGCTGCTGCTCGGCAATAGCGCTCTGCCGTTCCTCGATGGCCCGCTGCCGCTCCTGGATGGCCGCCTCCATCTTGGCGGTGACCTGGGCGACGATGTCGGCGGCTTCGGTTACCGAGCCTCGCGGGTCGTCGACGAACCTGAACTGGATCTCCTGCCATTGCGCGGTGAACTGCTCCGCGTCCGGGACCAGGTTCCCGTAGGTGAGATCGCTGAAGTCACCGAGCTTCCCGGCCGTCTCGCCGGGCCGGAGCCCGGGATCGGCCGCCTCGCCCGGCCGCAGCTCGCCATTGCCCGGGGTGGCCGCGGCTTCGCCCGGGGTGGCTACGGCGTCGGCCGAGGTGGTGGCCGCGGCGTGCCGTCCGGTGCTCCCGGTCGCGTCGGCCGCCGTCACCGGAACGTCGCCAGCCGGGACGTCGCCCGCCGGGACGTCGCCAGCCGGGGGCTCGCCCACGGGGGTACGGGCCGCCGGGACGTCCGCGATGGTCGCGGCACCGGGCTGACCCTCCGCACGCGCGGCGGGCATCTCGGCGGTTTCCTCGGCCGTGCGCCTGCCGGTGCCGAGCATGTCCGGGTCGGTCGCCGGGTGGTCCGCGGGGGTGTCGGGGCTGGTCACGGCGACCGCGCCGTCCTCGTGACCGGCCGCCGCGTCGGGGTCGTCCCAGTAGTCACGCTTCTGCGCGGGCTCCCGCGAGATCGGGCTGTCAGTCATGGCCGCCTCATCCTCCTGGGTCACCCACGGCGGGTTAGATTCGGGCGCGCCCGGCTGGGCCTCCGCGGCCGTCCGGTCCGCAGAAACCCGCTCCGCAGCGGCCCGGTCGTCAGCGTCGAGGTCTTGTTCGTCCCGCTCGGAGCCCCCGCGCAGCGCGGAAGCTACCTTCTGGAAGCGGGTCATCGGCCTGGATCCATCAGTGCGGGCTTCCTCGGTCTCGTCCTCTGGGACGACATCGTCGCGTACGACGTAGCCGGATCCCCTCGCCTGGCCGTACTGGTCCTGGGTCATAGCAATCATCTCTCCCGTGAGTGGCTGAAGGTATGTGCGTGCCTACCGGGGCGGGTACGCGGTCCGGCTGGCGTTCTCCGCGGCTCGCTCGTCGTTCCGCACGACCGCGTCGCGGTCCTCGGCCACGGCGTCCTCGGTAACGGGCTGACGGCTGACGCGTGCCTCGGTGACAGGTTCGGTGGTGACGGGCTCGGTGGTGACGGGCTCGACGGTGTCCGTGGTGCGCGTCCCGTCGGCACCGACGGCGTAAGGGTCTTCGGCGCGGTCACGGATCGCCGCGACCCGGTCCCGGGCCGGCTCGCCGCGGCCTTCGCGCAGTCCGGTCAGGTCCTCGAACAGCGCGCGGTAGTGGATCATGGCTTCCCTGAGCTGCTCGGTACTGGCCGAATCGGTGCGCAGGTCCATGGTCGTGCGGTAACCCTCCATCGCCCGGCCATGGTGGACGGACAGGGCGTCCAGGGTGGCGGTCCTGTCGTTGACGGGGTAGCCGCGATCACGCATCACATTCCCGATCAGCGTGTGCGCGGCGCCCACGGCCTCGGCCGGGGTGTCCACGAACCGCTCCTGGACCGCGGCCCAGTCGCCGCTGTAGCTGGCCTGCTGCTCAGGCGAAAGCTCGCGGATATTGAGCGCACGTACGCGTCGTTCCCGCTCGGCCAGCTCGGCGTCGGCCTTCCTCTTGCTGCCCAGCTTCTCAGCCAGGCGGTCGTACTCCGGGCCGAACTGGCGGCGTAGCCTCGCCCGCCGCATCTCAGCCGAGGCCACGACTACGACCGCCACCACGACGATGACAGCGATGACGATTCCTATAATTGCTCCGGTCGACATAATGACCTCCGTGAGGTGTCGGAACGGCATTCCGACTCCCCCCGATAAACCGGGCTAAACGGCCGTGATGATGTTCAGGGTCCGGTCAGGTTGCGCCGGATGGCGGCGAGTGCGGAGATTACTGCCTCGCGCTCGGCGGGCCCGAAGGTGGCCAGCGCCCGCTCGGTGAGCTTGTCCGTCTCGGCCGCGATGACGTCCTCCAGCGAGCGTCCGCGCTCGGTGAGCACCAGCCGGACCAGCCGCCGGTCGCCCGGATGGGGCTCGCGGCGGAGCAGGCCCGCCGCCTCCATCCTGGTGGCGGCCCTGGTCACGGTGGGGGTGGCCAGCCCGAGCCGCCGGGCGATCTCGCCGGGCGTCTGCCCGTCCTCGGCCCACAGCTGGCGCAGGATGAACTGCTGTCCCTGGTGCACGCCGTGCCGCGAGAAGGCCGCCGCGGTTGCCGCCGCCAAGGCGTGCTTGGTCGCCCAGAACACCGTCTGGAAGTCGGGCGCCGGCTGATCGTCTGCATGTGCTGGCTGGTCAGCACTCATTTCCTCGGACATGACAGCTCAAGCGTACGGCCCTGAAGTACGTTAGCCGGCTCATGGTAAACTCATTAACCGGCTAATGAATTTTCTGGAGGCATCGGTGAAACTCGGCATCAGCATCAGCACGTTCCCCTGGCCGGCGGAGGAGATCGGCCCGGAGGTATCCCGGATCGCCACGGCGGCCGACGAGGCCGGCGTGGACAGCCTGTGGGTGATGGATCACTTCTTCCAGATCCGCCTGACCGGGCTGCCGCCGGAGTCGCCCATGCCCGAGGCGTATGCGACGCTGGCCTTCCTCGGCGGCCTCACACGCCGGATCAAGCTCGGCACGCTCGTCACCTCGGTGGCGTACCGCCACCCGGGGGTCCTGGTCAAGACGGTCACCACGCTCGATGTGATGACCGGCGGCCGGGCGATCTTCGGGGTCGGGGCGGGCGCGCCGTGGAACATCGCGCCGGCCGGCCCGGGCACCGCCTTCGAGGCCGAGGGCCTCGGCATCCCGTTCCCCTCGCTGGCCGAGCGCTTCGAGCGGCTCGAGGAACTGCTGCAGATCGCGCATCAGATGTGGCGCGGCGACCAGAGCCCCTATGAGGGCCGGCACTACCAGCTGGTCCGTCCGCTCAATTCGCCTAACTCGGTGCAGCGGCCGCACCCGCCGATCCTGATCGGCGGCAGCGGGGAGCGCAAGACCCTGCGGATGGTGGCGCAGTACGCCGACGCGTGCAACCTGTTCGACATCCAGGGTTCGCAGTTCCGCGACGATCTCACCCGCAAGCTCGGCGTGCTGCGCGAGCACTGCGCTCAGGTCGGCCGCGACTTCACCGAAATCGAGAAGACCGTCGCCACCAGCTTCGACCTCGGCGAAGATCCCAAGGCCGGCGCCGTGGCATTGCTGGCTCACCTGCGCGAGCTGGCCGAAGCCGGCATCAGCTACGCACTGGTCGCGCCCGAGGGCCCGTGGGACGAGGCCCGCTTCGACGCGGTCGCCGCGATCCTACCCGACGTGCACGCCATCGAACCGGAGCAGGGCTGACGGGTACGATCGTGCGGTGAAGGGGCGACTGACCGCGTTCGCCGCGGCCCTGGCGGGTAGCGCGGTGCTCGGCGTGGCCGCCGGGCTCATCTGGGCCACGGTGGCGCCGCGGGCACTGCTGCAGGAGGTCGGACACGGCGAGGCCCAGCTCGTTAACGCGGAGAGCACCGCCTACATCCTCGCCGACGCCTGGTTCAGCCTGATCGCGGCGATCGGCGGGGCCGTCACCGGGATCGCGGGCTACCGGCTGCTGGTCCGCCGGGCCGGCTGGACCGCGGCGGCCGGCCTCGTCCTCGGCGCGGTGGCGGCGTCCCTGCTGATGCTGTGGACCGGCGAGAACATCGGGCTGGGGACCTACCACCACCTGCTCACCGCCAGCGCGGACGGTGTCTTCTTCCACGCCTCGCTGGCCCTGGGCGCCAAGAGCGCGCTGGCGTTCTGGCCGGGTCTCACCTCCCTGATCGTGCTGCTGGCCGAGTACGGCGGTCGCCGTCCGGCGTCCGAGGAAGCCCTACTCTCCGTAGACTAGGCGGGTGATTTCCCGTATCGATCTGCGTGGCCGCCCGCCCGCCAGCCTGAGCAGGACACAGCTAGCAGGCGTCCTGCCCCGCGCCGCGACCGACGTCGAGACGGCTGTCGCGCGCGTCCGCCCGATCTGCGACGACGTCCGGAGCCGCGGCGCCGACGCGGTCCGTGACTACACGGCCCGTTTCGACGGCGTAGACCTGGCCACCACCCGGGTGCCGCGACAGGCCCTGGAGGCGGCCCTGGCCGGGCTCGACCCGGACGTCCGGGCCGCTCTGGAGGAGGCCGCCCGCCGGACCAGGCGGGTACACGGCGCGCAGATCCCGGCCGAGATCGTCACCCGGGTCACCGGTGGTCTCACCGTCACCGGCCGCTTCGTCCCGGTCGGCCGGGCCGGGGTGTACGTTCCCGGCGGCCTGGTGGCCTACCCCTCCTCCGTCGTGATGAACATCGTCCCGGCCCAGGCCGCGGGCGTGACCTCGGTCGCGGTGGCGTCCCCGCCGCAGGTCAGCAACGGCGGCCTGCCGCACCCGTCCGTGCTCGCGGCGTGCGCGCTGCTCGGCGTGACGGAGGTGCACGCCGCCGGCGGCGCGCAAGCGCTGGCCATGTTCGCGTACGGCACGGAGGACTGCCCGCCGGCCGATGTCATCACCGGCCCGGGCAACGTCTACGTGGCGGCGGCCAAGCGCGTGCTGCGCGGCGTGGTCGGCACCGACGGCGAAGCCGGCCCGACCGAGGTGGCGATCATCGCCGACGACACCGCCGACCCCCGGCACGTCGCCGCCGACCTGGTCGCCCAGGCCGAGCACGACGAGCTCGCGGCGTGCCTGCTCGTCACCACCGACCCCGCCCTGGCGGACCGCGTCGACGAGGAACTCGCCGAACAGGTGCCCGCTACCCGGCACCGCGAGCGGGTCCGGAAAGCCCTCAACGGCCAGTCCGCGTGCGTGCTCGTCGACAACGAAGACGCCGCGCTCGCCGTCAGCGACGCCTGGGCGCCCGAGCACCTGGAGATCCAGGCCAGGGACGCGGCCAAGCTGGCGGCCCGGGTGACCAACGCGGGCGCGGTGTTCGCCGGCCCGTACGCGCCGGTCTCGCTCGGGGATTACCTGGCAGGCTCGAACCACGTGCTGCCCACCGGCGGGACCGCGCGGCATACCAGCGGCCTGTCCGTGTTCCCCTTCTTGCGGCTGGTGAACGTGGTCGAGTGCGACCGCGAGACACTGGCCGCCACCGCGCCGCTGATCGACGCGCTCGGCGGTGCCGAAGACCTGGCCGCGCACGTCGAGGCCGTCCGGGTGCGCGGCCAATCATGACGAAGGCTGATACCCCGCCCGTTCGGGACGACCTGAGCGACCTGACCCCGTACGGGGCCCCGCAGATCGACGTGCCGGTCCGGCTGAACACCAACGAGAACCCGTACCCGCCCAGCCCCGGCCTGGTCCGGGCGGTCGCGGACGCGGTCGCCGAAGCCGCCGCCACCCTGAACAGGTACCCGGACCGGGACGCAATCGAGCTGCGCAAGGACCTGGCCGACTACCTCGGGCACGGCTTGACCGGCGCTCACCTGTGGGCGGCCAACGGCTCCAACGAGGTCATTCAGCAGGTGCAGCAGGCGTTCGGCGGGCCCGGCCGGCGGGCGCTCGGCTTCGACCCCGGCTACTCCATGCACTCGCTGATTGCCCGGGTGACCTGCACTGGATGGGTCTCGGCGGCCCGCGACGAGGACTTCGGCCTGGACCCGGAGCGGGCAGCCGTCGTGATCACGCGAACCCAGCCGGACATCGTCTTCCTGACCTCGCCGAACAACCCGACCGGGACCGCCGCGCCGATCGGGCTGATCGAGGCGGTATGCGCCGCGGCCCCCGGCCTCGTGGTGATCGACGAGGCCTACGCCGAGTTCGCCCGCGAGGGCACGCCGAGCGCGCTCACCCTGCTGCCTCGCTACCCGGGCCTGGTGGTCACCCGCACGATGTCCAAGGCGTTCGCCATGGCCGGCGCCAGGATCGGGTACCTGGCCGGCGCGCCCGAGGTGGTAGAGAAGCTGCTCCTGGTGCGGCTCCCGTACCACCTGTCCGCGGTCACCCAGGCAGTGGCGCGCGCCGCACTGGCCCTGGCCGCCGAGCCGCTGGCCACCGTGGCGAAACTACGGACCGAACGGGACGGGCTCGTGGCCTGGCTCCGGCAGCGGGGCCTGTCCGTGGCGGATTCAGACGCGAACTTCGTGCTGTTCGGCGAGTTCGACTCGCGCCGCGCGGTCTGGGAAGGGCTGCTCGACCGGGGCGTGCTCGTCCGCGAGGTCGGCCCGCCGCGCTGGCTGCGGGTTACCGTGGGCACGCCGGAGGAGATGACGGCGTTCAAGTCGGCCCTAGACGAGGTGCTCAGCTGATGAACCGGGTGGCGCGGGTGGAACGGCTCACCCACGAGACGCAGATCATGGTGGAACTCGACCTGGACGGCATCGGGGTTGTGGAGGTCGGCACCGGCGTGCCGTTCTTCGACCACATGCTGGCCCAGCTGGGCAAGCACGGCAGCCTCGACCTCACGGTGCGCGCCAAGGGTGACGTCGAGATCGACGCGCACCACACCGTGGAGGACACGGCGATCGCGGTCGGCCAGGCGCTCAGGGAGGCGCTGGGCGACAAGTCCGGCATCGCCAGGTTCGGCAACGCGCTCGTCCCGCTGGACGAGACGCTGGTACAGGCCGCCGTCGACCTGTCCGGGCGCCCCTATGTGGTGCACCACGAGCCGGACGGCATGGCGCCGTTGATCGGTACCTACGACACCACGCTGACCAGGCACATCTTCGAGTCGCTCGCGTTCGCGGCCGGGATCTGCCTGCATATCCGGGTGATCGAGGGCCGCAACCCGCATCACATCGTAGAGGCCCAGTTCAAGGCCTTCGCCCGGGCCCTGCGTGCGGCCGCCGCGCCGGACCCGCGGGCGGGCGGCATCCCCAGTACCAAGGGGGTGCTCTCGTGAAAGACGTTATCGTGCTCGACTACGGGTCGGGGAACCTGCGCTCGGCGCAGCGCGCGCTGGAGCGGGTCGGTGCGCGGGTCGAGGTGACGGCGGACCCTGACGCCGTGCTGGACTGCGACGGGCTCGTCGTCCCCGGGGTAGGCGCGTTCGCGGCCTGCATGGCCGGGCTGCGCGCGGTCGGCGGCGACAAGATGGTCGCCCGGCGGCTCGAGCTCGGCCGCCCGGTGCTCGGCATCTGCGTCGGCATGCAGGTGCTGTTCGCGGCGGGCGCGGAGCACGGGATAAGGTCCGACGGCTGCGGGGCGTGGCCGGGCACGGTGGAGCGGCTCGACGCCGGCGTGCTGCCGCACATGGGCTGGAACACGGTCGCCGCGCCGCCGGGATCGGTGCTGTTCGCCGGGATCGCCCCGGGCACGCGGTTCTACTTCGTGCACTCCTACGCGCTGCGGTCACCCGGCGCCGAGCAGCTCGCCGCGGCGGGCGCGCTGATCTCCTGGGCCGAGCACGGCGAGCGGTTCGCCGCCGCCGCCGAGCAGGGAGCGCTGGCCGCGACGCAGTTCCACCCGGAGAAGTCGGGCGACGCGGGCGCCGCGCTGCTGGCCAACTGGCTGGGGGCGCTCTCGTGACCGGGCTGACCCTGCTGCCCGCCGTCGACGTCACCGAGGGGCACGCGGTCCAGCTCGTCCAGGGCGTGGCCGGCAGCGGCGGCCAGTACGGCGACCCGATGGAAGCCGCGCTGGCCTGGCAGCGGGCCGGAACGTCCTGGATCCACCTGGTCGACCTGGACGCAGCGTTCGGCCGCGGGTCGAACGCGGACCTGCTGGCCGGCGTGGTCCGCACGGTTGAGGTCCAGGTGGAGATGTCCGGCGGCATCCGGGACGACGAATCGCTGGACCGCGCGCTCGGCACCGGCTGTGCCCGGGTCAACATCGGCACCGCGGCGCTGGAAAACCCGGACTGGGTGCGTTCGGCCATCGCCCGGCACGGCGAGCGGATCGCGGTCGGCCTCGACGTCCGGGGTACCCGGCTGGCCGCCCGCGGCTGGACCGCCGAGGGCGGGGAGCTGTACGAGACCCTGGACCGGCTGAACGCCGAGGGCTGCGCTCGGTACGTGGTCACCGACGTGCTCAAGGACGGCACTTTGCGCGGCCCGAACCTGGGCCTGCTCCGCGACGTCTGCGCGCGCACCACGGCGCCGGTGGTGGCCAGCGGCGGCGTGTCAAGCCTGGCCGACCTGCGGGCGATCGCCTCCCTGGTCCCGGCGGGCGTCGAGGGCGCGATCGTCGGTACCGCGCTCTACGAGGGCGCGTTCACCCTGGAAGAAGCCCTCGCAGAGGTGGCCGTCCGGTGACCGTGGCGGTGCGGGTCATTCCCTGCCTGGACGTTGACGGCGGCCGGGTGGTCAAGGGAGTCAACTTCCGCGAGCTGCGCGACGCCGGCGACCCGGTGGAACTGGCCGCGTTCTACGACGCCGAGGGCGCGGACGAGCTCACCTTCCTGGACATCACCGCGTCGAGCGGCGGCCGGGACACCATGTACGACGTGGTGCGGCGCACGGCTGAGCAGGTCTTCATCCCGCTCACCGTCGGCGGTGGCGTGCGCAGCGTGGCGGACGTGGACCGGCTGCTGCGGGCCGGGGCGGACAAGGTCGCGCTGAACACCGCCGCCGTCGCCCGGCCGGACCTGCTGGCCGAGACGGCCGGCCGGTTCGGGTCACAATGCATGGTGCTGTCGGTGGACGCCCGCCGCGCCGAGGGCCCGTCCAGCGGTTTCGAGGTGACCACGCACGGCGGCCGGGTTGGCACCGGCATCGACGCGGTGGACTGGGCCCGGCACGCCACCGAGCTCGGGGCGGGGGAGATCCTGCTGAACTCGATGGACGCGGACGGCACCACCATCGGCTTCGACCTGGAGCTGATCCGGGCGGTGCGCGCCGTGGCGACCGTCCCGGTGATCGCCAGCGGCGGCGCGGGCACGCTCGCGCACTTCGCCCCGGCCGTGGACGCGGGCGCGGACGCGGTGCTCGCGGCCAGCGTGTTCCACTTCGGCACGCTGCGCATCGGGCAGGTCAAGACCGCCCTGCGCGGCGCCGGGCACCCCGTCAGGTAGCCCCCGTAGCGGCGGGCTAGGCGCGGGTTCCGGTCGCGCCGGAGGTGTCCGGCGCGACGCCGCTGGTGGTGGCCATCGCGGCGCCGACGATGCCGGCGTCGTTGAGCAGAACGGCGGGCTCGATGCGGGCCCTGATCCCGGTCAGCCGCGGCACCCACTTCTCCGACTGCTTGCTGATCCCGCCGCCCACGATGATCAGGTGCGGGGACAGCAGCGCCTCGATGTGCCGGAGGTACTCGTCGACCCGGCCTGCCCACTTGCCCCAGCTCAGGTCGTGCAGTTCCTTGGCGCGCTCGGACGCGCGCGTCTCCGCGTCGTGCCCGCGGATCTCGATGTGCCCGAACTCGGTGTTCGGCACCAGCAGGCCGCCGGTGAACAGCGCGCTGCCGATCCCGGTGCCGAACGTCAGCATCAGCACGGTGCCCTTCTGGCCCACCCCCGCGCCGAACCTCATCTCGGCCACGCCGGCCGCGTCGGCGTCGTTCAGCACCCGGACCGGGTTACCGGTCGCCGTGCCGAACAGCGCCGCCGCGTCAATCCCGATCCAGGCCGGATCCAGGTTGGCGGCCGTCCTGGTCACGCCGTCGGTGACCACTCCGGGGAAGGTGATGCCGGTCGGCCCGGACCAGCTGAAGGAGGTGGTGAGCTGCTTCACCACGTCGGCGACCGCGTCCGGCAGCGCCGGGCGCGGTGTGGCGATTTTCTGCCGCTCGGTGAGGAACTTGCCCGTGGTCACGTCCACGGGCGCGGCCTTGATGCCCGAGCCGCCGATGTCGATGCCGAGTGCGTGCATGGCCTCAGCGTAATGGCCGGTTCGGCCCGGCGCCCGCCCGACGTCGGGCCAAAGTCGGGTAATATCGCGAGAGATGGATCCCTGTCGAGAGAGGATGCCGCGGGTGCGCTGGTTCAAACTCGCTGCCATCGGGGTCGGCATACTGATCGCCTTCCTGATCGTTGGCTCGGTGATGCACTTCATCCTTACCGCCGTGACGTACCTGGTGATCGCCGCGCTCGTGGCCGGCGGGGTCGCGATCGCCATCAAGGTAGCCCGGTCCGGACGGCAGGTCTCCGGCAAGAAGGCCGAGCGTGAGGTCCGCGAGCGCGACTACACCGAGCGCAGCAGGCCGCTGCCGCGGGCCGACGTCGAGCCGGTTACCTCCTACTCGCCGCCCCAGCCGTCACGGCCGGCGGCCGCCGACGTGGACGACGAGCTGGCCCGGCTCAAGCGGGAGATGGGCAGCTTAGCCTTACCAGTTCGCCTCGGCGAGCTTGGTCACCGCCGCCTGGATGCCGTCCATCCGCACCCGGGCCGCGGTCCGGCGGCCCATCACCCACATGGTGAGCTCGGCCGGGCTGCCGACCACGGTCACCGCCGGGGTAGCATTCCGCGCCGTGATCCGGTAGAATTCGCCGTCCCCGCCCGTGTCAATGTCGTCCCGGGCCAGTTCCACGCCGACCGGGGCCTTGCGGAGCATGAACCGCGCCATCCGCAGCCGGTGCCAGAGCATGCCCGACTCGCCGCTGCCGAGCTCTCGTGGCTCCCAGCCGGGCGCGCCGCGCCGCACGTCCTCGTGGTGCACGAAGAACTCCACCGCGTTGACCCGCTCGTCCATGCCGGGAAGCGCCATCACCGACAGCGCGGGCGGGCCCGACCTGATGATCCGCACCAGGTCGGGGAACGGGATCCGGCTCCTGATCCGCTGCTGCACGCGGGCCGTGTACCCGGCCAGCGGGCCGCCGGCCACGCCGGCCGCGGCGTCCGGGCGGCGCTCCCGCAGCACCAGGTGCGCGGCCAGGTCGCCGGTGGTCCAGCCCTCGCACAGCGTCGGCGCGTCCGGGCCGGTCTCGTCGAGCAGCGCGCACAGGGCGCGGCGCTCTTCCCGCGAGTAGCTCACCCGCCGATCCTAGGCGTCATTGCTACGCTGACTGAAGTCTCCAGGAAACGAGGGGAACCGATGCTTGACCCTGCCATCGCGGCACGGCTGAAGCGGGATGCGTCCGGCCTGGTCGCGGCCATCGCCCAGCAGTACGACACCGGTGAAGTGCTGATGCTCGGCTGGATGGAC
>Ga0335081_10008594_pt1 | contig 16382 bp, 14 predicted proteins | sample Lox_Sample_35_FD_206713 | JGI IMG/M metagenome (GOLD analysis project Ga0335081, IMG submission 206713) | Soil microbial communities from Loxahatchee National Wildlife Refuge, Florida, United States - Lox_Sample_3.5 | ecosystem: Environmental > Terrestrial > Soil > Wetlands | place: USA... | reverse complement strand
GGCATTCTTCAATCGGGCGGCACAATGATCGGGTCGGCCCGCAGTGAAGCCTTCCGGACACGGGATGGCCGCAGGCAGGCTGCCAAGAATCTGGTCAAAGCAGGCATCGATGGATTGATCGTCATCGGCGGAGACGGCTCGCTCACGGGCGCAAATATATTTCGTCAGGAATGGCCCTCTCTGATATCCGAACTTGTGAAGCTCGGCCAGGTCAACGCGGAGCAGGCCGCGGCCTACCCGAACTTCTCCATCGTGGGCTTGGTGGGTTCGATCGACAACGATTTCTCCGGCACCGATATGACCATCGGAGCCGATTCGGCGCTCCATCGCATTACCGAGGCAGTGGATGCCATCACGAGCACCGCGGCGAGTCACCAGCGCACGTTTGTAGTCAAGGTGATGGGGCGCAACTGCGGCTACCTGGCGTTGATGGGCGCCCTGGCTTGCGGCGCAGACTGGGTTTTGATCCCTGAAGCGCCGCCCGATGTGGAGAATTGGGAGGACGTGCTGGTCGAACGCCTCAGAGCCGGACGGAAGGCGGGACGCCGGGACAGCATTGTGATTCTGGCCGAAGGCGCCCGTGACCGGAACGGGAATTACATCGGCAGCAGCGATGTGCAACGCGTGCTGGAGGAAAAGCTCAAAGAGGAGGTGCGCGTGACGGTGCTCGGGCACGTCCAGCGCGGCGGCAGTCCGAGCGCTTTTGACCGGACGCTCAGCACCCTGATGGGTTATGAGGCGGTCAATACGATCCTCGCCGCCAAGCCCGAAGATGAGCCGGTGGTGATCGGCATCCGGAATAATAGAATGACGCGCCTGCCGTTGATGGAAAGCGTCCGCAGGACCCAGGAGGTGGCCGAGGCGATCAATGCCAAGGATTACGAACGGGCCATGAGCCTGCGCAGTTCCTCCTTCAAGGAATCCTTCAACACCTTCAAGACCATGGTGCGGGCCTTGCCGCATCCGGCTGACCCGACCAAGCGGCACTTTCGCATTGCCATATTGAATGCCGGTGCACCTGCGCCGGGGATGAATACGGCCGGGCGCGCCGCCATTCGATTGGGTTTGGATATGGGGCACGTCATGCTGGGAGTCCATAACGGCTTTGAAGGGCTGATCAACGGCGATGTGGAGGAAATGAACTGGATGAGCGTAACCGGCTGGGCTGCGCGCGGCGGCTCGGTTTTAGGAACGACCCGGCTGGTGCCGAAAGGGCGCGAACTGTATGCCATTGCCCGCAACATTGAGGACCATCATATTGATGCGCTCCTGATGATCGGCGGCTGGAATGCTTATGAGACCTCCTTCAGCTTGTTGACCAATCGACCGAACTTCCCGTCCTTCAATATCCCGATGGTTTGCCTGCCGGCCTCCATCAATAACAACCTGCCTGGCTCCGAGTTCAGCATTGGCGCGGATACCGCTCTCAACAGCATCGCGGAGGCGGTGGACAAGATCAAGCAGTCGGCGGGAGCGACGCGGCGCTGTTTCGTGGTGGAGGTGATGGGACATTATTGCGGCTACCTGGCTTTGATGGGCGGCATGGCGACCGGCGCCGAGCGCGTCTACCTCCATGAAGAAGGCATCAAGCTGCGTGACCTGCAGGTGGACGTGGAAAGCCTGCTGAGTGGGTTTCAATCAGGCAAACGGCTGGGATTGATGATCCGCAACGAATACGCCAACAAGATTTACACCACGAACTTCATCTGCTCCTTATTCGAGGAGGAGGGGGGCAATGTCTTCGATGTGCGCCCCGCGATCCTCGGACACTTGCAGCAAGGCGGCGATCCTTCGCCCTTCGACCGCATTCAGGCCACTCGGCTGGCGCGCATGTGCCTGGAACACCTGCTTGGTCAGTGCGAGAGGCAGAAATATGGCAGCGCTTTTATCGGCATGCAAAACGGACAGATTCAATTCCACGATATGCGCGACTTCGACCGCATGATCGATGCCGAGTACCAGCGCCCGAAGGATCAATGGTGGCTGGAGCTAAAGGGTATCGCCAGCCTCCTGGCACAGCAGGGTCCGATGCCCAAGGGTTCCAACTCATAATTGCCTGTCCAGCCTCGTTAATTCGCCCTTGCGCGGAGCGTCGTATAATGAAACCGAAAGGAGCACGGATGGATCCACAGACCGAAGTCGCGGGGACAGTCTCCTGGCAGGAAATCGTCGCGAAGTACGCTTCTCCCAATCTGCGCAAGAGCCTCTGGCAAATCACCAACACGCTGATTCCCTATGTATTGCTTTTTTATTTCACCATGCGCAGTGTGGAACTTTCCCTTTGGTTGACCATTCCGCTGGCGATCCTGAGCGCTGGCTTCTTGGTGCGGACCTTCATCATTTTCCACGATTGCGGGCACGGGTCGTATTTCAAGTCGCAGAAGGCAAACGATTGGGTGGGAATCGTGACCGGCGTTCTGGCGTTCACGCCTTATCATCGCTGGAAGCGGGAGCATGCCATCCATCACGCCACCTCCGGCGACCTGGACCGGCGCGGCACGGGCGACGTGTATACGATGACGGTGCAGGATTATCTCGATGCGCCGTGGTGGAAAAAGTTCGGGTACCGCGTGATGCGCAATCCCATGGTCATGTTCCTGATCGGACCAATGCTGCTATTCGTCATTATCGAGCGGATCCCGCCTTCCAAAGGCAAACGCGAAATTGCGGGTGTGTGGTGGACGAACGCGGCCCTGGTTGTGATCGTGGCGGCCATGATACTGCTCTTCGGCTGGCGCGATTATGTTATCGCTCAATTGTGGATTTTGTTCTTCGGCACGACGGCAGGGGTGTGGCTGTTTTACGTCCAGCATAATTATCAGGGCGTGTATTGGGAACGACATCCGCAATGGAATTATTTCAAAGCCGGCCTGCAGGGCAGTTCGTTCTACAAGCTCCCGGCGGTGTTGCAATGGTTCACCGGCAACATTGGCTTCCATCACATCCATCACCTGGGTTCGAAGATCCCCAATTACAACCTGCCGCGGGCCTATAAGGAGAATGCCTTATTTCACGTCCCGCCGCTGACCATCGCTTCCAGTTTAGAATGCCTTAGATGGCGCGTGTATGACGAAGCCAGGCGCAAACTGGCAGGCTGGGACGTGTTGAAGCAATATCGTCCAGAACCCATGACGACTTGAATGCCAGCCTCGAACATGAAAAAAACAAACCGCCAAAGGCAGACCCTTTGACTGATTTGTGACGTTGATTCTGCCTACAGAATCCTGGAAAACCTTTCCTATCGCCATGCAAGAGAATTCTTGTTGGGCCATTGATTCTTTGCATTTGGCAAGATCAACTTTGTATGATGCATCTCTTGCAAGCCGTGTTGCAACACGGGACCATCCTCCTCTTCTAAAATATCTTCTCGTACCTGAATAATATAGTCCGGTGTGATGCCAATGATAAAACTGTCATAGGCGGCGTGATGTAATTTACAAAGAGATAAAGCATTATCCATTGTCGATTTTCCCTCCGGCAAATTGTCTGGAATAATGTGAGCCGCGTCAAGCAATTCTCGATGCTTTAGTCTGCAAAAGGCACATGGTGACTGGTATGCGTCCAGGACCTTCTCTCGAAAACTTGTTTGTTGTAATCTAACTTGTATTGTTCCTGTTAAGTACGCATGCCTTGTATCAGAAACATCTGCCAGTTGTTGTGCGATGTCTGGAGATATGTACTCCAGAGCGGGAAGCACGTCATCCACAGCTGCTTTAAAGAACAAATTACTTTGGTCATCGTCAATAATATAAACTGGATAATTGTCCAGGTATCCGTTTCCCGGTCCTAGATAACTTTCATGCCTGAGCACGACGTTTCTGTCCACGCCTCGCCGTTAAAATCACACTCAAGAATGGACTGGACGGCCGGCATAGTTGCTCGCAGTCGGGCATAATCTTATTCTCCGCCCTCTAACAAAATTCACTTAACTGTTGCAGATACCCTCGTCCTCTATCCAATCAACCGCGCTGGGATTAGTTGCTGAAGACATTGTCCGCCACGTCCGGCAGCGCCTCGAAAGCCGGCCTTGCAAAATAATAGCCTTGAAAGATATGGATGCCTGCTTCCTGCAGCCAGTGGTATTCATCGGCAGTTTCGACCCCTTCGGCAATGATCTCAATGCACAGGCGCCGGCAGATCTGATGTATGCCCGAGAACACACTCTGCTTGACCCCGTCCTCGTGGATGCCGCTGATGATGTTGCGATCCAGCTTGATGTAGTTGGGTTGGTATTTCACCAGCAGTTCCAGCCCCGAATACCCCGCACCGAAATCATCGATGGCGGTCTTGAAACCAAACCCCTGCAGGACTTGCAGGTATTTGAGCAGGTTCCTTTGATCTGTCAGGCTCTGCGATTCAAGCAGCTCAAAGACAATGTTCTCCACAGGAATACCGCTCTGGACGGAGGCGCGGAACGTGGCCGTAATGGTCAGATCGACCTCGTAGATGCTCTGGGGGACCATATTGAGATTCAACCGGTTGGGAATCTTCAAGCGGCTGGCCAGGTAGATGGCCTTACTGCGGCAAACCTCATCGAACCTTGACCAATTCGATTTGGACACCTGGGCAAATACCGAGGCGGCCGGTTCACCATGCGGGCCGCGCACCAGGGCTTCATAGGAGATGATCCCGTGACTGTGTGCGTTCACAATCGGCTGGAATGCAAAACTGAATTCAAAGCCCATATCCCCGGCGGTATTGAAATGACCTATCGGCCTTCTCGCTGCTCGCATTTTCTGCATGATGCTTTTCCTGTATTCTAGGATGCCCCGACCATCGCGCATGAGCATGACGGGGAGTCGCCGGAGAATTTCCATCGGTATGATTTCACGAATCAGGTCCTGCGATGGATGATAGTCATCTCTGGGTGAAGGCGTAATCCAATTGTTAGGGCTTTTTTAGCGCCTTATTTTTGACCGCTTCAGGGATTAATGGGGGAATTCTGCCTGCAATCCAGATCAACCACCCTCGTCCTTTTTACACTCGCTTTTTATACGCCTGCATCGCAAAGATATAAGCCACGACCATGATCCCAACACACCATGCGAGCGCGATCCAAATGTCAGTACCGACAGGCTGCCGCGCGAGCAGGGAACGTATCGTATCGACGATGGAAGTGACGGGCTGGTTTTCAGCAAAGGCCCGGACAACTGGCGGCATCGATCGGGTCGGCACAAACGCCGAACTGATCAGGGGAAGGAAAATCAGCGGGTAGGAAAAGGCGCTTACCCCGTCGACCGATTTTGCGGACAGCCCGGCGATCGCCGCGATCCAGGTCAGGGCCAGCGTGAACAGCGCGAGAATCCCGGCCACGGCCAGCCAGGACAATACTCCTGCTGATGATCGGAAGCCCATGATCAGCGCTACGAGAATGATGACGATCACCGAAATCGCATTGGATACCAGTGAGGTCAGCACATGCCCCCACAGCGCGGCCGAAGGCGCGATCGGCATGGAGTGGAAACGCTCGAATATGCCCTGCTGCACATCGATAAACAGGCGGTACGCCGTATAGGATATGCCGCTCGCAATCGCGATCAGCAGGATGCCGGGCAGCAAGTAATCAACATAGTTGTCGGTGCCGGATTGAATGGCGCCGCCAAACACATAGACAAACAGCAACATATAGGCGATCGGCATAACGGTCACCGTGAGGATGGTATCCAGGCTGCGAAGAATATGGCGCAGGGAACGTCCAACCATGACGTCCAAGTCGTTGAAAAAGTATTTGTTCATTGTTGCTTTACATCCTTTTTGCCGACGATGGCGAGGAATATTTCCTCCAAGCTCGGTTGTTTTTCAATATATTCCGACTTCGCGGGCGGGAACAGCTTCTTCAGTTCGTCCAGTGTGCCCTTCGCGATAATTCTCCCTTCGTGGAGAATGGCAATCCGGTGGGCGAGCTGTTCAGCTTCCTCCAAATACTGTGTAGTCAGAAATACCGTCGTGCCCTGATGAGCCAGCTCTTTGACCATTTTCCAGACCTCGAGGCGTGCTTCGGGGTCAAGGCCGTTAGTCGGCTCGTCGAGAAAAATGAGCTGCGGTTTTCCTACCAGGCTCATGGCGATATCCAGTCTGCGGCGCATGCCGCCCGAATAGGTGGAAACTCTGCGATCGGCCGCCTCGGCTAGGCCGAGGCGGTTCACCAGATCATCCGCGACCTGGCGCGGATTTTTGAGGTGCCGCAGTCTGGCGATCATGAGCAGGTTTTCCCGCCCGGTCAAGACCTCGTCTACCGCGGCGAATTGCCCGGTGAGACCGATCGACTGCCGCACCTGGTCGGGCTCGGCTGCAACATCGAAGCCGTTTACGGTGGCCCTGCCACCATCCTGCTTGAGCAGCGTCGTGAGGATTTTGATGATCGTCGTCTTGCCCGCACCGTTGGAGCCGAGCAGGGCAAAAATACTGCCCTTTTCCACCTCGAAATCCACGCCTTTCAGGATATGAAGCTGCTGATAGGACTTCCGTAGTTCTTTCACATGAATGGAATTGTTTTGCATCTTCTTCACAACTTATATAACGTCAACCTTTGATAAATCGAAATCGACTCCCAAGCCTTTGAGCGCGGCATAGGTCAATTTATCCATCAGCGCACCGTCGAAGTTGATGGTTTTCATGGCGAGGTAGTTCTTGTTGGTTAAGGAAAACGCCGGACGGAACGACACATTTCTCAGTGTCGCGCCCTTGAACGTGACTTCGTTCAATGCCGCACCGTCAAACTTGACGCCGATGAAGGTCAGCCCGTCCAGGCGCATCCCTCGTAGGTCGCAGTATTTGAAGTCCACACCCTCAAAGATGCACTTCTCAAAGATCGTCTTTCTAAGGTCGTTCATCTTCAGCCTTGCGTCGACCAGTTTTACATCGAGGAATTTGGCCCCGGCCAGCTCTGATGTGCTGAATTCGGTGCGTACCATAATGGTTTTGTTGAAGCTCGCATCCGCCAGGTCAGTCGCGTAAAAGTTGCAGTCGGTCAGGTTTGCGTTGTCAAATTTGGCTTCGCGCACGTCGCTGGCCCTGAAGGAACTGCCTGCCAGGTCGGCACCCGAAAAATCGGAGCCGCGCAGCGCGCTCGCATCAAATTTTCCCTGATGTGCGGTAACGCCCGCGAAGTCGCTCATTGGCAGATTGCTCGCGCGGAAGCTGGTCAGAACCTGGCGCTCCAGTGAGCGGGAGAGCTTGGCCATCTCCAATACCGTTTGTTCGATATCGCCGATGCTGTCGATGGTCATCGCAAGGGCCGTTTCATCGTCCCGCCCTTCGGCTTTGAGTTCAGCGAACCGCTCCTCTAGATCGGAGAGTAGGTCCGCCTTTAGTTCGGCAACACTTTTCACTCCCTCGTAAGGTGCGAAAACACTGTTCAAGTAGTTCGTTAGTTTTTCATTCATAGCGTCAAATCTCCTTACAATAATTTATCGAGCACGCGCTTTGCGTACTCCCAATTGCGTTTGTTGCTGGTGTAGGTGGACTTACCTTTTTTTGTAATCCGGAAATACTTGCGCCGTCCGCCTTGCGATTCATCGCCCCAGTACCACTCGATCTCACCGTCTGCCTCCAGCCGCCGGACGCTGGAGTACATCGTGGCTTCCTTGAGCTCATACTCGCCGCCCGAGCGCTCGGCGATCAACTTGACGATCTCGTAACCGTAGCGATCGGCTTCGCATAAGAGCCCTAAAATCATCGTATCGGTATGGCCGCGCAGCAGATCGGATGTGATTTTGTTCTCGCTCATAGGATCATCTCCAAAACAGCATTATAAAACATACTACTATTACTGTCAAGGTAGTTTTATTACCATTGTACTTTGACTGAAGAACTAGGATGCCTCCGGATGAGACCAATCGAAACGTGACCGTCGCCCATCTCGCTGCTGGCCTTGGAATCAAGCAACGTGGTGCGCGCTGGTTTATCATGGTTGCGGAGGAACGGGCCTGTGGGGAGAAACTGCCGTCCGAGGTGGATTCACGACGGATTAAATTGTCCATTACTCCAACGCCTGGACGATTCTCATATTGCGATTTGCCTGGATTGCGTTGCGGCAAAACCATCCTGTTCAGAATCCGCTGGCCCCTTCTTGTTCTTTTGCAAAAGTGCAAAACTACGGTAACGGATGGGGTAAAATTCTTTCACCATGCCCTCGGATACGCTCGTCATCTATTCCATGAGCCGTGTTGGGAAGGTGGTCCCTCCCAATAAACAAATCCTCCGTGATATTTCGCTTGGCTTCTACTACGGCGCCAAGATCGGCGTGCTCGGTCTCAACGGCGCGGGCAAGTCCACCTTGCTGCGCATCATGGCAGGCGTGGACTCGGATTATGTCGGCGAGATCGCCATGAGCAAAGGCTACACTGTCGGCTTGCTCGAGCAGGAGCCGAAGCTGGATGAAGCCAAGACCGTGATCGAAGTGGTCAAGGAGGCGGTGGCGCCCATCGTTGAAATGCTAAAGCGCTTCGATGAGGTCAATGCCAGGTTTGCCGAACCGGATGCCGACTTCGATGCACTCGTCGCCGAGCAATCGAAATTGCAGGAGCAGCTTGATAAGGTGGATGCCTGGAATCTCGATAGCCATCTCGATTTGGCGATGGAGGCTCTGCGCTGCCCGCCGGCGGATACGCCGGTCAACGTGTTATCCGGCGGAGAACGCCGCCGTGTGGCGCTGACCCGCTTGCTGCTCACGGAACCTGATATTCTCCTGCTCGACGAGCCGACCAATCATCTGGATGCCGAGTCGGTGGCCTGGCTCGAACATCATCTGCGCGAATACAAAGGCACGGTCATTGCCGTGACGCATGACCGTTACTTCCTCGATAACGTGGCAGGCTGGATCCTGGAATTGGATCGCGGTTATGGCATCCCGTGGAAGGGCAACTACTCTTCGTGGCTGGCGCAAAAGAAAGAAGCGCTGGCGCAGGAAGAGAAAGCCGAGAGCAAGCGGCAGAGGACCCTCGAACGTGAGTTGGAATGGATTCAGATGTCGCCCAAGGCGCGGCAAGCCAAAGGGAAAGCGCGCGTCACGGCCTATGAAAAGTTATTCAGCCAGGAATATGAACAATATCGCGGTGAGCAGGAAATCTATATCCCGCCGGGTCCCCGGCTGGGGGATATTGTCATCAACCTCAAGCACCTCAGCAAAGCCTTTGGCGATCGTTTGTTGATCGATGATTTGAGTGTCGATATACCGCCCGGCTCGATCATCGGCATCATCGGTGCGAATGGAGCCGGCAAAACGACCCTGCTCAAGATGATCACGAAAAAAGAAAAGCCGGATAGCGGCTCGATCAAGATCGGCGAGACAGTGAACATGGCTTATGCCGATCAACTGCGTCCGCTCGACGGGGAGAAAACGGTGTGGGAAGAAATCTCCGGCGGCGAGGATACGCTCACGCTCGGCGCGCGCAAGATGAATTCGCGTGCCTACGTGGCTTCCTTCAATTTTCTGGGAACGGATCAGCAGAAACAAATCAAAGTGCTGTCAGGCGGGGAACGAAACCGTGTGCATCTCGCCAAGACCTTGACGGGCGGCGCGAACGTTATCCTGCTCGATGAGCCGACCAACGACCTCGATGTGAACACGCTGCGGGCGCTGGAAGAAGCGCTGGAGAACTTCGCGGGTTGTGCCGTTGTGGTCAGCCACGATCGCTGGTTCCTGGATCGCATCGCCACGCATATCCTGGCCTTCGAAGACGATGGCAGCGTTCATTTCTTCTATGGCAACTGGTCGGAGTACGAGGAGGATCGCCGCAAGCGCTTGGGCAGGGAGGCGGAGACTCCTCACCGCTTGATCTATCGCACGCTGAAAAGATGAAGCAGTATGGTGATTTGAAGCATAACACGATAAGGAGCGAATCCATGAAGGCGAAAGAAACGGAACAATTTGAAGTTCATGATCGGGAAGCATTGGAACACGCCAGAGCCGTCATGAATGCCACCGAATCGCCGCGCGCCTGGGCAGAGGAAGTCGTCAGGGCCGTCCAACGCAATGAGGCCTGGCGCGGCGAGCGCTGCATCAATCTGCTGGCGCCGGAAGCTCCGACCAGCCCGATGGTGCGGTCCCTGCTTTCATCCGAGATTGGCACGCGTGCCGCCGAAGGACACATCGGCCGGGTCAACCGCTGGTTTGCGGGGACACAGTATATTGATGAAGTGGAAGCGTTGTGCGTGGAATTGTTGAAAACCGCGTTCCGCTGCAACTACGCCGATCACCGCCTCATGGGCAGTATGTTGGGAAACATGGCGGTCTACCATGCGCTGACCCAGCCGGGTGATGTGATCATGTCTGCGCCGCAGCCCTTCGGCGGACACTCGAGCAATCGCCATGATGGACCGGCGGGAATGCGCGGTCTGAAGATCTTCGATGTGCCGTTTAATGCGGAAGGATTGGAAGTTGACCTGGAAGCCTTTGGAAAAGTCGCGCGCCAACACAAACCAAAGCTGGTGGTGATGGGCATGTCCATGACCCTGTTCCCGCTCCCTGTGCGCGAGATGAGCCAGATCATCGCAGAATGGGGCGGCAAATTTGTTTTCGATGGTGCGCATCAGGCGGGTCTGATCGCTGGAGGACAGTTTCAGGATCCACTGAAGGAAGGCGCGGTGGTTTTGACCGGCTCCGCCGGCAAGACATTCAGTGGACCGCAAAGCGGCATGATCATGTGGAATGACCCCGATCTGACCAGGCCGATCACCGGTGCCATTTTCCCTGTGTTGGCTGCCACCCATCAAGTCAATCGCGTCGCGGCATTGGCAGTGGCCGCGGCAGAAATGATCGAGTTCGGAAAATTCTACATGGCGCAGATCGTGAAAAACTCAAAGGCGCTGGGGAAAGCACTGGATGAGCGCGGGATTCCCGTTTTGTGTGCGAATAAAGGATACAGCCAGACCCATCAGGTGATTGCGCGTGTCCAGGAATTTGGAGGCGGACTCGAGGTGGCGCATCGGCTTGCAAAAGCGAACCTCATTACCAACAAGAATCTAGTCCCTGAAGACAAGCCTGAGGATTGGGATCGACCCAGCGGCTTGCGCATGGGGACCATCGAGGTAACGCGCCTCGGCATGAATGAAAGCGATATGGAAACCATTGCAGAGTTTATCGCGCGCGTGCTCGTAAGGCATGAAGATCCGGAAAGCGTTGGCGGCGATGTCATGGAATTTCGTGTGCCGAAACAAACGCTGTTTTACAACTTCGATCATGAATACCCTGCCTGGGCAAAGCCATAAATCTGAATTAGACCAATCTCTGCGCCGCTTTATTTGCCAGGCGTTAAGACGGGATCATTGCGATCGGTAACAACAAAAAGGCGACCTGCAAGGGTCGCCTTTTTGTTGAACGGTTGGTAATTACCTTCTGCCGCGATTGGATCTGGCGGGCGAGTCTGTGTCCGTGGTTGCCATGGCATGGGAGGCCTGCTGTGCCAAAAGTGCGGATGCAATGCCGGCGTTCTTTCCCAATTGGTAAAAGACGAAAGCCACCGCTGCTACTGCGGCGATCAGGACGATCAGGCCGACCAGCGCCAGGAACATGAAGCCCGTTCCGAACGAACCGGATCGGTTGGACGTCCCCAAACGGTTGAAGCCGCCTCCCAACATCATGGGACCACGTCCCATCATCATTGGGCCGTAACCGTATCCCCCGCCAAAGCCGCGACGCATCATCGGTCTATTTGGGGTATGGGGGGTAGCAGGAGAAGTTGGAGAAGCAGGCTTGCTTTGATTGTTTTGAGAATTTGGATTGCTCGGGGCCGCCGGAGCAGTCTGTTGGAACTGTCGATATGCGAACGGCGCGCTCCTCATGGCAAAGGCGAAGCGACGCTGCACGGCAAAGACACCGACCACAACGAGGCCGATCACCACCAGCACAATCACGATTCCCAAAACCCATTTCCAAACTGTTTTCATTGGATGATACCTTACCTTTCTGATATGGCCACATTATAGTTTAAGGCAATGAATTTTTGATGAACGTTTTATGCTGGTTTTTTGAAAGAAGACAGTTCGCCCCGTTTTTCAGCTTTCTCTTTCCATCTGATACAATTCACCCGTGTGGCTCCATGGTTTTCACTTGATTTGGGCGAATTTCAAAACGAAAGCGGCGTCATCCAATCCGTGCCTTGAATTTGGCTCATGAATCTGAAGACTCGCATACAACTCGTTGTCGTGACGTTCCTGCGGCTCATCCTGAACACCCTGCACCGGATGGCGTACCCTTTCCTAGCCATTTTTGCGCGCGGCCTCGGCGTGGACGTGACCGCCATTTCTTTGGCGCTGACCGGACGGAACCTGGCGGGCGGACTGGGCACATTCCTCGCGCCTCTCGCCGATCGCCGCGGACGAAAACTTGCGATGCTGGCGGGCGCCGCCACGTTTACCCTCGGCGTGAGTGCGGTGGCCCTTCATCCAGGTTTCGTGACGTTGACCATTGCGCTGGTGTTTGGGATTTTCAGCAAGGACCTGTTTGACCCGGCCATTCAAGCGTATTTTGGCGACCGCGTTCCCTATGCACAGCGCGGCACGGCCCTGGCGATCACCGAGATGTCGTGGTCGCTGGCGTTCATTGCCGGCGTGCCGCTGGCGGGATTGTTGATCGCACACTTTGGATGGGCCGCGCCGTTCCCGGTCTTGGCGGTGCTGGGCATGGGAATGTTGGTTGTCGTTTGGCTGATGATCCCGCGCACAGACGCCCACTATCAGCCCGACGACAATTCACGCATTCAATGGCGTGTGATTCTCAGCTCTATCCCTGTGCTGGCCTGCGCCTCCATCGCCTTGTGGTCCAGCGCCGCCAACGAGATGGTCAACCTGATCTTCGGCGTGTGGCTGTCGGATTCATTCGGTTTGCAGATCGCAGCCCTGGCGGGCGCCTCCGCCGTGATTGGCTTCGCGGAATTGAGCGGGGAGGGGCTCGTCGCGCTCGTGACGGATCGAATCGGAAAGCCGCGTGCGATCGTCATCGGCTTGGCGGGCAATATTATTGCATCTCTGCTTCTGCCTCTGATCGGCCGCACCGAAGTCGGCGCGCTGGTGGGCCTGTTTCTTTTTTACATTTCGTTCGAATACATGATCGTCAGCCAGTTGCCGATGATGAACGAAACGATCCCGCAGGCGCGCGCCACGGTGATGGCGTTGAACCTGATCGCTTTTTCGATCGGACGCGCCTTGGGCGATCTGCTATCCACATTGATCTATCAGCGTCTGGGATTCGTGCCGGTAACATGGGTCGCGGTCATGTTTAACATCTTTTCGGCGCTGGCTCTGGCCGAAATGCAGAAGAAGATCGTGATCGTGCCGCGCCTGGCGGCGTGGTTTGCGCGTTTTGCTTCGCACGCCGATTGAAATCTCGTATAATCCGGAGGACTTCTTTCGGGTAGGATTTGATTATGACACACACGAAATTTACGCGTGGAAGGGGTTTGCTCGAGCCGACCCTCGCTAATTTGCGGACGCAGCGCGCCAACCGCCTTATTCCAGCGGAGCTTCGAACGGGGCGTATCCTCGATATCGGCTGCGGTTCGTTCCCTTATTTTCTTTCGCATACTTCCTTTCAAGAGAAATTCGCCGTGGATCAATTGCCGATGTCGAAGGAGACCGCCGATCAGAATCGCATCGAGTTCTATACGCTCAATTTGAACCGGGAACCCAAACTTCCCTTTGCTAGTGATTTTTTCAGCGTGGTGAGTCTCCTGGCCGTCGTCGAACATCTGGATCCCGATAGCATGGCGATTCTTTTCAAGGAGAGTCATCGTGTCTTGGAGCCGGGCGGATGGGTCATCCTGACCACGCCTGCCGCCTGGTCGGACGGCTTGCTCAAATTCATGGCGCGCATCAATTTGGTCAGCGCCGAGGAGATTCACGAACACGCCTTTGCGTACACCTTACCGCTGATCGGCTGGCACTTCGGCCAGGCCGGTTTTGAAATGAAGAAAGTGAAGTTCGGTTATTTCGAGTTCATGCTCAACATGTGGGCCACCGCGACGAAGTAATTTGTTTTTCTGTGGTTTAATGGCCTTATGCTCATCCATTCTGCTGCCCAACTTCTGACCCTCCAAGGCGGTCCGCAACGCGGACACCAGCTCGGCACGCTTGGCATCCTTGAGAACGGCGCGCTGCTCCTTCGCGATGAAAAGATTCTGGCGGTCGGTCCGACCGATGAACTGCGCGCTGCCTACCAGGCTGAACCGACCCTCGATGCCAGCGGATGCGTCATCATGCCTGGCTTCGTCGATCCGCACACGCATCTGATCTGGGCGGGCGACCGCGCCAACGAATTCGAGATGAAGATGGCTGGCAAGCCGTATCTCGATATCCTGGCCGCGGGCGGTGGGATCATTTCGACCGTTCGCCGCACGCGCACGGCTTCCATCGAAGCGCTGATCGCACAAACCCGTCCGCGTTTGCTGCGCATGTTCGCGCACGGCACCACCACCGCGGAAGCCAAGACCGGTTATGGATTGCAGACCGCCACCGAACTGCGTTTGCTCAAAGCCCTGATCGCGCTCGAAAACGAAAGTCCGCTGGACCTTGCCATCACGTTCCTCGGCGCGCACGCCGTTGCGCCCGAATATAAGGATGACCCTCAAGGCTACACCGATCACATCTGTGACACGATGCTTCCGACAGTTCATGAATGGTGGCAGACGCACGCGCCGCATCTTCCGTTTCCATTTGTGGATGTCTTCTGTGAAGACCGCGCCTTCGACCTGGCGCAATCGCGTCAAATCTTGACCAAAGCGCGCGAGCTCGGATTCCCGTTGAAGATCCACGCCGATGAATTCGGCAATCTCGGTGGCGCCTCGCTGGCGGTCGAACTGGGTGCGGCCTCTGCCGATCATCTTGTCAAAACGTCCGAGGCCGATATCCAAGCCTTGGGAAAATCCGATACGGTTGCCGTATCTCTGCCCTGCACGCCGTTCGGACTGGCTGAGAAAGAATATACCCCGGCGCGTAAATTAATTGAAGCCGATGCCATTCTCGCCCTGGCTACGGATTGCAATCCCGGCACGGCCTGGAATGAGTCAATGCAATTTGTGATTGCCCTGGCTTGCCGCGCCATGGGACTGACGCCTGCGCAAGCCATCGCGGCCTCGACGATCAATTCTGCCCACGCCATCCGCCGGGCTGATATAATCGGCTCCATCGAAGAAGGCAAACAGGCCGATCTGCTGATCCTCAATGTGCCGGATTATCGCCATCTGGGATACCGCTTCGGGACGAATCTTGTGCGGCAGGTGGTCAAGCGCGGCCGGGTCTATTCGGTGGATGTCGGTTATTATCGAACTGCATAAGAAAGGATTTCTCCATGTCGCTCGCAAATGTTGATCTCAATACCATTATTTATTTTGCCGCCATCATCGTGGCCGTCGTCGTGGTGTTCGGCATCCTGAGTTTTGTCTTCAAACACCTGATTCATTGGTTCGCCCGTGGATGCGGTTGCATTGTGTTCCTCGTAGCGGCTTACTTTATTGTGCATATCCTATTAAGACTCTTCTAGCAGTTTGGATTCAGGGCCGGAGAGCGGGACAAGCCGAAAACTTGTCCCGCTTTGATTTTGGCGCGGCTTTGATAAAATGACACGCCCAGGCCCGGTTCGGAGGAACCATGAAAATTGAAATCATCGGTATTCCCATTGACCTTGGTGCAGATCGACGCGGAGTGGATATGGGCCCCAGTGCGATCCGGTACGCACATCTTCAAGGAAAACTGGAGGCACTCGGCTACGCTGTCGAGGATAAGGGCAATATCGAGGTGCCCATTGCAGAAATGTGTTCGATCGCTGAGCCGAAACTAAAATACATTGATTGCATCGTCCCGATGTCGCGGCGCGCGGCGGGCGCCGTGGCCACTTCGATTCAAAGCGGTTCCTTTCCGGTGGTGCTGGGCGGCGATCACAGTCTTTCGCTGGGTTCGATCCGCGGCGCGGCCAAATTCAAAAAGCTCGGCGTGATCTGGGTCGATGCTCATGCGGATTTCAACACCGATCAAACCACGCCTTCCGGGAATATTCATGGGATGCCGCTGGCGGCGCTGTGCGGCCTCGGGGACACACGCTTGACTCAAGTATGGGATGAGCCGGTCCCGGTGGTGGACCCCAAGCGGGTCGCGATTATCGGCGCGCGCGACCTCGACCCCGGTGAAAAAGTCAACCTGCGCGAAGCCGGGGTCATGGTGATGGGCATGGAACAAATCGATCGTTTGGGCATGATCACGACCATGGAGAAAGCGATCGAACGGGTTTCGCGTGAGACCGATGGTATTTATTTATCGTTCGACATGGATGCCATGGACCCGCGCCATGCGCCCGGAGTGGGAACGCCGGTGCCGGCCGGCCTGACCCAACGCGAAGCTCATCTGGCTTGCGAGGTGGTCGGCGACACCGGAAAACTGGTCGGCATGGA
>Ga0335081_10008593_pt1 | contig 16383 bp, 13 predicted proteins | sample Lox_Sample_35_FD_206713 | JGI IMG/M metagenome (GOLD analysis project Ga0335081, IMG submission 206713) | Soil microbial communities from Loxahatchee National Wildlife Refuge, Florida, United States - Lox_Sample_3.5 | ecosystem: Environmental > Terrestrial > Soil > Wetlands | place: USA... | reverse complement strand
ACCGCCACCGCCGCCGTGACGGCGTTCGGCATCGCCATGCTGGCTGCCGGCTGCGACGGCGATACTGCCTCGCCCACGGCCCCGTTCGCCCCGTCACCCACCTCGTCGGTGACCGCCGGCCCGCGCAGCGCCTCACCCACCTCGGCGCCCGCCGGACCGGTTGACTACACCCGCCTGCTGATCCAGGCCCGGGACATCCTCGCCTCGGGCGACAGCTACGGCGCCCAGCCGGCCACCCTGGACCCGAACGGCACCCAGGGCGCCGAAGTGCTGTTCACCAACCAGGACCAGACACGAGCCGTTGGCGACAGCATCGTCATCCTTCCCGACTCCGCGGCGCCACCTAGCACACTGCAGCAAGCCGTGACCGCCGTGGGCACATCGGTGACCGGTGGGGACCCGCAACCCTCACCGGTGGGTGCCGGCGGCACCGTCGTCTCCGGGATGTCGCCGGATCGATCCAAGACGGTCACCATTTTGCTGTTCACCGAAGGCCGTGCATTCGCCCGGCTGGAATTCGACAGCGCCCCCGGCCAGTCCACGCCCGCCGACTTCGTCACCGACACAGGCCAAAAGCAGGACATCGCGCTTAGGACCGGGTTGCCGTAGACCCGCCCGACTGCTGCCTTACCACGAATCGATTCCGTTGCGTCGCCTCGGATTAGCCCAAATCGGCCCGGTTTCCGCCGGGTTTGTGAGCACGGTCGCCGCGATGACGGCGCGGGTGTCGGAGGGGTCGATCACCTCGTCGATCTCCAAAAAAGCGGCGGTGTTCAACGCGCTGCCCTGCTCGTAGGCCGCGGCGACCATGTCGCCGTACGCCCTCTGCCGCTCGCCGGGGTCGGCGATGGCGTTCAGCTCGCTGCGGGCGCCGATCCGCACCGCGCCCTCCAGGTTCATCGCGCCGAATTCGCCCGTCGGCCACGCCACGGCCGCGGCGGTGTTGTGCATGGAGCCGGCCGCCATCCCCATCGCACCCAGGCCGTAGGCCTTGCGCACGACCACGGTGATCATCGGCACGGTCAGGTGGCCGCCGAGGACGAACAGCCGAGCGAAGTGGCGTACGGTTGCCGTTCTCTCCGCATCGGGACCGACCATGAATCCCGGTGTGTCGCAGAGGGATACGATCGGCAACCCAAATCCGTCGCACAGCGAGAGGAACCGGGCCAGCTTGTCGGCACCGTCGGCGTCGATGGCGCCGCCGAGTACGGCCGGGTCGTTGGCGATCATTCCCAGCGGCGTGCCGTCGATGCGAGCCAGCGCGGTGATCGCGCAGGTGCCGAATCCGCTGCGCAGCTCTTGCACGGAGTCGGCGTCGAACAAGGCGCGGATCAGCGCCCGCATGTCGTATGTGCGTTTCCGGTTCTCCGGCACAAGGTGCCGCAGGAGGCGCTGATCGGGCGCGTCGTAATCGGCGATCGCGCCCTGAAAGTAGGCCAGGTACTTCTTGGCCGCGGCAACCGCCTCAGCCTCGTCGCTCACCGCGATGTCGACGACACCGTTGCGGGTTTGCACATCGATGGGGCCGACTTGTTCCGGTGTGAAGCTGCCCAGACCACCTCCTTCGATCATCACCGGGCCGGCCATCCCGATGGTCGCGTCGGCCGTCGCGATGATGACATCGCAGCAGCCGAGGAGCGCGGCGTTGCCGGCGAAGCAGCGGCCGGCCACGACGCCCACGGTGGGCACCTCGCCGCTGAGCGCGCCCATCTCGACGAAGGTGCCATAGTGCAGGCCCGCCACGACCTGTGCGTCGGTGTCGCCGGGGCGCCCGCCGGCACCCTCGGCGAACAGCATCAGCGGATAGCGCTGGGTACGGGCCAACCGCAGCATTCTGTCGGTTTTGCGATGGCTGAAATGGCCTTGAGTGCCTGACATCACCGTGTAGTCGTAGGCCACGATCGCGCAGGTCGATCGATGTGGTGGGAACAATCCGCCATTGACGCGGCCGAGGCCGGTGATGATCCCGTCGGCCGGTGTTCTGGCTTCCAATTCGGCGAGGGGGCGCCGACCCCGTTGCGCGGCGACCGCCAGCGCGCCGTATTCGACGAGCAGACCCCCGTCGGTCAGGTCGGTGATGTTCTCACGGGCGGTGCGCATCCCTCGCTCGTGCCGGCTGGCAACGGCGTCGGGCCGCTCCGCGTCGAGCACCTTGCCGAGTCGCGCCCGCAGCGCGGCCAGGTCGGGTCGGATGGCGTCGAGATCGATCGGCGGCTGTTCGTCGACAGTCGCGCCGCCGGCGCCGTGGGCGTCGAGCAGGATCACGACGTCGCCCGCCGCGACGACGTCGCCCGGTTTGACCCGGACGGCCGCGACGCGTCCGCCCCGCTGCGCCCGAAGCGGGTGGTGCATCTTCATGGCTTCGACAACGGCCAGAGCCGAACCCGCCGTCACCGACTGACCGACCTCGACTTCGACGGCGACGACCGTGCCTGCCATCGGGGACCGAACCGAGCGACCGTCGTCAACGTATGTGCTCGAATCAGTCACGCCACCACCTCCCAACCAGGATTGCAGCTAGCGGCAATCATGCGTGGCGGTTATGTACTCCGATCGCAGCACCCTGTCGACTTCTACGTCCACGTCGGCAGCGGTTCGTCCGTAGCTGGCTTGCAGCTCGGGGCTGGTGCTGACGGTGACGGCCGTCCAGCCGTGCTCAGCAAGCCACTCCGCGGGCTTGAGGCTGTTGTCGTAGGTGAGCGCGGAGAAGTCCGCGGAGAAGTCACTGTCACCGGAGAGATTGATGCCGGGGTGGCTGGCTTCGAGCCCCTGGAGCTGCCCCGGGCTGCAATGCGACCCGAGAGCCCCCACCGCGAGCCGGCTGCCGGCAGCGCACAGGTGATCGATGCGGCTGAACAGGGCGTCTTGCGCGGCGTCGGGTAGGTAGGGCAGCAATCCCTCCACCGACCATGCGCTTGGTTTCTCCGAGTCGAATCCGGCCGCTTTCAACGCCGACGGCCAGTCCTCCCGCAAGTCTGCTGCGACTTCTTTCCGGCGGGCCGTGGGCTCCACGCCCTGCTGGGCGAGCACACGTGCTTTGAACTCGAGGACTCCTGCCCGGTCGACTTCGAAGACCGTGGTTTGGTCGGGCCAGGCAAGCCGGTAGGCCCGCGAGTCCAGGCCGGCGGCGAGGATCACGGCCTGCCGTATGCCGCCGGCCGCGGCGGAGCCGAAGAACTCGTCGAAAAACCGGGTCTGCACGCCGTACAGGCGGGGCAAGGTAGTCGCGTCCTCGGAGGTTGGCGGGCTGGCGAGTAAACCGCTGAGATACGGGTCGCCGGAGGCGGTGATGAAACGCTTCGCGTATTCGTCCCGCACGAACGGTCGCGGGCCCCCGGCGTGGATCGCGCGCCATGCGGCCACCACCAGGGCGGTGTAGCCGACGCCGGTGACGATGTCCCACTCATCGTCATCCGTGCGGGCCCACTTTCTCGGTTGCGAGGTCGCCATCATCTCAGCGTGACCGCTTGCCGGTCCGGTCGGCCCAACAATGACACAATCGTTCACCTGAGAACCATCCCGAACAACGGAGCGGCCGGCTCGGATGATCAGATCACGGCGGTCTATCGAGATCCGGCGGCTCCGGTCGTGGCTGACACTCAGTGCGGCGATCGCGTTGATCCCGTGGATCGTGTACCTCGGGTACACCCTGCCCCAGAACTACGTCGCCCAAAACTGGCGGGCCACCTGGGTTGGCTTCGACGTCCTGCTGTTGGTCTTCATGACTGCCACCGCCGTGTTCGGCTTCCTGCGCCACCAGTTGCTGACGCTGTTCGCCTTCACGACCGGGGTTCTGCTCGTCTGCGACGCCTGGTTCGACGTCATGACGGCCCGTCGCGGGGACATGTTCGTCTCGGTGGTGACCGCCGCGTTCGGTGAGCTTCCGCTGGCAGCGGTTCTCATCGGCGGCACGCTGCGCATTGTGCGACTGCAGGTTCCTCCGTTTTCGCGCAGAGCCTCCCCGTACGACTTCCTGCGGTTGCTTCGTGCGCCGGCAACGCCGGTCAGCCGGCCGAGACGCAACTCACACGTTGATGCGAATTGACGGGCGTCGTGGATTAGAGGCATCATCGAAACGCGAGCACCTCGTTAGGTGAGGCGTCTGCACGGACACAGGCCACTGACCCTCAACGTCGAAAGACGCCCCGGGTCAGGACAGCTCTTCCCGGCTTAAGGGTTGAGTCCAAGTGGCTTTCGACGGGTTTTCGTCGGGTACGCCGTGTGGTGCCGAAGCTCTGACGAGAGGGGTGTTTCCGACGGTTGCACTCCCGCCTTGCGCACAATGTGTCGTGACACCACGGTGTCCGGATGGCGAGGAGGTGAGGACGAGATGAGTCCCGGCGATAGTGCCTGCCCATATCTGGCGTCTGTTTCGTCCCGTTACCGGCCCCGGCACGGCTTGCTCTAGTTGCCTTGACGGCGGAGGCGCAACTCGCCGCGGCAGGCGGTGAGTCGCGCCGTGCTGCCCGAAACCAGCCCCGAACCCAGCCCGAAACCATCCCGAAACCAGACCGAAACCGTTGTGCTGCATAGCAAGTGAGCCCTTCGCCGGTGGGCCCCACCAGCCAGGAGAAAATCATGACTTTTACGCTCACCCGTGAAGAGATGACCGTGGTCGATCACGGCATCGCCGCAGCCACAAATCCTCTGGTGGATATCGCCGCGGCAGTGTTCGGCGTACCGCTGTGTAACGTATACGCGCTGCTGTGGCGTGCGGGCCTGCTGACGATCCCGGAGGGGTGAGTAGCGATGGCCTCGCCCTCTGACGTGGAGTTCATAACGCGGGTGCTGTTGGCCACCGCATGCGGCGCAGCGATCGGCCTGGAGCGACAGTACCGTTCGCGCACAGCAGGATTGCGCACCCAGGCGTTGGTGGCCGCCGGCGCCGCGGCGTTTGTGCTGTTCGGTGAGCAGGCCGGCGTGCCGGCGGCGCCGCTGCAGATAGCTGCCTATGTGGTCTCCGGGGTGGGATTCCTCGGTGGTGGAGTGATTCTGCGGCAAGGGTTCACCGTGCAGGGTTTGAACACGGCAGCGACGCTGTGGTGTTCAGCCGCCGTCGGGTGCCAGGCCGCCGGCGGTCATCTGGTGCCTGCGGTCGCGCTGACCGTCATCGTTTTGAGCATCCATACCCTGTTGCGACCACTCGGTCGATTGCTGGACAGGATTCCCGCGGTGAACGGAGAGTCGGTGGCGAACTACACCGTGCTGGTGGAGGCGCAGCGCACGGATGAACCGCAGCTGAGGGCGCAGATCCTGGCGGCTCTGGCGCAACCGCAAGTCACCGTGCGCGGGGTGGCCGGGCGCGCCCTCGACGACGACGCCGACCACCGCCGGCTGCGGGTCGACATCGAGGTCGAAGGCAAACCGGATGCGTTGCTGGACGGGCTGGTCGGCCGGTTGTCGCTCGAGCCCGGAGTCCAGGCGATCAGCTGGCGCACGGATGACACCGACGCCTACGGTGACGATCACCGGCCGAGGTGGCGCTGGTTGCGTCGGCGTCGATATCGAGGAGGAGACTGATCCGCGCCCAGGGTGTTGCTCAGCGCCGTCAGTCAAACACTTGCGCAAACGTTTGACTCTTGTGCAGCCGGCCGGTGTACTGGTAGGCGCGGCCTTGCGGGGTCGGTTAATGCACGAATCTGCCGACGGAGGATGTCGACGATGTCACCAGCCGGGCCGCCGAAGGACCCGGGCCACGATTAAGGGGGGAAGCCTCCGCGTCCGCTCCCTCGCATCGCTGGCGGCGATGATGTTGGGCGCCGTGGTGGGGTGCTCGCTGGCCGTGCCCGGCGCCCCGGTGAAGGCACCCGGCGGTCCACCACCGGGCACGGTGGACACCAACCTGCTTGGGTCGGGAAACTTCCCGACCGCTCCCGCGCCGCCCCTGGGCGCCGCCGGCTCAGCGCCCGAAGGCGCCCTGATCGACGCCAGACGCATGGCCAACAGTGTGGTGGGCCCCTGGGAAGTCGACCCTTCACTGGTCACACCGAGCCCGGTGCGCGCGATCGTCCTTAAGGACGCCGGCGCGGTCGGGCTGATCGAACCCGGCGGGGTGGCGGCGGCCGCCCACGCACACAACTTCATCAACGGATTCGCCTCCGATCGACAGGGTCCGGTCCAGCTACGGCTGATGAACGCCGTACTGCGGTTCGCCGACGCGCCCTCGGCCGCCGCGGCCGCAGCCGATATGGCCCAAGCAGAAACGAGCCAGCAACCCAACCGCCCCAAACCGGTCCCGATTCCCGGCCATCCCGACGCGCTGGCCACCACCTACAGCTACAACGCTTACGGCGGCGACCAGCGCCCGATCATGGTTGTCTCCTACACGGCGCATGGCCCGTACGTGCTGTGCCAAACCGCTCAAGCGAACCAAATCGACATCGCCGCCGCGCTCGTCGCGAAGACGCTCGACCTCCAAGGCCCTCTCATCGACCAATTCTCGCCCACCGACCCGATGAAGTTCGCCGGCCTGCCCGCCGATCCCAACGGCCTGCTGGCACACACCATGCCCTTCCCGACATATCCGGAACCCAGCACCTCCGTCCCCACCAACCCGAATATCGGCATCTACCAACCCCACGCCGCCCTGCACTTCCAGGACGATCCGCCCGGTGCGGCCGCGGCGTTGAGTACCGCGGGCGTTCAGGCAGTGTCCTACAACCAAACCCTCGTGTACCAAGCCGATGACGCCGCTGCCGCCGCCCAGTTGGCGCAGGATCTGGCCAACTCGATGCTGCACACGCAGCCCTCGGCCACACCCATCGGCGGGGTCGACTTCATGCCCGCCAGTCGATGCCTGCAATCCGACAGCCCGGAAGCAAACGGCCCGGCCCACTATTACTGCTACGCCCCGGTCGACACTTTCACGATCGAAGTACAGGCCGCCGATGCGACGGGCGCCCGCCAGGAGACCGCCGCTCAGTACAAGATGTTGCTCGCAAAGTAACCGCGTCAGCCGCCCGGCATCTGCGGGCCTGGGTAGTTGATCCATGGGCTGTAGTCGGCGATCAACTTCTCCTGCGGCGGCCGCTGCTCCGGCGGAATGTGCTGCAGGTTGAGCCTGATTCGATACCAGATCGAGCTCGGCCCCCGCATCCCGTCGATCAGGATGTCGGCCGGCTTCAGCAGTTTCGCCGCCGTCGGGTGGCGCTGGCGCCAGGCGTCGAGCGCGGCCATCGCCTCGCCCTTGGTCTTGGTCCGCGCGACTTCGATCAACGGCATCGTCGGCCGGCGCCGGCCCGCGCCCGTCTTGGCGCCGCGCGGCGGCTTCTCGGCCGGCCCGAGCCGCTCTGCCAGTTCCAGCAGCGGGTCCAGCGACCCGGCGGCGTCGTCCATCCCCTCCCACGGGTCACCGAGGTCGTGGTATCGCTTCGGCGCCGTCGCGATCGTGAACGCCTCGGGACGGCAACCGGGCACTTCGTCCCACAACAGCGGCGTGGACACCCGGGCGTCGGCGGTGGCACGCACCGAATAGGCCGACGCCATCGTTCGGTCCTTGGCGTTCTGGTTGAAGTCGACGAACACGCCCTCGCGCTCTTCCTTCCACCACCTGCTGGTGGCCGATTCGGGGGCGCGCCGCTCCACCTCGCGCGCCACGGTTTCGGCCGCCAGCCGGACCTGCTTGAACGACCACTGCCTCGAGACACGCGCGTAGATATGAAAACCGCGCGAACCCGACGTCTTCGGCCAGCCCGTCAGCCCGTGATCGGCCAGCACATCGCGGACGACGAGCGCGACCTCGACGATCTGCCGCCACGCCACCCCGGGCACCGGGTCGAGGTCGATGCGCAGCTCGTCCGGACGGTCGAGATCGTCGGCCCGCACCGGGTGCGGGTTGAGGTCGATACAGCCGAGGTTGATCACCCACGCCAGTCCGGCCGCGTCGTGGATCACCGCTTCCTTGGCCGACGTGCCCGACGCATAGCGCAGTTCAGCGACGTCGACGAAGTCCGGACGCTTCTGCGGCGCGCGCTTCTGGAAGATGGCCTCCTCGGTGAGGCCCTTGACGAAGCGCTTCATGATCATCGGTCGATCCGCGACGCCGCGAAGAGCGCCGTTGCTGATCTCGAGGTAGTACCGGACGAGGTCGGCCTTCGTGTAGCCGCCCGCCGGGAAGACGACCTTGTCGGGGTGGGTGATGGTCACCTCGCGGCCGTCCACGTCCAGCACGAGTGGAGCGGCCATGTCGGTCATCCTAGTTTCCGTGCCACAGTGAGACGCCGGTCACATAGGGTGTTGTCATGCCTTCGCTCAACGTTGTCGAACTCGCGTCGCAGGCCGTATCCAAAGCACGGCAGTACGCCGATCGCGGCTCGGCGGAACTGCACTATCTCCGCAAGATTTTCGAGGCGGGAGCCGTCAAGATAGAGCCGCCGCAGAACCTCGCGGCGATGGCCGCGGACTTCATGCGCTGGGGCGAGATAGGGACGCTTCCGGCGGTGAACGCGCGCCGCACCCCGCACCGCGCCGCGATCATCGACGACGACGGCGCGCTGACGTTCCGCGAACTGGACGACAGTGTCAACGCGGTCGCCAACACCATGGTGCAGATGGGCATCCGAGGCGGCGACGGTGTCGCGATCCTGGGCCGCAACACCCGCTGGTTCGCGATCGCCAACTATGCGTGCGCGCGGGTGGGGGCCCGCACGATCCTGATGAACACCGAGTTCTCCGGCCGGCAGATCGCCGACGTCGCCGAGCGTGAAGGCGTACGCCTGCTGATCTACGACGACGAGTACGGCGAGGCGGTGTCACAGACGAACTTCGAGTTGGGCAAGCTGCGGGCGCTCGGGACCAACCCGGACAGCGATCAACCGTCGAACAGCACCGACGAGACGCTGGCCGAGCTGATCGCCCGCAGCAGCAGAGAACCGGCCCCCAAGCCGTCGAAGCACTCGTCGCTGGTGATCTTGACCAGCGGCACCACCGGGACACCCAAGGGTGCTTCGCGCAGCCAGCCGCCGACGCTGGGTCCGATCGGCGGCGTGCTGTCTCACGTGCCGTTCCGCTCCGGCGAGGTCACGTCGCTGCCGGCGCCGATGTTCCATGCTCTCGGATATCTGCACGCGACGATTGCCATGACACTGGGCTCTACGCTGCTGCTGCGCCGCAAATTCCGACCCTCGACCGTGCTGGAGGACATCGAAAAGTACCGCGCGACGGCGATTGTCGTAGTGCCGGTGATGTTGTCGCGCATTCTCGACGCGATGGACAAACTCGACCGCAAGCCGGATCTGTCGTCGCTGCGGATCGTCTTCGTGTCGGGTTCGCAGCTTGGCGCCGAACTGGCAACCCGGGCGCTGAAAGAGCTTGGCCCGGTGATTTACAACCTCTACGGCTCCACCGAGATCGCGTTTGCGACGATCGCCCGTCCCCGGGACCTCGAGATCAACCCGGCGACGGTCGGGCCGGTGGTCAAGGGCGTAAAGGTCAAGATTCTCGACGAGCAGGGCAAGGAAATGCCGCAGGGTGAAGTGGGCCGCATCTTCGTCGGCAACACCTTCCCGTTCGAGGGCTACACCGGCGGTGGCGGCAAGCAGATCATCGACGGCCTGCTGTCGTCGGGCGACATGGGTTATTTCGACGACAACGGCCTGCTCTACGTCACGGGCCGCGACGACGAGATGATCGTGTCCGGCGGCGAGAATGTGTTCCCCGCCGAGGTCGAGGACCTGATCAGCGGCCATCCCGAAGTCGTGGAGGCGACCGCGCTCGGGGTCGACGACCCCGAGTGGGGTGCCAGGTTGCGCGCGTTCGTCGTCAAGCAGGAGAACTCCAACCTCGACGAGGACACCGTCAAGAAGTATGTCCGCGAACACCTTGCCCGCTACAAGGTGCCACGCGAGGTGGTCTTCCTCGACGAGTTGCCGCGCAACCCCACCGGCAAGATCCTCAAACGCGAACTGCGCAAGATCGACGTCGAGTAGGTCTAGGGGTCGCGGGGCAAACCGAGCAGCCGCTCGGCGATGATGTTCAGCTGCACCTCGGAAGTGCCGCCGTAGATCGTGGTGGCGCGGCTGTGCAACAGGTAGTCGGCCCACTTGCCTTCCGGCTGTTCGGGTTCGCCGATGGCGCCGTCGGTGCCGAATGACGCCATCCCGAACTCGGCGTACCCCTGGGCGGTGCGCATCGACAGCAGTTTCGACACGGCCGCCGCCGGCATCGCGTCGAAGCCCGCCAGTGTCAGCAGCGTCGAGCGCAGGTTGAGCACCTTGGCCGCGTGGCCCTCGGCGATCAACCGGCCGGCCCGGTTCTGCGCGATCTGGTCGAAGTGGCCGTGGCCGATGAACTCGACGAAACCGTCGAGATTGGCGAGGAAGGGGGGCTCACCGCTGCCGATCGACACCCGTTCGGCGGTCAGGGTGTTGCGGCTGACTTCCCAGCCGCGATTGACCTCGCCGAGCACCAGCTCGTCGGGCACGAACACGTCGTCGATGAACACGGTGTTGAACATCGCACCACCGGTCAGTTCCCGCAGCGGCTGGACCTCCACACCGTCGCTGGACATGTCCAGAAGGAAGTAGGTGATGCCGTTGTGCTTCGGCGCCGACCGGTCGGTGCGGGCCAGCAGCGCGCCCCACTGTGAGAACTGCGCCGCGGTGGTCCAGATCTTCTGTCCGGTGATCCGCCATCCGCCGTCGACCTTGGTGGCCTTGGTGCTCAGACCGGCCAGGTCCGAGCCGGCGCCCGGCTCGGAAAACAGCTGACACCAGATTATTTCGCCGCGGAACGACGGGGGCAGGAACCGCTGCTTCTGCTCATCGGTGCCGAACGCGACGATCGAGGGCACCAGCCATGCCCCGATCCCGAGTTGGGGTCGCTTGACCCGGCCGGTGGTGAACTCCTGCTGGATGATGATCTGCTCGACCGGGCTGGCCGAGCGGCCCCACGGCTTCGGCAGGTGCGGCGACACCCATCCGCCCTCGGCGATCGCGGCCTTCCGCTCTTCGCGCGGAATCGCCTTCAGCGCAGCCACTTCCGCACGAATTTCCGAACGTAACTTCTCTGTCTCCGGATCCAGGTCGATGTTGAGGGCCCGCATCCCGGTGGTCGTTGCGGTGTCCACCACATGCTGGGGGTAGTCGGTGGCGCGGCCGAACGCGGCGGCGATGCCCAGCGCACGGCGGTAATAGACTCCGGCGTCGTGCTCCCAGGTGAACCCGATGCCGCCATGCACCTGGATGCAGTCCTGCGTACAGCGCTGGGCCGCGGCAGGAGCCAGAGTTGCCGCCACGGCTGACGCGAATTCCGCTGCGGCCTGCTGCTTTTCGATGCCCTCGTCGCACGCCCGCGCCGCATCCCAGACCGCCGCGACGGCACGTTCCGTGTCGGCGGCCATCTCGGCGCACTTGTGCTTGATCGCCTGGAACTGCCCGATCGGGCGGCCGAACTGTTCGCGGATCTTCGCATACCCCGAAGCGGTGTCGGTGGCCCAGCGCGCCACGCCGACGGCCTCAGCGGACAGCAGCGTGCACAACAGGGACCGCGCGGCGGCGACACTGAGGTTGGACAGCACCCGGTCGACGGGCACCTCCACGGCGTTCGCGCGCACGTGCGCGACCGGGCGTAGCAGGTCGACCGATGCGACCGGTTCGATCTCGAGTTGTTCTGCGTCGATGATGACCCATTCGGTGCCGCTGGTTTCCGGGTCCAGGCCGGCGACGGGCAGGACCAGCAGTGACGCGTCGGCGGCCGACGGCACCGACCGGGCCTCGCCACGAATCACCAGCTCATCGCCCTGCCGGGTGGCGGTGAGCGACGACTCCAGCGCGAACGCGGCGATCGCGGTGCCCGAGGCAAGGTCGCCGAGCACCTTCGCCTCAGGGTCGTGGGCGTCGATCAGGGCGCTGGCGATCACCGACGGGACGAAAGGTCCGGGCACCGAACCGCGGCCGAATTCAGCGATCACGATGGCTAGTTCCAGAGTGCCGAAGCCTTGCCCACCAACCGATTCGGACAAATGAACGCCCTGCAGGCCTTGTTCCGCCGCGGAGTGCCAGTACGGCGGGGGATTGTCGATCGGTGTCTCGAGCGCGGCGTGCAGCACCTCCGGCGGCGCGAACCGCTCAACGAGGGCGCGTACCGAATCGGCCAGTTCTTTGTGCTCGGGAGTAATCGCGATAGGCATACGTTGCCGCCCTCCAAATAACCGGTCGGTTGGTAAAGAGGCTACCCGTTGACGACGTTCGCCAACTCACGGCCGTCCCGCAACCGCATGCAGTTGTCCACGGCCTGCGCCAGGTAGCGGCGCATCGTGTCGGCGGTGTACCAGGTGACGTGCGGGCTGAGCACCACGTTGTCCAGCGCCAACAGCGGGTTCTCGGGTTTGACCGGTTCGACTGCGAACACGTCGAGCCCGGCGGCGGCCAGTCGCCCGTTCCGCAACGCGTCGACCAGGGCACCCTCATCGACGATCGCCCCACGCGAGGTGTTGACCAGCACCGCGTCGGTGCGCATTGCGGCCAGCGCATCGCGGTCGAGCAGCGCCGACGACTCGTCGGTCAACGGCAGGTGCAGCGACACGATGTCACTGGCGCGGAGCAGGTCCTCGAGCCCTCGCCAGGCCGGGCTGCCGTCGTCGCGGGTGCTGGTGTGCAGCACCGTCGCGCCCATCGCCGCGACGATCCGTTCCACGCGCTGGGCGATGTTGCCATATCCCACCAGCCCGACCGTGCAGGAGCCGATGTCGCGGACCGTCTCGCCGAGCGACGGATCGGTGGGCCAGCCCGTGCCGGCGCGAGTCTCCCGGTCCAGCGTTGTCAGCCGACGCAGCGCAGCCAGCATCAGCAGCACCGTTCCCTCGGCGACCGAAGGCGCGTTTGCGCCTGGCATGTTGGCGACCGCGATACCGAGTCGGGTGGCGGTGTCGACGTCGATGGTGTTCACCCCGGCGCCGAGTTTGTGCACCAGCCGTAGCCGCTGCCCGCGCTCCAAGTCGGTCGCCGACAGCGGCCTCAGGACGTGCCAGATCACCTCGGCGTGCGGCAGCTCTTGGTAGAACGTGTCGTCGTCGTCCTCGGCGCAGTATCGGACGTCGAGCCAATCAGCATGCGGCGCGAGGAAATCGAGAACTTTGTCGCCGGGAACGAAGTGGGCCAGAACCCTCAGCGCCACCGTTTGGCGATCCACTTCGCGATCGTATCGGCCTGCTCGCTCCGCGCACCCGAGGTGGTGAAGTAGTGGTCGGTGTCGATCGACACTTGTGCTTTGTCGTCGCTGGCCAGCGCGTCGTAGATGCGCCGGGCGTCCGACGGGAACACCCCGGTGTCGGCCTCCGCGTTGATCACCAGTGCCGGGCAGTTGACCCGGGCAAGGTGGGGTTCGGCCCGGGTCTGGGCATGTCGGAGGCTCCACATGCCAAGCCAGTTGCGCAGCGTGCAGGCGGCCGCGATGCCGCGCGTCGACCGGTTGGCCTTGACCGGGATTCCGGCGTAGCACATGTTCGGTTGACGCTTGGTGGGTTCCAGCGTCGGATCGACCATCCGCGGATCAGCCCACGTACGCATCACGGTGAACGGCCGGTCGCTGAAGCCGGCCGCTTGGACGCGCTTGAGCTCGGTTTCGGCCCAATCGGTGATCGCGTGGTTGCGGGCCACTTGTGCCGACCGGTATCGCTGCACGAACCTCGCCGAGAACGGCGGCCCGTTGCGCTCATCGAAGATGTCGAGTTCGGGGTCGGTGGCGACGGGGTCGTTCTCGTCGACGACGGCACCGTCCATCCAGGCCGTCAGCACGTCGGGCCGGCCCGGGTGGGCCGCGCTGGCCACATACCCATCGGCCGGCAGCAGGTCGTTGAGGCCGGCGGCCGGCCGCATCCCGGCCAACGGCACCACGTTGGGTTCGTTGGCCTGCGACTGGTAGGCGGCCATCAGCGAGCCGCCTCCGGAATTGCCCAGCAGAACTACGGTTTCCACGCCCTGGACCTCCCGCAACCACTGAACGCCCACGCCGATGTCGACCAGCGCGTGGTCGAGCAGAAAACTGCTTTCAAAGCCGCGGAATCGGGTGTTCCAGCCGAGGAAGCCGATCCCGCGGGTGGCCATGTACTCGGCGAGATAGTGCTCGGAGAAATCGATCTGGTAGTGCGCGGCGATCATCGCGACCTTCGGTTTGCGCCCCACGCCGCGGTAGTGCAGGCCCTGGCACGGGTGGCCACCGGCGCCGGCCCGCCGCGCGGTCGGGGATGGGAGGCCGACGAACTCGCGGACGACTCCGGGCGTCGAGGACATGTCAGGTGGCCTCCTTGCAGTAGACGGCACGGTAGAAGATGTTGGCCAGGGTGGTGATGCACGCTTCGTCGTCGACATCGTCGGCGTCTCCGGCCTTGCCGCTGAGCTGCACGTAGCAGAACTGGTTGAACATCGACACGATCGCCACCGCGATCAGCGCAGGGTCGTCTTCCTGGCAATAACCTTCGGACTGAGCTCGTTTCACCATCTCGGTGATGAAGGCGATTGGGATCGCGCACAGTTGCGCCCAATATTCGGCGAAGTCGTCGTTCACCATCGCCATCTGCGACACGCTGATCATCTCCGCCAGCCGGTGCCGGTAGGTGTGCCAGTGCGCGGCCGCGGCCTCGCGGGCGCGCTCGCGGTTGGTGAGCCCGTGCCGCGTCACCGACGCCGCGCGCTCGTTGGCCTCGTCGCGGAACCGCAGCGCCCATTCCCGGATCATCGCCTCCTTGGACTCGTAGTAGTTGTAAAACGACGCCGCGGAGCGCCCCGCCTCCGCTGCGATCTCGGAGATCGTGGCCGCGAGGATTCCCTTGCGGGCGATGACGGCTCGGGCCGCCGCGTCGATCGCCGCAGCGGTCTGGCGCCCCCGCTCGGTCGGCAACTGTTCCCGCTCTATCGACACAAGACTCCTGACGGTCGCCTGTCGGATCGCGTTGAGCATAACCTGAATCTGATGTTAGATTCAGATTCCGCCGTCGAGGAGGCGAGAGATGATCAAACCCGAGAACACCAACCCGGAGTTCGCGCTGAGCGGCGTCAACCACGTTGCGCTGGTCTGCTCGGACATGGCCCGCACCGTCGACTTCTACAGCAATACCCTTGGCATGCCGCTGATCAAGGCGCTTGACCTGCCCGGCGGCGCCGGGCAGCACTTCTTCTTCGATGCGGGCAACGGCGACTGCGTTGCCTTCTTCTGGTTCCGTGACGCGCCGGACGCGGTGCCGGGCGTTTCGGCGCCGGCTCACATCCCCGGGATCGGCGACATCGTCAGCGCGGTCGGTTCGATGAATCACCTGTCGTTTCACGTGCCGCCGGAGAAGTTCGATGAATACCGGCAGAAGCTCAAGGACAAAGGCGTCCGGGTGGGCCCGGTGCTCAATCACGACGACAGCGAGACGCAGGTCGCCAGGGAGCTTCATCCCGGCGTGTATGTGCGGTCGTTCTACTTCCAGGACCCTGACGGCATCGTGCTCGAATTCGCATGCTGGACAAAACACTTCGGAGAATCAGACATCGAGGCGGAGCCCAGGACCGCCGCCGACCGGCGGCCGCCGGTCGCTGCGGCAACCTAACGACCGCTCGTCTAGCCAACGCCGAAACTGAAACCACCGCGACGCCCAGCGGCGTGTCGCGCAGTACCGTCAGTGTCGCCGCCGGCGGCCTGCCCTCAGGCCCCGACCCGCCTCCATGTCTCGCAGGTCCCCTACCGGTAGGGCGACCATGGCCTGGCCTTTAGAGCTGTGTATGGTTAGCCTTACCATACCGCGTCGGGCGCCGGAAATTCGACGTCACACGCAGAAGACACGACCGAGGCGGATAGACATGACGCACAGCGCGAGAGCACGCGGACGGCGGATCGGACCGACGGCCGGCGCGGCCGTGATGGCTGCAGTGGCCGTCATGGCAGCCTCGACCGGCTGTAGCGGCAACTCCTCCCCGCACACTCCGGCAGGTATCGATCCGAAGGAGGCCCAATCTCTCAACAGCGCCCAGTTCTCCGAGGCGGACGCCGCGGCGCGGTCGACGCTGACACCGGCGCCGGGATCGTTTCTGCAGGGCAAGACCACGGTGACGATGCTGGCGTTGACGACGCCGGACAACGGCGACATCAACCCGTATGCGATCTGGCCGGTCACCGCCGACATGGGTTCGCTGCACACCGGAGATGTTCTGGTCGATAACTTCAACAACAAATCCAACAACCAGGGCACCGGCACCACCATCGTCGACGTGCACCCAGACAAATCGGTGAGCGTTTTCGCGGCGCTCCCGCAGACCTTGCCGGGCTGCCCTGGCGGGGTCGGCCTGACGACGGCGATGGTCGTCCTCAAAGATGGTTGGGTGCTGGTGGGCAGCCTGCCCAGCACGAACGGCAAGATCGACACGGCGAACGCGGGCTGCCTGATCGAGCTGACGCCCACCGGCCAGG
>Ga0335081_10008592_pt1 | contig 16384 bp, 17 predicted proteins | sample Lox_Sample_35_FD_206713 | JGI IMG/M metagenome (GOLD analysis project Ga0335081, IMG submission 206713) | Soil microbial communities from Loxahatchee National Wildlife Refuge, Florida, United States - Lox_Sample_3.5 | ecosystem: Environmental > Terrestrial > Soil > Wetlands | place: USA... | reverse complement strand
TGAGCGCGCGAGTTAGCGCCGCCGGTGAGCAAACACCCGACAAGGTCGACGTGCTTTTTATTGGAGATTCGGTTACATATGGCGCCGGAGTTCAGAACGCGCAAACTTATGCCAACATCGTGCCGCGCCTTCTGGGCGCTGTTGGCGTCAATTTGGCTTTTCCGAGTTACGGCACGACCCTTTCGCTGCTTATGCTTCGTCGCAATCTCAATCTACGTCCTCGCCTAGTCGTATATTCAATCTTGACCGATCACCTGCGTCGCAATGTGCTTCCTTGCGCTGACTTCTACTATACATTTTGCATGGATCAGGCGTACGTCACGACCGGTCCAAAAATACACCCGCCATGGACGAACGGCGTGAGGCGGCTCAAAACCCAAATTATGTACGAAACTCGCGGGCTCGATCCTTTCACATGGTTTGTGCATGGGATAGATGTCGTGATCGGGCGCGTATTGTTTGGATATTCCCTGCAATATTCCGTGCAATACGCCTTGCACAAGACCGAGGATACGAAGGCTCGCGAGATTGGGCTTGACTATTTGCTAGGCGAAATGGCCACAGCAGCCAAGTCGATCAATGCAAAGCTTATCGTGGTGTTCATCCCGATTTTAGGCGAGACCTCTACGCCTGCTGCCATCACTAAAGTTGTACAGGGTCGCCGCGGTATCGATTTTTTAGACCTAACCAAACTGTTTCAGCAGCAGGGTAGGGCTGTGACCGAGATGTACATTCCCAACGACGGACATCTAAGTGTGATGGGGCATGCCTTGGTCGCGGATGCTATTGCAGACCACGTCCGCTAGGGCCGTGTGGCTCGAAAATATTCTTTGCACTCTTTTTGAGGTTCACTAAGAGGCAGTCGCGCGCGCGGCCGGATGCCTCACGCACGCGATTTTCTGTTCGAACTCTGACCGTTCGTTTTGCCGATTTAACTCGCTTCACGCGCGAGGCGGACTTCGTAAACGATAAATTCGCTGTTCGTGAAACGCCGTTCAATCTTGAGCTTCTCCAGAATTATGACCGGCGGTGTGCCGAGCACCGGCGGCGTGTCATGGCGACTTACAACGATCCAATCCACGTTGTATTTGGTCAGGAAATCCTCCCGAACTGTCCCAGCTTGCCATGACTGCCAAAAGTCACCGACGTCCTGTTTTCGCGTGGTGTAAGTCTCCATACTGGCTAGCGCCAGTTCAGGAGCAAAGATTGAGATTGGAACCCGCAACGCGGTCAGGTCGAGAATAGCTTCGTCGAGGTGCGACACTGCGACTTGACCGGGATGCGATGCACCGTTCAAGAAATCAACGGCCTGCATCGTTGGCGCCGTCAACTCGGTGAGAGCGTAACCCCACATTTTATCCAGGTACTGGACAGTCGATCCCAAGCTTGCAACCGCAACCAGCACGGCCATGAGCGAGCGTCCCGTCCAATCAAGTCTGTACCAGAATTTCGTCAGGGTAAGGGTAGCGAAGAGCGTCATAAGGTATTTGCTCGCGATCATGAACCAGATTGCATTGTCGTAGCCGCCGGGCTGGTCGCGAGGGACTATCTTGGAAGCCAACGTCAGTGTCGGCCCCAGCACGACGAATATTGCAAGCAGAAGATCAAAGCTACGTCCTGCAGATAGGCGAAAGGACTTGATCAACTCGCCGACGCCGATGATCCGGAAACCATAGGTCAATGCGAGATAGAGGACCAAACCTGCGATCGGGTAGGTCACCAGCAAAGGCCACTGCGCCTGTCGGAAAGCGGGTTGCACATAGTTCTGCAATCCATTTGACCATGTCCATTCAATCTGGGCGCCGGTTCTATTCCCTATGAGTGTATATAAAATAAGCGGCAGGCCCATCAGGCTGATCGCGACGCACTGTCTTAGAAGCACGAATCGCTTAAGCAGAAATAGCTCCAATACAAACACGATCCAGAGAGCGAGGAACAACTGGATAAACAGGAAAATCTTGGTCTCGACGAGAGCTGCCGAACACAATGAGGTCACGATAATCCAACCCCAGCGCGGATTCTTGATTGAGCGCTGAAGGCATAACAGGCTTGTGAACAATAGGCCTTGTCCCAGCACCATCGGATTCTCGAAATAAAGAGAAAAGACGGTGGGGGCCGCAAAATACTGTACGCTCCAAAGACCTTCGGAATGCTGAAGAATTCCGGGAATAAAGGAAAAATCTTCGCCGAGCGTAACGAGGACAGCCGCCGCCACTGCAGCGGGACCAGCGCCCACGAATCGACGTGCGAGACAAAAAACAGCGAGCACATCGATCGTAATGAACAAAGTGGGACAGAACCGTACGACCAGATCAGCGATCGCCACATTGCCATACCGGTGAAGCAACGCGGCGATCAGATCCATGCCTACGTGATAGCTGAGCGGTTGCCCGGCAAAAAAGGGATTTAGCGGAGGAAACGTGTGCGCTAATTCGAAAGCCAAGGAAGTATGAAGAGATACGTCACCCTGCGAAACGGTGAGACCTCCATTGCCCGTCAAGGACAGGTCCCGGTAATAGAGCGGGAGCATGTACATCGGCAGCCAACTGAGGATGACTGCGAGAAGCAGGAGAAAGTGAGTCTGGTCCGCGACAAATAGTTTTTTTCGAAGGTCTATGACGCGGGTCCGCCACGTTCGGCCGAACGCAGCTGTCGCAGCGATGACCCACAAATACAGAAGAGAGGCGACGTCGAGCCAGGTCAGGACGACGTAAAGCACGGACGTGACGACCATCCCAAGCAGCACGCTCAAAGTTACATGCTCCAGCGCCGACATCTGCAGTCGACACCATTGAATGAGCTGGCTGCCGGGAATGACGAACAGGAAGACCAGCGCGATGAGAAAACGGGGAAACGCAAGCCAGGAGCTTGCCGTCCATACCGAAAACGTAAGAGCAAGGCCCGAGCCCATGGCGATTACAAGCGCCCAGGTTGCGAGTATCCAGCCGGTCTGATTTTTGTATTGGACCATCAAATGGGCGGCGGCGTTAAAGCGTGGCCGAGCGTCGGCTGCGGCCGGGAGGCCGCCGTTTCAGACGCGAAGTCATGGGCCAGCATAGCGGGTTGGTTCATTGCTCTCCAGCTTGTGCCTCGATTTCGCGTCAGTTTTAAAGACGGCCCGTCTTTCTTGCCAGCTATTCCCGCCGATATCCTCATCGCGGCCGACGTCGTTTGGTCGGAGCGTCAAAGTCTAGAAGTACTCTAATGCGAGCCTGCTGCGCGAGTTGCGGAGCACGAGAGGTTCTGTATAATTATTAACGACTTTTTCCTTGGAGAAGCCCAGGAATGCGACCGCCGCCTCCTTCGGACCTGACCGGCCGTCCTCGGCACGACATTAGAGAGAGGCTGCGCGAGGTCGGCTTGCGCCCAACGAGGCAGCGCGTGGCATTGGGATGGATGCTGTTCGCCAAAGGCGATCGGCACGTGACGGCGGAAATGCTTTACGAGGAGGCGACCAGTGCCAAGGTGCCGGTATCGCTGGCAACAGTCTACAACACCTTGCATCAGTTCACGGAAGCGGGCTTGTTGCGCGAGGTAACGGTCGGCGCTTCCAAGACCTACTTCGACACCAACAATTCCGCTCATCAGCATTTCTTCATTGAAGACAGCAACGATCTCGTAGACATCCCTTCAAGCAATATCGTCGCCGGTCCGATGCCGATTCCGCCAGAGGGTTATGAGATTGTTCGTGTCGACGTCGTCGTGCGGCTGCGGCGCAAGCTGCCTTCCGGTTCCGGGCCGTATTCGGTTGCCTAGCGCGTTGTCGCGGGCCATCCACGCAATCGAACGCCTCGACAAGTTCTCACGCTGCCGGTGTGCTTGACGATCGGCCGCCTCGAACCTCCGCGCTCACAGCGTCACCGTAGCGTGACCTCGCCCGGTCTATCGTCTGAGTTCGCAATCGTGCACCGTGTTGTCGCGGCACCTTCGCTGCGCCGATAGCTTTACGCAATCCATAGTGGTGCGGTTTGCCATCGCTATTCCAGGTCAAGGAAGGCGGCGAAGCTCATTACTCGCACCCAATTATCAGGCAGTCCATGTGATTGAAAGTAAAGGCCGCTCGCACAATTCACTGTGGTGTGCCGTTTCCGCAACAGCATTTCGAAAAGGCCGGTGGTAAAGGGAAACTGACGGGCAAGTGGGGGGCACGATGAAGAAAGGTTTTCTGGCTGCACTAGCCGTGACGGCGTTTGTTGCAAATTCTGCCATCGCCGCTGACATGCCCGTCAAAGCGCCCCCCAAAGCTCCCGCGGACGTGTACGATTGGTCCGGCATCTACATCGGTGCCGGCCTTGGAGTTGCGTGGACGCAGCCGCATCGGTTCTATCCAAACTTGCCGCTCGTTGGAATTCCGCCCACCACGTTCGAATCCAACGGAACGGATGGTGTCTACGATATTTCTGGTGGAGCGCAGTGGCAGTTCGGTCAATGGATAGCCGGCGTCGAAGCCGACTACATTGCCGGCTTTAATCGCATGAAGAGCAGCGTATCGGTATCGCCCCCTGAACCATTCACGCACCTCGCGTCTACGACAAAGATCACCGATCTCTGGATGGTGGGTCCACGGTTCGGCGCTGCCTCGAATCGCTTCATGGCGTACGGGACCGGCGGCTACGCGGCGGCCCGTCTCGCCGGGTCATATTCATGCGCCGATACGGGTATACCTGTTCTTCCAGGTCCGGGTGCGTGCAGCGCGGTCTTCGGTCCGGTCAGGAACCTGGATTTTGGCGGCACGACCTGGAACGATGGCTGGTTTTTCGGTGGGGGCTTTGAATATATGGCCTTCAGAGGCCAGGCCGCCGATGTCATCCTGGGTGCCGACTTCCGGCACTTCCAGGTCGACAGCAAGCTGGCATTTGTGTGCGACGTCGCACATTGCGGTCCGACCACCCACCAGAATTTCTTCCAAGACGCGCGCGGTGACATGGTCACCTTTCGACTCAGCGTCAAGACCAATGGATGGGGAATCTGGACCCAGAGGCCGTAATTCGCACCTGAATTCCGGCGAACTGGTCAGCAGCATTCGGGGTGATACGTGACCGGCGCGGCCCGCAAGGGCGGCGCGCCTCGCGCGGCTCACTGACCAAGCACAAGATCAAACCCCCCTCCAAGCAGCATGCCAGCCAGCAGGGTCGGCAGCAGCAGGAACTCCTTCGAAAGGTCAAACAAATCGAACTTGGTCTGATAGTAGATTGTTACGGGGACGCTCGATAGTTGGCCGAGAACAATGGCCCAGATCGCACCGGAAAGACCGAACATATGAAATCCGACCGGTATGAGTATTAGAACCACAGGTATCCTAACAGCCGAGATATTGACGAACGTGCGCGGCAATCCGCGGACCAAAAGACTGACCTGACCGAGGCTGAATGGAGTCGCGAGAAGGGCTACCGCAAGAATCTGGAGCATCCATCCGGCCTGCCCATAGCGAGGATCATACAGAACGCGGATCATGGCGTTGCCGGCGACGATCAAAAATCCAGAGCACAAATACGCCGATGAGGCACTTACGGCATGAAGCCGATATAAGCTGCGCTTGACCTGGAGGGGCCGCTCACGCTCGACCTCACTGATTGCAGAATACGACACGTCGTTGACGATTTTGATCAATATTTGAGCGATCGAACTGAAGACGGTGTAAGCGATCGTGTATATTCCGAATGTTGCACCGTCTACGATGGCTCCCAGCAGCAAGCGATCTGCGCTGTTCGCCAGGAAATTCAGGAGCGATGATAGGAACATCCACTTGCCCAGATGCAAGATTTCGCGCGCGGCAACGCCGTCCCACTGCAGCCGGTTGGCGGCGCCTGGAAGCCAGGAATGGCTAAGCGCGGATGCTACAAGGGATGCGCTCAGCCCTCCGCAAACCAAAGCCCAGATTGAAGGGTCGAACATGATCCAGACGATCGTACAGAGGAGGCCGACGACCTGGGCTACAATCTGGATCAGCGTAATTCTGCCGAGCGCAAGGTGCCGACTGGCTTCGAGGTACTTGGTCGACTGAAATCCGGTGATGACCGCAGAGGCCGAGGTCGCAGCAACCACGTAGGGAAAATACGGATCTGCGTAAACGCTTCCCTTGGGCATCAGTCCGAGGCTGTCGGCGATGAAAATGAGGCCGGCAATGCAAAGCGCCAGCAGCCAAAGGAATAGTCCCCGAAAAATCTGAATAACCCACGCGGTATTCAAAAAGAGTGGGTCGGTGCCCCGCTTGCTCTGGGTAATGTTCTGTCTCAACCCCAGATCCGAAATCATCGCCAAGCCTAAACCGATCAGTCCTGCAATCGCCATTATGCCGAACATCTGCGGAACAAGGAGGCGAGTCAGCACGAGGCTGCCGCCCAACCGGATTGCATAAATGAAGGCGAAGCCGGCGAGACTCCACAGCCCGGCGCCGATCACACGTCGCTTTAGCGGTTGCCGATCAGGTGGAACAATGGGCACGATTCGACCATGTTGCCGTTGATGATCGTCGAACGGACGGACAGCATCCAGGATTGGGTCGATCGCTGTTTCCTGCCGGTACGGAAAAAGATCCACCTCACATATACGAAAATATTCTCATCGTGAGCAAATCGCGCAGTCATGACCCGCCTGCCGTGCCGAATCGACAAGGTCCCACATCGTGCGGTGCGCGCCTCTGGTTGCGGCAGGCTGAAAGGCGTATGCTTTCCATCAAAGTCTCGCCGCTGGCGAGTTGGAGATAAGACCCAATGACAGAAACACTTGATCGCACGCAACCAAAGCTCAATGCGCAACCGGTGAACGCACGCTGCATCGACCATGTGAACCTTTCCGTCCGGGATCTCGACAAGTCGATCGACTTTTATTCGCGCTTGCTCGGGATCGACGTCAAGGAGCGGGGGGAGGGCCAAGGTGTCCGCTGGTGCATCCTAGGCGACCGCGACAGATTCTATGTGTGCTTCTTTGAGGCACCCCAAGGGGTCTTTCGACCTAACGACATCCACATCAATCATGTGGGGTTTGTCGTAGACGATATCGAGGAGACCGTGCGGCGCATTCACGCGCTCGGGTTCCGGCTTCTCTTCAACGATGCGACCGTCGATTGGCCGCGAAGCAAATCTGCGTACGTAAGCGATCCGGACGGAATCATGATCGAATTCACGGACAAGTTCGGCGGCGGCCTCGGTTAGCTTCATCGATCGTCCGTGATCCGTTCGATCGTGCGTCCATCGCTTCCGCCTTTCTCGCGGGCCGGCTTCAACTGCTGCTCCGGCCAGGCATGTCGCTCCGATTTGCTGCCGTGAAATTTGCCGATTGACCGAACGAATGGTCCTCCACGCCGGCTCTCCATATGGCCATGGTGATCCAACCAACCGAAGTGCCGAGAAAGATGCCGGCAATCACATCGCTCACAAAATGGAAATTGGTCACGACCAGGGCAACGGCCGTTGCCAACACGCACAAGACGTAAAGCGGTCTGTATTTCGGGTAACAGGCCCAAAGAACCGACACGATGGCACAAACCGCCGTGGTGTGTCCCGAGGGAAAGGCCGTATAGGCCGGCCCGCCGTGGAACGGACTGAAGCCATACGCTCCGTCACGAATGAAAGAGATGTGAGGCCCCATCCAGGATTCCGGCCAGGTGCGCCCGAACGCACTTTTCAGATAGGTCTTCAGACCTTCGGCGACAAAGAAGCTCAGCGTACAAAGCAGCAGGGCCGCATAGGGGCGTGTGAGCGGTCGTCGCATCAATGCCCGCACGGCGAGGATGAGCAGTGTCGCGCCCGCCAGGGGCGCCGCAACGACGGGAGGCCGGCCCAGGAGAGGGTCGAGAGCCAGGAGCTGGCGTGTCTGGTGCGCGAGGAGTGCTACCGGCCGGTCGATCCAAAGATAGCAGATCGCGACCAGCACGACGGTCAGCACAAAGCTCGCAAGCCACTTTTGCAGGTCGGTCATCCGAATTGTCTCAGCCGAATATCGGTGAGTTAGCGCCTTGTTCAGGGAGCGCGCAAGGATGGTCAGCGCCTGATGCCGGGAAAGGCAGACAGATCGGCGACGACCAGCGTGCCGCCTTGACGCAAGTGGGGATAGCGGCTTCAATCCGGCTCTCGATTTCCCGCGCACTATTGCAATGACGGCATTGACGGTTGTCGGATTTGCCAGCGGCAGCCCGCAATCCGAGGCCGCCATGCGGCGCATCGCCAGAGATCATCGTCTCCTCGCCATCGTCGTCCCACCGCAGCGTCGCGATTTTCGTTACTCGGTGCGGCGTTGGCTTCGACGCCCCGACAATCCGTTCCGCGGCGTGGACGTGCCGCTTGTCGACCTCGCTGCAGCCGCCAAATTTCGTCCCGACATCTTCGTCGTCGCCTCGTTTCCTAAAATCATCTCTGCCGAGATTCTCTCCGCCGCGCGGCTCGGGGCTGTCAACATGCACATGTCGCTGCTGCCGCGTCATCGTGGTCCTGATCCGCTGTTTTGGACGTATTGGCAAGACGATCGTGATGCGGGCATGACGATCCACTGGATGAATGCGCGCATCGACGCCGGCGATATTGTCTTGCAGCAGGCAATGCCGCTCGAGCGCGGGATGCCATCGCAACTGGCTTATATGCGACTGGTGGCACTCGGGGTCGATCTGCTGACCGACGCGCTGGCTCGGCTCGACGGCGGTTCTGCGCCGCGGACGCCGCAGGATGAAACGCGCGCAACCTATGAATCCACTGCCGACGTCGCGGCCGCCCGCATCCCCTTGGCAGCGTGGCCTGCCGAACGTGTGTGGCATGTGCTCAGCGGGCTCGGCGACCAATTTACCGGACTCGTGCTCGACCCTGAGACGGGAAAGCCGCTCGAGCACGGGCGCGCGCTCGGCTACCGGCCGACCGACGATTGCGAGCCCGGTCGCGTCACCGCCACCGATGCCGGCTACGAGTTGCACTGTCGTGACGGCATCGTTGCTGTCGGCCGCCGCGGGTGATAGCAAATTCAGCATATGTGCGGGATCAGCGTTGTTCTAGATAACTCAGGCTCGTGCTCCATCACATCGCGGTTGCTCGCAATGCACGCCGTGATCCGCCATCGCGGACCCGACGGCGAGGGGTTTCTTCTGCTCGATGGACACAACGAGGTCACCTGCAGCGACCACGCCGAGGCGCTGCGAGCGGCGTCAACTCCGCGTCTCGGCTTCGCCTTCCGGCGATTGAAAATCTGCGACCTTTCGCAAGCCGCCGCGCAGCCAATGGCGAGCATCGATGGTCTCACCTGGGTCTGCTTCAATGGAGAAATCTACAATTTTCGCGACTTGCGGCGCGAGCTCGAAGCCAAGGGGCGAACGTTCCGCACCCATGGCGACACCGAAGTCGTTCTGGCTGCCTTCGAGGAGTGGGGCGAGGACTCTTTCGCGCGTCTCGAAGGCATGTGGGCGATCGTCATCCTCGATCTTCGCCGCAATCGTCTGGTGGTCTCGCGCGACCGCTTCGGGATCAAACCGCTATTGTGGGCGACCGAAAACGATGGCGCGATGCTGTTTGCCTCCGAGATCAAGCAGATTGTCGCGGCGTCGCGCCAACGAACCTGGCAATCGAACCGAGCGCTCGTTGCGATGTTCCTGCGCGGTCAACGCTATCCGGCGACCGAAGAGACGTTTTTCGCTGGAATTCGCTCCGTGCCACCGGCCACGTGGGCTGCGATCGATCTCGCCGCACCGGCAGCGCCTCGCTTCCAGCCCTATTGGAGGCTCGCCGACTTCACCGCTGATTTCAATACGTTCGACTACGCGGAGGCCGTCGACCGTGCTGAAGATCTGCTGACCCGTGCGGTCGCTGCCCATCGCCAAGCCGACGTGAAAGTGGGGGCGTTGCTTTCCGGCGGGCTTGATTCCGCGACTCTCGTTGCGCTTGCGCACAAGGCGGGCAGGAAGCTTCCGACCTATTCGCTCGGTTATCGTGACGCCGCGCCAAGCTTCTGCGAGATGCGCTTTGTCGATGCCATGGTGCGACAGGGCGGCATCGAGAACCATGAGACGACTTTCGACGCCGCCTGGATCATCGCCAATACTGATCGGATCCTGTGGGCGCTAGAAGAGCCACCGCTGGCCATGCCGGCATTCGCTCAATTCCGTGTTTTCGAGCTGTGCGCGCAACACGGCGCTACCGTCGTTCTCGACGGTCAGGGCTCGGATGAGATCACCGCCGGCTATCAATACCACCAGCGCGCGTTCATGAAGGACCGGCTGCTGCACGGCCAGTTGCCCGTGATGCTCTCGGAGTTGCGCGCGATCGCTCGACGCGATCGGCGATCCGCGACGGGTCTCTTCGGCGAGTACTTCGTTCTTCCATATCTCCGGCGCCGGGCGCCCTTGCCGTGGATCATGAATGGCGGTTCCCACGCCGATGCTGCGGAGTTTGCCTTTGCGGCGCGTGACCATGGACACGATCGCCTGCTGGTCAACCGCTTGCTTTATTTCGATGTGCGCTGGGGCAACGTGAAAATTGTGCTGGGGTATAGCGACCGCAACGCCATGGCGCATTCGGTCGAGGCGCGCGTTCCCTATTTCGACCGCGCCTTCGTCGAGCTGCTGTTTTCGCTGCCCGACACCTACAAAATCGGCAACGGGGACCGCAAGCGCCTGCTTCGCGATATCGCACGCCGCTACGTGCCGAATGAGATCACCGAGCGTGGCGATCGAATGGGCTTCGGAACGCCGGACGCGGACATGATTGGCGGACCGATGCGCGACGCAATTGTCGAAGCCGTCAACGACTCGGCGTTCCAGGGCGCGGAGTGGGTCGACGCACCGAAAGCCGCTCGTTTCCTGCACGATTTTCATAACGGCGCCCATCACGATTATCGAGCCGTTTGGCGCCTGTTTGTGCTCAGCCGCTGGGCGCGCCGGTTTTCGGTATCGTGTTAGTGGTGCGGATCTTTCAAGTCGCCCGGATAATTGAGGCGCGATCGCCGCGAAAGATCATCGTCTGGCACGGCCGCACTGGATGCTTTGGGCCACTATCGGGCTAGACTAGCGCGCACAGTTTGGCGACGGTGGATCGAGCAGATGGACCAGCCGATTTCGTGCTGACGAGTCCGTTCGCTTGCACGATCTCAAAAGAAAGGAAGTACGGTCAGGTGTGGGACCATGGTTTCGAAAAGCCACTCGACGCCCGCCGGCACGATCGCATAGACCGCCAGACCCCAGATGAAGACAGGGTTGACCCGCCGGTACACGACGCTCTCGAAAAGAATTGCGAACAGGACATAGCCAATCTGCTCAAAAAAAGCCGGCCAAGTCACTCCAAACAATAGATGGAGGATATAAGGCGGCCATCGCAATCCGACCGCCATTGTCGCCAGCAACATGAGGCGTTTGTGATATTCGGGCCTATGTCGCAGTAAAATGCCCGCTATGACAAAGCCCACGAAAATGAACATCGCCACGTGGACCGATACATCGATCATGATGTGCTCGATCGCAGTTTGTTGCGGGTGACTCAGGTAGCTGCCGATGCCCGAACCTGTGGTAAGGCCGACCATCAAGGTCGCAAGCGCGATTCCGAAGATGCCAACGCGGCGATGGATGTCCAGCCGCCGTGACGCGATCAAGCTCGCTTGCAAAATGAACAGGAGTAACCAACCGGCGAATGCAAGCGCATGTATCTTTACCCAGTTGGAATGCAGCTCCTGCGCTTGATTGGTCTTTTGAAATGCGCGAGCAAAACCGAGAACATTTTCGGCGAGTATCATCAACCCCATGAATAGGAAAAACGCGCGATCGACTTTCCAGCGAACACTCGGATTTGCCACCACAGCAGAGAAGACAGTCATCGGACCTCTCGTGCCTACCGCGTACCGCCGCGCTTTGGCGCAATGATCTTGGATTCTTCAGATCGCCCCTGGAGCGGCGCTAATTTTGCGCATTTCCCGCACGTTGGCAAGACAGGCGGGCGGCGCGGACGACAGCGTGATCGCGCGGCCGTTGTCCTGCGAGACAGATAAGCGTCCGGGATTCTCCCGAAGCGATTCCGCCCGGTAAATACCAGACGCCGCGAGGCATTGTCTCCGACTGCGACAGCCGACCCTTGCCTTGCATAGGGTCATGGCTGTTGTTAGTCTGAAGGTTGCGTTTTTTTGTGATCGGAGAGGTTGCAATGGCTGATATGACGGCATCCGACACATCGGGATTTGAAGTGGACTCGCTCATAGAGACCGACAACAAGGTATTGGAACAGGTTCGAAAAGACCTGAGCGAAGAATACATGTTGTTCATGAGCCGGGTGTTGAAGGAGCGCCTCAGCCCGCAATCAAGCGGGAGCCAATCGCCGTTCGATCAGCTGCGCAGGGCGGCGTCAGCCTCAGCCGGATCAGGCAAATCCTCGTAGCCGCGATCGAGGAGGGTGGCGTGAGTTCGGGCGACCGACTTATACGGCCTCGTCAAGAAGCAGAGATCTTCCCACGGAGAGCGTGACAATGGCCAATGCCGCAGCGGCGATTGACGTCAACGATGACGTGCTCGCCTTTGGAACGGTGGTGCGAAGGACCGCTCCCTATCCCCACATCGTCTCGCCGCGGTTCTACACCGAACAGTTTGCCGAAACTCTGCTCCGGTGGCTGGAGTCCGGCGCGACGTGGCGGCTGAAAGAAGCGGTGCTTTTCAAGCAGTACGAACTTGGATTTACTCATTTCAGGCATTGCTCCGAGATTCAGGGCCTCTGGGACCCCGGCGTGCTTGCCCGTCTGCGCGATGCAGTGAGCAAAGGGTTTGGCGTTCCGGTTTCCGGGCGCATCAATATCTCCGCGCACAAGCTCGTCGCGGGACAACATGGCAGCATTCATACCGACAACGAGCCTGACGAGACGCACCGGTTGGTCGTGCAGTTGAACCGCGGCAGGGCGAGCGATGCGGGAGGCAATTTGGTGCTGCTTTCGGGACCTACGACCGCCGACATGGCCGTCGTCTTCAAGCAGGCAACCAATTCCGCTGTCGGCTTTGGGCTTGGCCCCGCTTCGTATCATGCAATCGGGAGGGTGAGGACGGGAACGCGCTTTACGATCATCTATACGTTCCTGACTGATGCTGTGACGGCGAAAAACTATTTTGTTGCAGCCTGAATTTTCCTGTCAGCGCCATCACGCCGCGTTTGGGCAGCCGCGCGTGTGCAATCGCCACCCTTTGGACGGCATGCGCTCGACTCTCGCGTAATTGCGTGGACCGATGGTAAGGGGTGATTGTACGTCGCGGCATGGGCATGGGTGAGGTTCGAGATGCAAGGTGACAAACCGGAACGCGGGAAGCGGGTGCGCCGAATGCTTCTATGCGCTAGCGGTGCCTACATCTGCTATGGCTTGCCTCGTATCGTCCTGCATCTTCTCCATCATTTCGCCGACGACGTGCAGGTTGTTCTATCGGCTGCGGCGGCGAAGATGGTGTCGCCTTATGCGGTGGAGGTGGCTAGCCGGCATCGCGTCTTCGTAGAAACGGACGATCACGGCGACGGCGTCTATGTTCCGCACATCGAGCTGGCGCGTAACGTCGACCTGATCGTCGTCTTTCCCGCCACCGTCAACATTCTGGGCAAGGTTGCCAATGGCATCGCCGACGAGTTGATCTCGGCACTGATCCTCGCCGCCGAAGCGCCGGTGATCTTCGTTCCGGTGTCAAATTCCGCCATGATTGATCATCCGGCCGTGCAACGGAACATCGAACGGCTGCAGGCCGACGGTTATGTGGTGACGGCCCCGCTGCTTGGTCCGGAGGTCGCGACCCGCGAGGGAATGGAGCTGTTGGGCGAGAACTTCCCCATCCCCTCGCTATTGCTGCAGATGACCGCGGTTCTATCGGACGGTAGCCGCCGCGGACGGGCTCAACGTGTTGCGAGGCAGTCACAGGGCCAAAAGGAATAAGTGGGCGCCAAGATATGGTCCTCGGGGACCTTGGAGAAACAACGTAATATCAATGATGTACGCTCGGGCGAATAATTCACTGGGGATCATCCCCAGACCTTGCGTGCATAGTGACATACCGGCGAGTGCGTGATATAGAGAGCCGCTAAGTGGTTGGTATCCAAGCTCTTCGCGTGTTGGAGTAGGGGTGGTCGTGGCGAACGCATCTTACAAGCGCAATCCGCAGGTGGAGGAAGCTCCACTTGGGGGGGATCTCATGCTGTTCGATCCGGCCAAATCTCAGTTCTTCGTGCTCAACGCCACGATGGCGTACCTCTGGCGGAGCTGCGACGGCGAGAAGAGCTTGGACCAGATCGTCGAGACTATACCTAGCGAGTTCGAGGGAACCGAAACTCGCCCTGTTGCTGCCGAGATGAAAGCTGCGCTAGATGAATTGATTTCACTTGGCATGGTCACCGGGGGGTAATCCTCATTTTGCGTCGTGCACTGGAAAGGAAAGGGAACTGAGCATGTCGGAACAGGTTCAAAAGACACAAAAGATCGAGCGCCTGCGGTATGAGACGCCGCGGATTCAGGCGATGAGCGAGAAGGACATTCTCAATACCTTCCAGATCACGCAGTCGATGGGATCTTGGTGGGCAGTCCCGACCTGCTGACCGTTGGTTGGTAGGGTTGTCCAGTGAATCCGGACGCTCCGGTCCGGATTCTGCGGGTTGGTCGTGGAGCAGGTTGCTTCCTCCTTTCTGTTGACTGGGGGGCGTGTCCGAGAGGAAGGCCCTGTGCCAGCGGAGGGCGGCATCCGTCTCCACGATCTGTTTGCTGAGTTGCAAGCCCGCAAGCCGGAGGGTGTCCTCTCCGCCACTGCTGTCATGGCTGATCGTCGCATTACTGCAGAATGCGACGACGAGGATTTTTTTTCGGATTTTTTTGCGATGTTCGGCGGCTCCGAGCCGGCGCCCGGCCGGCTAGCTGTGCCGTCCGATATGCACATCGACATTCGCGCGCACATCCATCCCGATTTTGGTTATTTTCGGATGTCTGGGCGTAGCGACTTGCCCATCGACGGCCGTGAATTCGACTTCGCCGTCGAACTCGATCAAGGACATTTCGCCCGGCTGCCACACCCGGAACCCGGCTGGAATTGTGTCGCATTTCGCGGCTCCGACACCCCAGCCTTTGCATTTCGCGGTTACGACTGCCTGTTTGCGCTCGACTCGCGCTGGCGGCTCAGCATCATGTGGTACCTGTTCTGGCGGCTGCTGCGGCTTCGCTCCGATGCGATCTTCTTTCACGCCTCGGCGCTCGGAATTTACGGCGAGGGAACCATTTTCGTTGGACCCGGCGGTGCCGGAAAGTCGACGACATCGCTCGCACTCGCCGCGCGGGGCCACAATTTCCTGAGCGACGAAGTCGCCGGCTACCTGCCTGAGACCGCGGAGTTGATTGCCTTCAGGCGACCGGTCGGAATTAAGCCCGGCCCGCGGGCTACTTCGGTCGAGCGCAGCCTTACGCCTGCCGTCGCCGAGCGGATCGCGCGAGACGGCTTCATCCGTGTCGACATCGACAGCTTGTTCCGCGTGGACGTGCCTCATCCTGTGCCGCTTCGGCGCGTCGTCTTCTTGCGTGGATTTGCTGACCATCCGCAGCTCGAGCGCATTTCGCCCGGACGTCAGGAGATCGTGGAACTGCAGCCTTTGATGAGCTCGTTCCTCAATGCGCCGCATAGCCGGCGAGTCTTTGAGTTGACGCGCCTTTTGTCTTCAGCCAAGGTTTATCAACTGCGCCTAGGCGAACCGGATGCCACGGCCGAGTATCTTGAGGAGGCGTTTGTATGCGAAAAATCACAGCGGTGAGTGAGCGCTGCCGCAATATTGCGACGTTTCGCCACATAAGTGTCAAGCTGATGGAGACAACCGCGCGCTGGACGCCGACCACGCCGGAGATGGAGGCGAAAGTGATGTTCGGCCGCCATATCTGGGATTTTGCTCAGATGGCCGACTGGCTGGGCAAGCGTACGTTCGAATTGCGACAACCGGAGCACTACACGCTGCGTCCCGTCGATGCGTATGACACGCTTCTCCAGGAGGCGGCGCAGGCGGTGTCGACCGCCGACCGTATTTCGGCTCTCTATGACGGAGTGCTCCCCGGCTTGATCGAGCGCTATCGGAGCTACGTGGCCGCCACCGATCCGATCCTCGACGAGCCATCGATCGTCATCATCGATCGCATCGTCCGTGAGCTGGAGCGCCAGCGCGTCGAGGCCGCAGAGCTGCAACGCGAGTTGAAGCTCGGCGCCGGCATGGGAGCCGTCATCGCGGCACGCGAGCACGCAATCGGCAGCGTCGTAGCAGAACAACAGGTGCAGTGATGAGCGAGATTGGATATTTCAAGGTCGGAGGTATGACGCTCCGCGAAGCTCCGGCTCGCGATACCTGTTTCAAGGTGGTCTACTCCGATGCCGAAATGCACGAATTCGGCGACATGTCCGAAATCGCGCGGCGCGAGATGATCCATCGTCATATGA
>Ga0335081_10008591_pt1 | contig 16384 bp, 13 predicted proteins | sample Lox_Sample_35_FD_206713 | JGI IMG/M metagenome (GOLD analysis project Ga0335081, IMG submission 206713) | Soil microbial communities from Loxahatchee National Wildlife Refuge, Florida, United States - Lox_Sample_3.5 | ecosystem: Environmental > Terrestrial > Soil > Wetlands | place: USA... | reverse complement strand
GCCAAAGGCCATGAAGAACAAGGAGGACTACTGGGAGGTGATGGAGGTCGATCCCGGCGCGCCGCTGATGCAAAAGCCCGATGCCTTCGGCTGCAATCTCGGCGACTACACCTGATGGTTCAGAGCATGATCCCGAATAGCTTGCCCTCGGACTTGATCCGGAGCGGGAAGCGGTTTTTGGAAAAGATCATGCGCAAATCGACGATCTAGCGCCTGCCTCGCTTGCGTTGCGGGCAGGCGCGATTATCGTCGCGGCCGGGCCAAGGAGCGAATCCTGCACTTCGCCTCTTTCGGCCCGGCCGTTTTGCGGTTGCAAGCCGGTATCGGCATAAGATGTGTTCGGGGAAACGGCCGGACCGGCGAGTGGTCTGTCTGGAAAGTGCGGATGACGGCGTGATCAACTGGCCCACTTTTGTCTCGCAATGCTTTAACGGGCTCGTTCTCGGCGCGCTGTTGGCGCTGATCTCATCCGGCCTGACCATAATCTATGGCACGCTCGGCGTGCTCAACCTCGCCCACGGCGCGATGTTCATGCTCGGCGGCTATGCCGGCTGGGTCGCCTACACCTACACGGGCTCCTTCATCGCCGCCATTATCGCCGGCTCCCTCTTCGTCATGCTGGTCGGCGTGGTGATGGAGCGTGTGATCATCAGCCATTTCTATACGCGTCCGCACGAAGACCAACTGCTCGTCACCTTCGGTCTGGGCATCGTCTTTGTCGAAGCCGTACGTTTCTTCTTCGGCAGCCTTTCGAAATCGGTGCCGCCGCCGCCGCCGCTCGCGGGAATTACGCCGATCGGCTTCATGTTCTATCCGACCTATCGCCTCGCGCTCCTCGGCATCGTCGCCGTGGCGCTGCTCGCGCTCTATTTCGTGCTCTACCGCACGCGGCTCGGCATGATCGTGCGCGCCGGCATCGAAGACTCGGTGATGGTCGATTCGCTCGGCATCGACGTCTACAAGGTCTTCATGCTGGTGTTCGGCATCGGCGCCATGGCGGCGGGCTTCGCCGGTATTGTCAACGCGCCGGTGGTGTCGATCGCGCCGGATGTCGGCGAATCGGTCCTGGTGCAGACATTCGTCGTCGTCGTCATCGGCGGCGTCGGCTCGTTCCCCGGGGCGGTGCTCGGCGGCCTGATCGCCGGCGAGATCGTCAGCATCACGTCGATGTTCAACCCCGGTTATTCATACGTCATGCTTTTTGCGGCAATGACGCTGGTGCTGGTGCTGCGGCCATACGGCCTGCTCGGCACCGCCGGCCGCGAATAAACCCGATGCGGAACCAACGCCCTTTGGTGATCGAGACGTTGACGGCAATCGGACTGATCGCCGCGCCGTTCGTGTTGCCCTATCTCGGGTTCGCTCCAACCACCGTCAATCGCATTCTGATCTGGGGCCTGTTCGGCATCGGCTTCGACATCCTGTTCGGCTTCACCGGGCTCCTGTCGTTCGGCCAGTCGGCCTTTTTCGGCACCGGCGGCATGGTGGCCGCCTATCTGCTCACCATCATGAACTTTCCGCACGTCATGACGGCGGTGTTCATCGGCGCGATCGTCGCGGCAGTGGTGGGCTATCTGGTCGGGCTGATCGCGCTGCGGCGCACCGGCATCTACTTCGCCATGATCACGGTGGCGATCGCCGAAGTGTTCTATTTTGTCGAGTTCAATCCGCTTTCCGCCTACACCGGGGGCGAGAACGGGCTGCCGGGTGTGCCGACGCCGGTGTTCAACCTCGGCTTCACCACTCTCAACTTCAGCAGCGATAGGTCACTCTACGGCTTGCTGGCGTTCTGCTACTTCATCGGCATCGTCATCGCGTTGCGCATCGTGCGCTCGCCGGTCGGCGCCGTGCTTTCCGCGATCCGCGACAATCCGCTGCGCGCAGCGGCGGTCGGGCACAATATCCACGGCTATAAGCTCACCGCCTTCGTCATTGCCGCCGCTTATGCCGGCTTTGCCGGCGGTCTGCTCGGCATCATGCAGGGCTTCATGCCGCCGGAAGCCTTTAATTTTGATACTTCGGGCCAACTCGTGATGCAGACGGCGATCGGCGGCGCCGGCACGCTGTTCGGTCCGTTGGTCGGCGCCACGGTCTGGCTCTATCTGAGCGATTTCCTGCAGACCACGCTTCATCTCGGCGCCACCTGGAAGCTCGTGCTTGGCATCGTGTTCGTGCTCCTGGTCTGCTTCCTGCGCCACGGTTTGATCGGCGGGCTTGTGGATCTGGCGCGGCTCGCCACCGGTAATGCCCAGCATCGCAAAGCCGTCGAGACCGCCGGCCACCGGGTGGCGCCGTCCGCCGCGCTCGCGGCCGAAAGCGCCGCGCCCATCATCCACTTGACGCCGTCACCGCGGCGGCCGAAGCCCGTCGGCGACAGCAGCACCATCCTTCAGGCTGAAGGACTGACCAAGCGCTTCGGCGGCTTGGTCGCCAATGACGGGATCAATTTCTCGGTCCGATGCGGCGAGCGCCGCGGCATCATCGGGCCAAATGGCGCCGGCAAATCCACCTTCTTCAAGATGCTGACCTGCGAGATGCGTCCGAGCGAAGGACGCATCGTGTTCGAAGGCCGCGACATTACCGGCATGAGCGTCACCGAGGTATGCCAGCTCGGCCTGACCAAGAGCTATCAGGTCAATCAATTGTTCAACCGGTTGACCGTCCGTGAGAACGCCACTATCGCGGTACTCGCCGAGAAGCGCGGTCCTTTTCGCCTCGATCTGTTGCGCCATGTCGGGAGCGTCGAAGGCGTGACCGCGCGCGTCGACGATACGCTCAAAGTCGTGCATCTCGCCGAACGCGCCGATCGGCCGGTGTCGGAGCTCGCCTATGGCGAGAAGCGCAGGCTCGAAATCGGGCTCGCACTCGCCACCGCGCCGAGCCTGCTTCTGCTTGACGAGCCGCTCGCCGGCATGAGCCCGCTGGAGCGCGTCGAGATGGTGCAGCTCCTTAAATCCATCAGCCACGGCCGCACCATGATCATCATCGACCATGACATGGACTCGCTGTTCGAACTGGTCGAACGGGTGACGGTGCTGCAGGAAGGCCGCGTGCTGGTCGAAGGCACGCCGGCCGAGATCAAGGGCAATGCGGCCGTGCAGGAGGCCTATCTCGGCGGAGTGCACGCGGCATGAGCTTGCTCGAAGTCAACGGATTGAACAGCTATTACGGGGATTCCCATATCCTGTTCGATGTGTCGCTGAGCGTCGATCGCAACGAAGTGGTGGCGCTGCTCGGCCGCAACGGCGCCGGAAAGACCACGACGCTGAAGAGCCTGATGGGCGTGGTGACGCCGCGCGCGGGCTCGATCGTCTTCGACGGCGCCGAGATCGCCGGCAGGAAAAGCCACGCCATCGCGCAATCCGGCATGCAGCTCGTGCACGAAGACCGCCGCATTTTCGGCAGCCTCAACGTCGAGGAAAATCTCATCTTGGCCGGACTAACCGCGCCGCATCGCTGGCCGCTCGATCGCATCTACGCGATGTTCCCGCGGCTCAAGGAGCGGCGCGGCAGCCGCGGCACCGATCTCTCCGGTGGCGAGCAGCAGATGCTGGCCATCGCGCGCGCGCTTATTCGCGAGCCGAAAATCCTGCTGCTCGACGAGCCGTTCGAGGGCTTGGCGCCGATCATCGTGCGCGGTCTGCTCGCCACCTGCCGGACGCTTGCGGAAGCCGGGCAGACCATCCTGATCGTGGAGCAGAACATCTCCGCCGTCATGACTCTGGCGGACCGGATTTATGTCATGCACAACGGCCACATCGTCGAGACGTTGTCGGCGCAAACGGCGCGCGACCAGCCCGAGCTGCTGCATCGCCATCTTGGCGTTTAAGGCTTGGCGATTAAGGCTTGGCGTTCAAGGCTTGGCGGCCGGGAATTGGCTTGCGGTTCCCAAGAGTCACCGCACCGGGCGAAATCGGAAAATTCATGCTCCGGTATAAATCGCAAGGCCGGTTTTGATCATTCCAAGTCCGATTGTGTTCTAACGTCCTTAAGCGATTCCAAGCGCGGCGAGGGAGGCGTAGTCTGCAGCCGCGCCGTTGGCGCCGGAGGATGTCGTGGCTTCGACGATCAATGTTGCCGCCTATAGCGACGCCCTGGTCGTGCTCGGCACGGCGGGCATCGTGGTGCCGATCGTCAGCCGGCTCGGCTTTTCTCCAGTGCTCGGTTATCTCGGCGCCGGCGCTTTATTGGGACCGCTCGGAGTTGGTTCGCTGATCGGCTCGTTTCCGGCGCTGTACTGGTTCACGGTCGGCGACGCCAAGGACGTCGCCGGCATTGCCGAGCTCGGCGTCGTCTTCCTCTTGTTTCTCATCGGGCTGGAACTGTCGCTGCAGCGGCTCCTCACCATGCGGCGGCTGGTGTTCGGGCTCGGCGGGCTGCAGGTGCTCATCACCACGGCGCTCCTGGCCGGCATCGCCGCCTATGCCGGCAGCACTCTTTCCGAAGCCATCATCCTTGGCGCCAGCCTGTCGCTGTCATCCACCGCCATCGTCCTCGAACTGTTGTCGAGCCAGGGCCGCCTGAAGACGAATGTCGGCCGCTCCAGCTTTGCCGTACTGCTGTTGCAGGATTTGGCGGTCATCCCGATCCTGATGTTCGTGTCGCTCATTGCGGCGGGATCGGGCGGCGCCGTGCTCGTCAGCCTCGGCCGGGCGCTGGCGCAGGCCGCGATCGCGCTTGCGGTCATCATCGTGTTCGGCCGCGTGCTGCTGCAGCCCTTGTTCCGTCTGGTCGCCGAGACGCGGTCGCGCGATCTCTTCATTGCCACCGCCTTGTTCGTAATCCTGGCGGCCGGCGTCATCGCCAATCAGGCCGGGCTGTCCATGGCCCTCGGCGCCTTCGTCGCCGGACTGCTCCTTGCCGAGACCGAATACCGCAGAGCGATCCAAGCCACCATCGAGCCGTTCAAAAGCCTGCTGCTCGGCATTTTCTTCTTTACCGTGGGCATGGACATCGACGTCCGTGAAGTGTCGCGTGACCCGTTGTTGCTGGCCGCCGGCGTCGTCGCGCTCATCGTCCTCAAATCGCTGGTGATCGTCGGCCTGGCCAAGCTGTTCCGCCTGTCGTGGTCGGTCGCCGTGGAAATGGGGCTTCTTCTCGGTGCCGGCGGCGAATTCGCCTTCGTCGGTATCGGCACGGCGCGGGATTTCCATCTGGTCGATCCGCGGCGCGCGAGTCTCGCATTGATCGTGACTTCGGTGACCATGGCGCTGACGCCCTTGCTGTCCTATGCGGCGCGCCGCGTTGCCGCGCGGCTGCGCACCGCCGGCGCCGCGCCGCCGGAACTGAGCGTGCGGCCGAGCGCCGGGCACGGGCACGCGATCGTTGTCGGCTACGGACGTGTGGGCAAAGTGGTCTGTGCGCTCCTCAAAGCGCACGGTATTCCCTACATCGCCGCCGATCTGAATCCAGCCACGGTGACGCACGATCGCCGCGAGGGTCATGAGGTTTATTATGGCGATGCCGGCGATACGAAATTCCTCGAAGCCTGCGGCCTCGCCGAAGCCGCCGGCGTCGTCATCACCATCCACGACCACGAACTGGTCGACGACATCGTTGCCCATGTCCGCGACATGCGTTCCGACGTGCTGATCGTGTCGCGCGCCCGTGACGCAGATCACGCCCGCCATCTTTACGGTCTTGGCGCCACCGACGTGGTGCCCGAAACCGTCGAAGCGAGCCTGCAGCTCTCGGAAGCGGCGCTGGTGGGGTTGGGCATTCCGGCCGGTCCGGCGATCGCTTCGATCCATGAAAAGCGCGACGAAATCCGTCATGCCTTGCAGGACGCCGCCCGGGCCGCCGGACGGGAGCGCTCCCATGGCGTAAGGCCGAAGCGGCTGCGTCGGGGCGCGCATTAGATTTTAACTCGGCCCGGGCGATGACCGCCGTACGGCGGCGTCAAAAAGATCAAAGCCGCGCTAGATACGGCTCCAGCGCCGCCAAGCTTTGCAAATTATGCGCCGGCGCGAACAGATCGACATAGGGCAGCGCCGCCTGCATGCCGCGGGCCTGCGGAGAATAATCGCGCCAGCCGATCAGCGGATTGAGCCAGATGATCTTTTTGCTGCGGCGGCGCAGCCGGCGCATCTCCTCGGCGAGCTGTCCGGGTTCGCCGGTGTCGTAGCCGTCGGAGACGATCATCACCGCGGTGCGCGAATTGATGACGCGCCGCGCGTGCCAGCGATTGAAGGTGGCGAGGCTGTCCCCGATGCGGGTGCCGCCGCCGATGCCCTGCGCCATCAGCGACAGTTTTTCGACCGCGCGGGTGACGTCGCGGTCGCGCAGCGACGGCGACACGTGCGCAAGCCGGGTGTGAAACACGAAAGCCTCGGCCTCGCGAAAGGCGTCAACGACGCCGTGCAGGAAGCGGATGAAAAACGCGGTGTAAAGGCTCATCGAACCGGACGCATCGAGCAGCACGACGAGCCGCAGCGGTTTGATCTTGCGCCGCCGCCAGGCGAGATCGACGAGCGTGCCGCCATGCGAAACATTGCGGTGAATGGTGCGGCGCAGATCGAGCCGCCGTCCGCGGCGCCGGATTTGCTCGCGGCGAATAAGGCGCGTGCGCATGACGCGGGCAAGCCGCGCCGCCAGCGCATGCGTGGCGGCGATATCGTCGGGATCGACGATATGGCGCAGGTCGGTGCTGGCCAGTGCTTCGGTGCGCGAAGCGCCTTCGCGGCGGCCGCGGCCGTCCGCGGGAGTTTCGCCGTCGTCATTGCGGCGCTGCACATGATCGGGAAGACCGAGCGCCTGTTGCGGCACATGCGATTGCGCAAGCCGCCGCGCCGGGGCATGACCGGCCGGCGGCGCGCCGGACAGCACTTGCCGCTGCCGCATATGGCGGCCTTGCCAAAAGGCATCGAAGATTTCGTCGAAGCGCTGCCAATCCGAATGGGTCGCGCAGAATAGCGCGCGCCAGGCGGGTTTGAGCGACGCTGGCCTAAGCGCGGCGGGCGAGGTCAGCACCGCCAAGGCATCGCGGGTTTCCGCGAGCCCGATGTGAAAGCCGTTGTCGCGCAGCGTACGTGCGAAGCCGGCCAGCCGGCTGCGGGCCAAGGGGCCAAAAGATGGATTCCGCTTATTCCTGCTTAAGCGGGAACCCGGCGCTGGGTCCCCGCTTTGGCGGGGACGGGCGGCCTGAGGGCGCTCACCGCCCACTCAGGCCACCTTGCCGAGGAGCCGCTCGCTCACTTCGCGCGTCAGCCGGGCACGATCCTCGTGGGTCTTGAGGAGACAGATCATCGTCTCATAGACCGCTTCCGGCTCCTGGCGAAGGTCGTGTACTTCGAGGCCGGCAAGCGTGGCGGCCCAGTCCAGCGTCTCGGCGACGCCCGGCACCTTGCGCAAATCCTCTTTGCGCACCGCGGCGACCATCCGCGCGATCTGCAGCGCCAGCGTCGTATCGATATTCGCCGTACGGGTGAGGATGATCTTCGCCTCGCGGTCGACTTCGGGGAAATCAACATAGTGATAGAGGCAGCGCCGGCGCAGCGCGTCGGACAGTTCGCGCGTGCCGTTGGAGGTCAGGACCACGCGCGGGATCGCGGTCGCCTTGATGGTGCCGAGCTCGGGGATACTGATCTGAAAGTCCGACAACAGCTCGAGCAGAAACGCCTCGAATTCTTCGTCGGCACGATCGACTTCATCGATCAGCAGCACCGGCGGCGTGGCGCGGCGGATGGCGGCCAGGAGCGGCCGCTCCAACAGATATTTCTCGGAAAAAATGTGCTCCTCGATGGCGTCGGCGTCCTCGCCGATGCCTTCCCGGGTCTTGATGGCGAGGAGCTGGCGCTGATAGTTCCACTCGTAAAGCGCGGCGTGCTGATCGAGGCCTTCGTAGCATTGCAGCCGGATCAATTCGGCGCCGTGCAGCGCGGCGAGCGCCTTGCCGACTTCGGTCTTGCCGACGCCGGCCTCGCCTTCCAGGAGCAGCGGCCGCTTGAGGAAATCCATCAGCCACAGCGCCGTGGCGATATCGCGGTCGGCGACATAGCCGACGGCGGCAAGCTTGTCGGAGATTTCTTGGCGGTCGAGGGTCACAGCACCTGCACTGCGTGTTCTGTTGTCATGCCCCGCGAAGGCGGGGCATCCAGTAACCGATGCATTAGAGAACCTTCGCCGACGGTGATTACTGGATCATCCGGTCGAGCCGGACGATGACAGTCATTTATTACGCGCAGAGCCGTGCCGCTATGCATGCAATCCCAGCTTTTCCGCCGCCGTCCAGACCCGCCAATGATCGTGCGGCATCTGGATATGGGTCGAGCCGAGGAAGGCAAAGGCGTCGTTCACCGCGTTGGAGAAGCACGGCACGCCGCCGACATTGGGGCTTTCGCCGACGCCCTTGGCGCCGATCGGATGATGCGGCGACGGCGTCGTGGTCCAGTCGGTCTCCCAATGCGGGGTCTCGACCGCGGTGGGGACGAAATAATCCAAAAACGACGCCGTGGTGACGTTGCCGTCGTCGTCGTAATGGATCTCCTGGCCCATGGCGATGCCGAAGGCTTCGGTCAGGCCGCCGTGAATCTGACCCTCGATGATCATCGGATTGATCCGCGTGCCGCAATCGTCGAGCGCATAGAAACGCCGCACCTTGACCGCACCGATATCGACATCGACGTCGACCACGCAGACGTAAGCGCCGAACGGGAAGGTGAAATTCGGCGGGTCGTAGTAATCGACCGCTTCGAGGCCCGGCTCCATGCCGGGGGGCACTTCGTGATAGGCCGCCCAGGCAAGCTCGGTCATGGTCTTGAAGCGCTCGGGATTGCCCTTGACGCGGAATCGATCGACGTCCCATTCCAGATCGTCATCGTGCACTTCGAGCATATAGGCGGCGATCATCTGCGCCTTGGCCTTGATCTTGCGGCAGGCCATGGCGCACGCGGCGCCGGACACCGGCGTCGAACGCGAGCCGTAGGTGCCGAGTCCGTACGGCGCCGTGTCGGTATTGCCTTCCTCCACGGCGATGTTGTCGGCGGCAAGCCCGAGTTCGGTGGCGATGATCTGCGCGTAGGTCGTCTCGTGGCCCTGGCCTTGCGATTTGGTGCCAAGCCGGCAGATGCCTGAGCCGGTCGGATGGATGCGGATTTCCGCGGAATCGAACATGGCGATGCCGAGAATGTCGCAATTGCGCGACGGGCCGGCGCCGACAATCTCGGTGAAGTGGATGATGCCGATGCCCATCAATTCGCGGGTCTCGCCGCGCTTGAACGCCTCGCGCTTTGCTTTCTGCTCTTCGCGCAGCTTCTTGTAATTGACGGCTTCCATCGCCTTGGTGAGCGCGGTTTGATAGTCGCCGGAATCGTATTGCCAGCCGAATGCGCTGGTGTAGGGGAATTGCTCGCGGCGGATCAGGTTCTTCATGCGGAAGTCGGCCGGGTCCATGCCGAGTTTCTGCGCCATGATGTCCATCGCCCGCTCGATGGCATAGGCGGCTTCGGTGACCCGGAACGAGCAGCGATAGGCGACGCCGCCCGGCGCCTTGTTGGTATAGACGCCGTCGACCAGGCAATGAGCGGCCGGGATATCGTAGGAGCCTGAGATGATGGAGAACAAACCGGCCGGCCATTTGGTGGCGTTGGCGCAGGCGTCAAACGCGCCGTGGTCGGCGATGGTGTAGCAACGCAGCCCCAATAGCTTGCCGTCCTTGGTACAGGCGAGCTCCATGTCCATGTGGAAGTCGCGCGCAAAGGCGGTGGTGGAGAGGTTATCGATGCGGCTCTCGGTCCATTTCACCGGCACGCCGGTGACGATCGAGGCGACGATCGAGCAGATATAGCCCGGATAGGCGCCGACCTTGTTGCCGAAGCCGCCGCCGATGTCGGGCGAGATCACATGGATCTTGTGCTCGGGGATTTTCGAGATCAGCGAGCCGACGGTGCGGATGACATGCGGCGCCTGGAACGTGCCGTAGAGCGTGAGTTCGCCTTTGATCTTGTCGAACGACGCGACGCATTGGCAGGTCTCGAGCGGGCAGGGATGCACGCGCGGATAGGAAATCATCTCGCGGATCGTTACGTCGGCCTTGGCGAAAGCGGCGTCGGCCGCGGCCTTGTCGCCGGCCTGCCAGGAAAAGATATGATTGTAATGCTTGCGCTTGCCGTGGGCGCCTTCGGCTTTTCCTTTTTGGTCCTCGCGGATCACCGGCGCATTCGGCGCCATCGCCTTGAGCGGATCGACGTTGACCGGGAGCTGCTCGTATTCGACTTCGACCAGGTCGGCGCCATCGGCGGCGGCCTCGCGGCTGTCCGCGATCACGAACGCGACTTCCTGGTTCTGGAACAGCACATAGCCGTCGGCGAGCACCATCTGCACGTCGCCGGCCAGCGTCGGCATCCAGGCCAGGTTAACGGTCTTGAGCGTCTCCGCGGTGAGCACGGCAACGACGCCGGGCACCGCCGCGGCTTTCGTCGTATCGATCTTCTTGACGCGAGCGTGGCCGTAAGGCGAGCGGTTGAATTCGCCGTACAGCATGTTGGGCAGTTTGATGTCGTCGACGTAATTGCCCTTGCCCTGGGTGAAACGGATATCCTCGACGCGCTTGCGCTTGCAGCCCATGCCTTCGAGCTTTTCGGCGCGTTCGGCGGAGGTGGGGGTCATGTCGTTCATTCTGCGGCCTCCTGGAACGGCACGCCGTTGAGCTTGGCGGCGGCGTATTGAATGGCTTTGACGATGTTCTGGTAGCCGGTGCACCGGCACAGATTGCCGGAAATGCCGTAGCGGATTTGTTCCTCGCTCGGATTTTTGTTCTCCTGCAGCAGGCGATAGGCGCGCGTGATCATCCCCGGCGTGCAGAAGCCGCATTGCAGGCCGTGCATCTGGCGGAAGCCTTCCTGCAGCGCATGCAGCGTGCCGTCGGGATTGGCGATGCCCTCGATGGTGATGACATTGCCGCCGTCGGCCTGTACCGCGAACACGGTGCAGCTTTTCACCGACTTGCCGTCGAGATCGACGGTGCAGGCGCCGCAATGGCTAGTATCGCAGCCGATATGCGGGCCGGTGATGCCGAGCTGATCGCGCAGGAAGTAGATCAAGAGCGTGCGCGGCTCGACCAAGGCTTCGACGGTCTTGCCGTTGATCTTCATTGTGACTTGAGACTTGGCCATGACTGTCTCCTCAGCCCTTCGCCAGTGACTTGGCGCGCGCCAAAGCGCGCGTCAGCATGACGCCGGCCATTTTGGTGCGGTATTGCGCCGGCCCGCGCGGATCCTCGGCGGGCGAGGTGATCGCTTCGGCGGCGGCGACGGCGCGCTTGACCGTCGCCGGATCGAGCGTCGAGCCGGTCAGGATTTTTGTCGCTTCGTCCGCGAGCAGCGGCTTGTCGGCAACATTGGTCAGCGCAATCGCGCAAGTTTCGGCTTTGCCGCCTTTCATCGTCAGCACGACAGCCGCGGCTGCGGTGGCGAAATCGCCGATCTTGCGTTTGAGCTTCTCGTAAGCGTAGCCGTGGCCGGCCGCCGGCACCGGGATGCGGATGGCGGTCAAGACCTCGCCGCTTTGCATCGCGGTGGAATAAAGGCCCTGATAAAAGCCGCGGGCTGCGATTTTGCGGTCGCCGCTCTTGCCGGCCACGTGGAAGGTCGCGTTAAGGCACAGCATCAGCGCCGGCATGTCGTTCGCCGGGTCTCCGTTGGCGACGTTGCCGCCGAGCGTGCCGAGATAGCGTACCTGCGGATCGGCGATTTGCGCCGAGGTTTCGCGCAGAATCGGAATTTTGCTCGCCAGCAGGTCCGACGCGATCAGATCGTACTGCGTCGTCATGGCGCCGATGACGATGTCGTTGCCGTCGGCGCGAATCCCTTTGAGATCGGCAATGCCGCCCAGATCGATCAGATTGGCCGGCGCAGCGAGACGTAGCTTCATTGTCGGAATGAGGCTGTGACCGCCGGCGAGAAGGCGGCCATCGTCGCCGAGCTTGGCGAGCAGACCGACGGCGTCTTGGACGGATTTCGGGCGATGATAATTAAAAGATCCGGGAATCACGGGCACCCTCCCTCGCGCATGCCGGCGATCCGGGTCATCACCGCGGCCGATCCTGACTGCGCTGTAACTTGACTATAAGGAGTTTTGCGGCCGGCGGATATGCCCTTCCGCCGTTCTCGGGCGGGCGCCGGACTATGACGGTCGGGCGACGTTTAGCCGGCGAGGCCGGGGCGCAGCGCCGGAGAGGCGGAGCGGACCGGTGCCGCGGTCTTTGGCGCCGCGATCTTCGGCGCTGGTGGTTGCTTCGGCCGCGCCACGATCGGTCCGGCGCCGCTCGGCCGGCACGCTTCGTCATGGGCGGTTTCCAGCACGTAACGCAGGGCTTCGGCTTGCACCCGCGGGGCTTTGTCGATCGTGAGATGATCGATGCCGGGATCGCCCGAGAAGTCGACGTTTTGGAGCACACCGTGGAAACCGACGCCGGGCCGCATATAGGCGTATTTGCGCTGCGTCAGGTTGATCACGCAGGCGACGTTGCGCGGCGCGAGCGCGGAGCCGGTGCCGTCGACTGGAATGACCAGCGCCACCGGCACGCCTTGCGCGTTCAGCTCCTGCGCCATGCCCATCACTGCGTCCGCGCCTAGCGAATGGCCGACCAGCATGTATGGTCCGTGATCGCCGGCGCGGTACATCTGCACGATGCGGGCGACGATGGAATCGGCGAATGTATGATTATAGACGCTGGCGTCGATGCCGTAGCGCTCGATCTGCGTGGCGAGCTGATCCATGCCGAGCGAGAAGATGTTGAGGAGCCCGCGCATCAGATAGACATGCGGACGCGATACTACGTGATGGATTGCGACCTGGTGGGCCACTGCCCGACGCGGCGCAGGCCGTGGAGCGCTCTGTGCGCCGGCCGGCAACAGCAAGAGGCTGGCCATAATGGCGACGCCGGCGCCGAGGTGGCGCAACATTAACGATCGTGCTGGCGATCTTGCCAGGAAATTGCGGACGCCCGACATCCACCACTCCACCCTACGCCACAAAACACTATGGCGGCGACTATGGCGAAACAGGGTAAAAATTTCCTTGTGCTCAGCGGCTATTCGCCGCTTTGCGGTTGGCGAGTTCGAGCACGATCGGACGAGTCGCCGCGCGCAGCGGCGTGCGCCGCACCCCGGTCAGCGTATGCAGGAAATCGGCGAACCAGTTCTGCACCGAGGCGGCCTTCAGCTTGCGCACCATGGACTGCCAGCGCTCGCGCCGCTCCTCGAGGCTCATCGAAAGTGCTGCTGCAATTTGCCGCGCCATGCCGTCGATGTCGTGCGGATTGATCAAAAGCGCGGCGTCGAGCTCTTTGGCCGCGCCGGCGAACGAGGACAATACCAGCACGCCCGGATCGAATGGATTTTGCGCGGCGACATATTCCTTGGCGACGAGATTCATGCCGTCATGCAGCGGCGTCACCAGGCCGATGCGCGCCAGCCGATAGAAGCCGGCCAGCGTCAGCTGCGAAAAGCCTTTGTTGAGATAGCGGATCGGCATCCAGTCGACCTCGCCGTGGCGGCCGTTGACTTCGCCGACCAGCGCCGCCAGCTCGGCCTTGAGCTCGCGATAGGCTTTGATATTGCCGCGCGACGGCACCGCGACCTGCAACAGCGTCACCTCACGCTTGAGGCCGGGTTCGATTTCCAGCATGCGGTCGACGGCGCGAACGCGATTGGCCAGGCCTTTGGAATAGTCCAGGCGGTCGACGCCGAGCACCAGCTTGGCGCCATGCAGACTGTCGCGCAGCCGGGTCACTTCGAGGCGGCCGATCGCCTTGTTGGCGCGCGCCGAGAAGTCGTCGACGTCGATGCCGATCGGGAAGGTGGCGAGCTGCGTCAGTCCCCAGTCCGACGCCACCGTGCCGTCGACGACGTTGAGGCCAAGCTCGGCCTGCAGATAATCCTCGAAATTCTGCCGGTCTTCGACGGTCTGAAAACCGATCAGATCGTAGGCCAGCATGGCCTCGGTGAGTTCGGCGTGATGCGGGACCGCCGCCATGGTGCGGCGATCCGCCCACGGCGTGTGCAGAAAAAATCCGAGCGGCCGCTCGATGCCGAGCCGGCGCATTTCCGCGCCGAGCCCCAGGAAATGATAGTCCTGGATCCAGAATGCCGCCTCGGGCGCGTTGAAGCGCACCAGCGCGCGCGCCATGAAGGCGTTGATCTCGCAATACGATGCGTAATCGTCAGCGGTGACGTGAATGAGGTCCGGCCGCGAATGCAGCGCCGGCCACAGCGCCGAATTGGCAAAACCCTCGTAATAGCCGCGATAATGTTTCGCCGGCATGTCGACGGTGGCGAGCGCCCCGGTGCCGAGCGGCTCGATGCGTGCGAACGAATCCCGCGCCGCTTCGCTGGCTTGCCCGCTGGAGCCGACCCAAATCGCCCCCGAATCCCGCACCATCGGCAGCAACGCCGCCGCGAGACCTCCCGCCAGAGGTTCGTCCGGTTTTGCTCGCGCTACGCGATTGGACACCACAACGACGGTCACGAAACCACCTCCAGGGACAGTGCTCCATTAACTTGTATGAACGCGCTTGGTTCCGCATTTGTGATGCGCCGCAGTGAAGCCGCTCAAAACTAAGGCGATTTGTCTGCGTGAGCTTTTAAAATTTTGCCGCGCTTTTTACCCAAGGCCTGCCTGACTGCCTAACCTGCGCTAAGCCGGCTCACGCCTCGGCATAGGCGACGGTCGAGAGCAGGCTCACTTCGGCGCGCCGCGAATCGAGCCTAGTATGCTGCACCACCACCGGCACGTCGGATTCGAATACCGACGAATAGGCCGTGTCGCGCGGAATCGGCGCGGGATCTTTCAGGTCGTTGAAGCGCAAATGCAGCGTGCGCCGCGGCGGCACCGTCACGAGGTATGGGCCGACAGGCTCGCGATCCTCAAAGAAAACAGTGATGCGCACCTGCGCGGCCTCGCCGCCCGCATTGAGAATGCAGGCGGTCTCATGCGAGGTCAGCGCCGGATCGGCAAATGAGCTTTGCGAAGGAATCCACCCTTCGGGGATGGCCCAGCGCTTATGACCGAGCGGGTTCATGAAAGTCTACGCTTCACGCTTCAATGCGTTTGACCACGGGATAGCTCAACGGCGCAAATAAGGGGCGGGTTCCGTGATGGAACTTTTTTCGTTTCTCGTCATTATTATCGATCGCGGGGGCGGCGCCGACGCTTCGCTATTGTGCAAGCAAAATATCGTGGACCTTAAGCCCATGCGCGCCCTGACCGTTGCGCCCGGTGTCGCCAATTCCGCAAAGGTCGAAGATATCCCCGAGCCGCCCCAGTCCGACGGCGCGGTGCTGGTGCGGACGCTGGCCCTTGGCGTTTGCGGCACCGACCGTGAAATCGTTTCCGGCGCCTATGGTTGGGCGCCGCCCGGGCAGAAACGTCTGGTCATCGGCCACGAATCCCTCGGTAAGGTGCAAGAGGCCCCCGCCGACAGCGGCTTCAAGCCGGGAGATCTCGTCGTCGGCATCGTGCGCCGGCCCGATCCGGTGCCGTGCCCTTATTGCGCGGTCGGCGAATGGGACATGTGCCAGAACGGCCGCTACACCGAGCGCGGCATCAAGGAGCGCAACGGCTACGGCTCGGATTTTTTCCGCATCGAGCCGGACTTTCTGATCAAGCTCGATGCGGCGCTGGGCGCGAACGGCGTCCTGGTCGAGCCGACCAGCGTCGTCGCCAAGGCCTGGGATCACACCGAGCGCATCGGCGCGCGTGCGCGCGCCTTCGCGCCGAGGCGGCTCCTCATCACCGGCGCCGGGCCGATCGGCCTGCTCGCCGCCATGATCGGAGCGCAGCGCGGGCTTGACGTGCACGTGCTCGATCACAACGATCGCGGCTGCAAACGCGAGCTGGTCCGCGAACTCGGCGGCACTTTTCATGTCGGTAGTGTTACCGACCTTGGCACCCTCAAGCCGGATATCTTGATGGAATGCACCGGTGCGCCGAGCGTCGTCAGCGACGCGTTTGGGCTTACGGCGGCGGGCGGCATCGTCTGCCTGCTCGGGGTGTCGGCGCCCGGCCACGATCTCGACCTCGATATCGGCAAGATCAATCGCACCATGGTGCTCGCCAACGATACCGTGTTCGGCAGCGTCAACGCCAATCGCAAGCATTATCAGGACGCCGTCATCGCTCTAGAGCGCGCCGACAAGAACTGGCTCGGCAAGCTGATCACGCGGCGGGTCCCGGTCGAGCAATGGATGGGAGCCTTGCAGCAGCTGTCGGACGACGTCAAAGTCGTGGTCGATTTTTCGTAAAGGCCGGCGGTCGCATTCACCATGGCCTCCCCCATCGAAGACTACGCGCTGATCGGCGATTGCGAGAGCGCCGCGCTGGTCGCGCGCGACGGCTCGATCGATTGGCTGTGCTGGCCGCGCTTCGATTCGGAGGCCTGCTTCGC
>Ga0335081_10008590_pt1 | contig 16385 bp, 10 predicted proteins | sample Lox_Sample_35_FD_206713 | JGI IMG/M metagenome (GOLD analysis project Ga0335081, IMG submission 206713) | Soil microbial communities from Loxahatchee National Wildlife Refuge, Florida, United States - Lox_Sample_3.5 | ecosystem: Environmental > Terrestrial > Soil > Wetlands | place: USA... | reverse complement strand
CCAGAGGCCCGCATCCGGCGTAGATGTCTTCGATGACATTGCCGAATGGCGCGTAGCGATCTTGGGGGCCGACGATGTACGTCTTCGTGACAACCGTGCCGACGGTTTGTACAGCGCGCTCCAGCAGAGTTTTTCCTCCGAACGAGAGCAAGGCTTTGTCCGAGCCCATGCGCGAACTGCGGCCTCCAGCGAGAATGAATGCGGTGGTGGGTTGCACGTGGACATGATACTGGAGAGCCGCCAGTTCGGAATTCGCCTTTCGCTGTTCGCCGTTCGCTGTTCGCTCTTCGCTTTTCGCTTTTCGCCGGAGAGTTGGACAGCGATGTGGAGCTCGGGCTGGCTGACAATTCTGCCGCCGCTACGCGGCTCGACCTTTCTTAACACTCCACCCAGGACTCCGCTGCCCACCCCAATTCGCTGCGCCAATTGGGGCCCCGGCTCGCTACGTCCTGGGCTGAACTGAGCCCGCGCCTTGCGGCGCTGATTTTTCGGCGGTGATGCTCCTTCGACAAACATGAAATTTGAAGCCACCCAGACTCTTCCGTCCTGACTTGAGCCGTCCCGCACGGCGGGACTGATTCGTCGCAGGAGAGACAGCATCACCTGGCGGGCAGATTCCGGCCGGGCTCATTTGTCCCCCGTCGAGAAGCGAAGAGCAGCCCCTTACGCCCTCGCCGGCGTGAAAGTATCTGTCTTGGGAATGCAGCCGTTGATCTCGATAGCGACGATCCTTCCGGCATGATCGAGCTCGAGCGTGGCGGGAGCGGCGAAGACGGCATCGCCATTCAAGCCGGGCAGGGAAATATAGACGCGATTCTCCACGCAGGTGGCGTTGGGATCGCGCTTGAGATAGGAGAGCGAGTGCTCGTTGCGGCACACTTTGGGCAGCAGAAAGCTCAGGTCGGCAACGTCGCCGGTCTCCGAGACCGACAGCGCCGCCTCGACGGAAATCCGCGACTGCACTTCATCTCCTTCCACTTCCATCTTCGACTTGAAGCAGATGTAGTACTCGAATCCGGATTCGGGGTCGAAAGGACTGCGATCCACCTGGAACGCCATATGCGCGCCTCCCGTGCCGCGCAGCTTCGGCAGCATACTAAATCAACCTACCCCGGCGTGCAAAGTCGCAAACCCGATTCATGCCGTCTGCGGCTAGCGCTAAGGTCGGGCACCGGGCTTGCCAAACACTCAACCCTATTCTCGCCCTGGAGCGCCCCGCTTTCATCATCTTGCCCGATTTTTTATAATCGGTTCCCTTTTCGGTTCCCTTTGGGTGGCTGCCGGGTGGCCATTGGCATCGCCTCTGGTATATTCGGGGATACCGTTCGGGTTCAGCATGCCAATCTTCTCGCCTACCGACTTCGCGAAGGAACAGGTACAGGCGGTGCAGGACTATTCCCTGCTCGCCGGCCGCTCGCTCAGCAATGTCCTGGCGAAGCCTCGTTATTTCGCCGACACCGTCATGCAGGCCGACTTGATCGGCGTGGGCTCGCTGCCTATTGTCGTACTCACCGGCTTCTTCACCGGCGCGGTGCTGGCGCTGCAAACCTCCAGCACGTTACAGCAATTCGGATCGCTCTCCCTGACCGGCAAGCTGGTATCGCTGTCGATGGTGCGCGAGCTGGGCCCGGTGCTGACCGGCCTGATGGTTGCCGGCCGCAACTCCAGCGGCATGGCCAGCGAGCTGGGCTCCATGAAGGTCACCGAGCAGATTGACGCCATGCGTGCCATGGGGGTCGACCCGTCGAAGAAGCTGGTCACGCCGCGCGTGGTGGCCAGCGTGGTGATGCTGTTTTTCCTCAGCATCCTCTCCGACCTGGTGGGCCTCACCGGCGGCTTCGTGATCTCGTATCTTCTGCTCGGCCTGGATCCCAACCAGTACTGGACGACCGCCTACCAGGCGCTGCGCTTCGGCGACGTGGTCATGGGACTGGGCAAGCCGGTGGTCTTCGGCTTCGTCATCGCCAGCATTGGCTGCTATTACGGGCTCTCGGCCAAGGGCGGAACGCAGGGCGTGGGCCGCGCCACCACGCAGGCCGTGGTGGCCGCATCCGTGCTGATCCTGGTGAGCGACTTCTTCATGACGAAAGCGCTGATGGGAATTTTCCAGTACTGACGATGACCACGCTCGCGCCGCCTACCGTACAGCTCCAGCGCTCAACCGCCGACGCGGGCCCACCCGTGATCCGCTTCGAAGATGTTCACATGAGTTTCGACCATCCCGTGTTGGAAGGCGTCTCATTCGAGCTGCCGCGCGGCGAAACCAAGGTCCTGATGGGCGTGGCCGGCACCGGAAAGACGCTCATCCTGAAGCTGGCGCTGGGGCTGGTGAAACCCGACTCCGGCCACATCACGGTGCTGGGCGAGGAAGTCACCCAGATGCGGGAACAGGAGCTGTTCGAGCTGCGCCGCAAGATCGGCATGGTGTTTCAGGAGAGCGCGTTGTTCGACTCGCTGACGGTGGAGGAAAACGTCGCCTATCGGCTGATCGAGGAGACCGGCCGGGTCACCGAGGAGATCCATGAGCGCGTGCTGGAGGCGCTGCGATTCGTCGAACTGGAGCGCACCGTCAATCTGTTTCCCGCGGAGCTTTCGGGCGGCATGCGGCGGCGCGTCGCCATCGCGCGCGCCATCATCACTCGCCCGGAGGTGATTCTCTACGATTCGCCCACCGGCGGCCTCGATCCCGTGACCTCCAACACGATCATCGAGCTGGTGGTGAAACAGCGCGATGTCTACCAGACCAGCTCGCTGCTGGTGACGCATCGCCTGCAGGACTCCTTCACCATGGCCAGCCACTACTTCGATCGCGCGCAAAACAAGATGGTGCCTGTCGAAGACGGAGGGCAGCACGATCTGCATACCTGCTTCCTGATTCTGCGCGACGGCAAGATCATCTTCGAGGGCACGGCTGCCGAGCTGCTGCGCTGCAACGACCCCTACATCCGCGAGTACCTCAGCTAAAGCAGTGGCCATTGTTATGAGGTAAGTGGACTTTAGTCCGCGGCTGAAAGCCGCCGCTCCCGATCCCTGTCCGCCGGACTAAAGTCCGGCGCTTCCACCGCGACTCGGCTGATGCCGAGCCCTCCCAACGTTTTCCTCGCAAATCAAAAAGGGCGCATGGCTGCGCCCTTCTGCTGGAACTTTGACCGGCGTTACACGGTGACCGGCTGCTTCACCTGCACCGGAACCATGGTCATCCAGCCGAAACGGTCTTCGGTAACGCCGTTCACGATGCTGTAGAACTCTTTGCGCACGGCTTTGGTGATGGGACCGGCGATGCCGCGGCCGACGATGATCTTGTCGACCGAACGGATCGGCGTGATCTCCGCCGCGGTGCCGCTGAAGAACAGCTCGTCGCAGATGTACAACATCTCGCGCGGGATGATCTGCTCCACCACCGGAATGCCCAGCTCGTGCGCGAGGTGCAGCACCGAGTTGCGGGTGATGCCGGGCAGCACGCTGTTGCCCAGCGGCGGCGTGAAGATGCGATCCTTGTGTACGACGAAGACGTTCTCGCCCGAGCCCTCGCTCACGTAGCCGGCGACGTCCAGCGCGATGCCCTCGGCGTAGCCGTTCAGGATGGCTTCCATCTTGATCAGCTGCGAGTTCATGTAATTCGCACCGGCTTTGGCCATGGTCGGCATGGTGTTCGGCGCCAGCCGGTTCCAGGACGACACGCAAACATCGACGCCATCATCGGAGTCCGGACTGCCCAAATATTTGCCCCACTCGTAATTGGCGATGTAGACCTCGGTTGGGGAGTTGAACGGGTTGACGCCCACCTGCCCGTAGCCGCGCAGCACGATCGGCCGGATGTAGCACGGCGCCACCTTATTGGCCGCCACCAGGTCCACGGTTGCCTGTACCAGCTCGTCCAGCGAATAGTCCACGTCAATGCGATAAATCTTGCAGGACTGGAGCAGGCGCAACGTGTGGTCGCGCAGACGGAAGATCGCCGGCCCTTTGGCCGTGTGGTAGCAACGAATGCCCTCGAATACAGATGAGCCGTAGTTCACCACGTGCGACATCACGTGGATCTTGGCGTCCTCCCAGGGAACGAGGCGTCCGCTGTGCCAAACGAATTCACTTGCTTTAATGGCCATTCCGAGGCTCCTTCAAAGGCGGAGTGAGTGCAAACTTACTGGACTGGCAGGCCGAAAATTCCGTAGACGACTGGCACAATCCTTCAAGCGCGGGCTGCGGCAATCGCAGGAGTCGAAGCATTCGCGGTTCAACGTAACGGCTGATTATATCCGAGAGCCGCAACTCCCACGCCAGCGATTTTTCGCGATTCGTCCGGGTTACCACCCGTCCCACAACAATGGATGCACCGCCCGGCGGAACGGTGCGTCCACCACGGCGGCAATCGGCAGGTGGGCAGGACTTTGATGCCGGCCCGAGCTTTCTCTCCGGCTTCCATTGGCAATGCTTCGACAAGCCGGCGAAACTATCTTTCCAGATAGCTCCACTATCTGTTCGGAGTGCGAATTCGCAGCTCTGCAAGCGCTCACCGCACGCAATCCGCTGAAGGCGAACACCTTCGGCGACAGCCTTCCAGCCCTCACAATTGGCGCATCGATTGCTCTTGCCGCCAAGGGGCCAATAGCAAATCTGGAGGAACGATTATGCCGACGCATGCCGTGCGAACCACGAAACACGTTGATGTGGAGGATTTGCGGCTGAACTACGATCCCGAGGCGCCGCAGGAGCGCTTCAAAGCGGCCGGGGTGGAAGCCGCGTTTCTCAGCGCCTCCGAACGGCTGCCGGAAATGGTGCCGTGGCCGAAGGCAACCACACCCACCGCCGTGCAACTGAAAAAGGCGCCTGCCGAGAGCGATGATCTGTCCCGGTTCAAGGGCTACGATGCGGTCGTCGTAACCTGGACGGCGGCCGAAGCCGCAGCGCTGGCGGCATTGTTCACTCCCGGCGTCAAGGTGGCGGACTGGTACGAGTATCGCCACAACATCGACGCCTACATTCCCCTGGTGACCGGCGCGCGCGCCCCCTTCAAAGACACGGCGAAGGACATGGCGCGCTATTACCACAGCCTCGGCCTGTACTTCCCTTGCCGCATCGGCAAGGCGAACGTGCTGTTGATGAAGTCCGGCCTGCACCTCGACTATGACGGGCCGGCAACCCCGGTCCGCAAGATGATCGCCGAAGTTGTGCAGGGGATCGAGCCGAAGCTGTTCATCACGACGGGCACAGGCGGCGCGATCGGCAAGAATGTCGAACTGGGCGACGTGGTGATCGCCGGGCACACGAAGTTTCACTGCACTACGCAGTTCAAGAACGAGCCTTGGGCGGCAGCCTCGTATGCCACCTCACCTCTGCCGGCGGGAGCCATCAAGGCAATCACCCCGGACCTGACCAAAGTGAACGCTGCGAAGGTGTTGAACGGGCGTAAGGTCCCCAAGATGTGGGACAGCTTTGCCGATGCCATCGTCACCACCGACTTCTTCGGTTTCGACGACTCAACCGACCACTACAAGCTGCAGGGCCAGGGCCAGGCCTGCGATATGGGAGACGCCATGATTGGGCAGGCGCTGCAGGCATCTCCCAAGGTGAAGTGGCACGCGATTCGCAACGCTTCGGACCCGCAGATCCCCAACCCGGAGAACAACATTGAGCAGGCCAAGCAGGAGTCGGGCAGAATCTATTCCAAGTACGGAGTGTTCACTACGGCGGCCAGCGTGATCGCGACGTGGGCCGTGATCCAGGCGAGCTTTCAGCAGTAGAGGAATATGCTTTGAAAGGGACCGCCTTCAGGCGGTCCGCAAATCGGACAAACGGCGGACGTCTTTAGCCGCTGAGGGCTTGGGCTGGGCCCGAGCATTGGCCAAGTGCTCAATGCTAAGGAGGCCCCGATCAAGGCGCACCCGGACAACGTACTTTCCTTTCGAACGGGGCCGCTACACGGCGCTGCAGTGAAGGCTGGGCGAATCACGAAACTGGGTCGGTCATCGTTGCCGTTGGTCGTCCTCCCGCTCCACTCTCTCGCCCGTTACCAATAACAGCGCCACCCACGCGCTGATCATCAACACATAGGCCGCGGCGAAGCGCGCTCCTGCGCTCCACGCCTGCCGGCGCAGCGTGCTGAGGTCTGGGATCCACCACACCAGCTTGTAGGGAACGTACGCGCCGATCAGCATCAGCACCACGAACCAGATCCAGTACACGGGCCGCCGCAGCACGCGCCACGAGCGCGCAACGTGCCGGAGCCCCAATCCCGCGATCGTGCTCGCCACCGGCAGCCACAAGATCGGCAGCAGCAGCCAGATCAGGATCAACAGCCCCCAATCCGCCGCGTGATAAAGCTGCCGCGGGCTGCCCAAATGCAGATGCCACTGCTGCCACGCGTAAACGCCGAACTGCGGCGCATACATTCGCAAATGCCACAGCCAGCACTCGCAGGCGCCGAGCACGGCCGACCACACCGCGTAGGGAATCAGGTGCGGCAGCGCGTGCCGGAAGCCGCGCCACACCTCGCCGTTCTCGCGAAACTCCGCCATCCGGAAATACCCCACCGATCCCGTCTTCAGCCACAGCCCAAAGAACGCGATGAGCAGCGCCAGCACGCCCGAGCCGGCCACCTGCCAGCCATGCGCATCGGGCAGCGTCAGCCAGAAGTACACTGCGGCAATCAGTACCGCGCCGCCGAACAGGTTCAGCAGCCACAGTTTTGCCGCGCCTTTGTGCTTCGCGTTCATTTCACCGTCACCGTCAGCGCACTGCTGGTCGAGAGATACTCCGGCTGATACATCGGCTGCACGCTCGTCGGGCTCACGCGGAAGACGCCCGGGTTCACCACCTTGAGCAAGTAAACGTACTCGTGCTGCCCCTGCGGGAAGTAAAGATTGAAGAACGTGGTGCGATCATCGCGCAGCTCGCGGTCGCTGAACCAGCGCGCCCACCACGTCGGCTGCTCGTCGAGCTCGTAGAGATCGTCACGCGCAATCGACTCCGTGCCCGACGGAATCGGGTCCTCGATCATCAGGTACTTCCACGCGTTGCCGCCGACGGTGATGCGCACCGCCAGAGTGTCGCCCACCTGCACCGGCCCGGAGAGCGAATCGAGGTGATAGACCACGCGCCCGTTCTTCTGCATCGACGTCAGCTTGTAGTACTGGCGCGCGGTGCTCAGCTTGAAGCTGCCGGTGTCGACTACCTTCGATTCGTTCGAGTAGTACTCGCCGCGCGTCGACCAGTAGGCGCGTCCATCGCCCGTCTTCACGATCCGCACCTGATTGCCTGCGGGCGAGAGTTGCGACTCGTTCAGCGTGACGGTCGTGGCCGGCGCCAGTGCGTCCGCCGGCGTGAACTTCTTCGTCAGCACGCTCTTGCCGTTCACCTGGACTTCGACACTATAGTTGGGCTTCAGCTCCTGCGTGCGCGCCAGGTAGTCGGTCAGCCCGTAGATGACCATCGCCGTCTGCTCGGTCGAATCCCAGTAGTAGCCTTCACTGCGGTGGCTGACGAGATACACCGCAGCCTTCTGCAGCAACGGGCTGCTCGAGTCGGTTTGGTTGATGAGCTTCAGCGCGTACGCGGTCGACTCCGGCGTGGTGTCGCCGGCATAATCCATCAGGTAGTTCTGATCGCTCGGCCACCACGCCTGCGAGTCGTCCTGCTTGGCCTCGCCCTCGAGCTGCGTCGCCAGATCTTTGGCGCGCGCGTCGTTCGCCTGCAGCATCGCCAGGCCAAGCACGGCCTGGCCGTAAGCCGTCAGCGTCGAGCGCTGGCCCCAGACCGAGTCGAGCACCGCGGCATTGCTGTCGCTTCCGCTGAGCACCAGCGCGTACGCCATGTACGCGCGCAGGTCGGTGCGAACCCTGGTCGAGCGATTGAACTGCGGCAGCAGCCACGCGCGGCCCTTGTCGATCGCGTCCTGCTTCACGTCGAAGCCCGCAGCCTTCGCCTGCGCCAGTCCCGCGAGCACGTACGCGGTCATAAAGGGATGGCTGTCGTCGCTCTGCCACCAGCCCCAGCCGCCGTCCTCGTGCTGGTAGTTGTAGAGCCGGTCGAGCCCCGCCTGCACCTGCTTGTGCAGCGTCACGGGATCGATGTTCGACTTCACGCCGAGTTTCTGCAGCGCGTCGGCCACGAGCACGTCGGGCAGGAAGCTCGACATGGTCTGCTCGGTGCAGCCGTATGGATACGACGTCAGGTAATTCAGCGCCGCGAAGACCGAGCCGGCAATCGATGGCGTGACGCTGATCATGAGCTTGCGCGTGCCCGCCTCGGCTGCAGCGGGGAAGTTCGCCTGCTGTACTGTGTCGCTCGTTCCCGCGCCGGCAATCGTGCCCGACTTCGACATCGCAAGCTTCACGCCGAAGGGCACGACCGGCAGCGTCAGCTCCATCGCGTCGCTCTCGACATCGGTCAACGCCTTGCCCAGCACCTTCGCCGAGTCGACATCCAGCACGCGCACGCGATAGTCGACTTTCACCAACCCGCGCGTCGGCACGTTCACGTTCTGCTGCGAGCCTTCCAACACTTGCAAGCCTTCGAATTGCATCGAGACCTGCGCGGTTTTGTCGGTAGGCAGGTAGTTCTGCACGATGGTCGAAAGCGTGATCTCGTCGCCGCGGCGGAAGAAGCGCGGCACCACCAGCCGCACCATGATGTTCTTGCGCACGATGGTGTTCATCACCGCGCTGCCGACCATGGTGTTCTGGGTGACGCCACGCGTGGTCGCGCGCCACGAGGTGATGGCGTCGGGGTAATCGAACTTCACCGTGGCCTGGCCGTTCGCCGCCGTGCGCACATCGGCGACCCAGTACGCGGTATCGGGGAAGGCCTTGCGGATCTTCGGCTGCACCAGCTTTTCCGGCTTGAGCTGCGCCATTGCGCCGGAAGCGCGGTAACGGCCGCCGGCCGCGTTGGCGAGCTGCATCTTGCGCTTGCCGGCTTGGCCGTTGAAGTAGTACGTGAGCGAGCTCTCGGTCATCACCTGCGAGTACACGCGGCCGTAGAACGCGTTCAGGATGCTGCCGGTCGTGTCCGGCTTGATGGCGTATATCGCCTCATCCACCACGCCCAGGCTGAACTCGGCCACCACCGGCTTCCCGGCATAGTCGCTCGCCTTGATGGTGTAGCTGGCTGCCTCGCCCGGCTGATACTGCGGCTTCGACGGCAGCAGTTGCACGTTGAGCTGGTGCGCCGTCGGCGGCACGCTCAGGCTCTTCGAGCCTTCATACAGCTTGTTGCCGCGAATGAAGACCGCGCCGACATAGAAGTTGGGCGCGTATTCCGGCCGCACCGGCACATCGACGGCGATGCTGCCGCCCGAGCTCTTGATCACCTGCCCGGTGTAGAGCGCGTTGCCCTCAGCCGTGACCAGCACCGTTGCAGGCTCGTTGCCGGTGACGATCAGCACGTGCGCCGTGTCGCCCGGCACGTACGATTTCTTGTCGGCGACGATCTGGATGCGCTCCTGTTGCGTGCCGCCCCAGAACGAGCTGTTCCCGGGCGCCCACAGATACGCGCTCGTCTCGATGTCGCGCTTCTCCGGCGTGGTCGCGCTGACGACCACGCGAAACTCGCCGGCGTCGGGGATGGTGAGCTGCACCTGCGCTTTGCCGCCGGCGTCGGTCTGTCCGGACGTTGTCGTGATGGTCTGCCCCGAGCGCTTACGCCAATCCCAGCGCTGCATCTCCACTTTGAACGGCGTCTGCACCGGCTTTTTGTCGTAGTCCTGCGCGGTGACGGTGATCGTCGCCTTGCTCCCCGCGGTGTAGACGTAGGAGTTCGGATCGGCCGACAGGAAGAAGCTGCCGTAGGTCGCGAGCGCGAAGCCGTGGCCGGAGATCTCGCGATTGCCGGCATCGGTGACGCGCGCCTCGATGCGGTAGACCAGGTCCTGCTTCTTCGAGTCGACCTTTGTCGGAATCGTGATCTGGAGCTGGCCGTTGGCGTCGAGCGTGCCGCTCTGTTCGCTCTCCTGCTCGCCGCCGTAGCTGTCGTCGTCGCCGGCGTTATCGGGCCCTTCGCCCTCGCCGCCGGAGTCGGCCTGATCTTCATCCTCGCCGCGCCCCAGCGGCCAGTACGTCGAGGTGTGCACCACCCACTTCACCTTCCCGTTGGCGACCGGCTCGCCGAAGTAATAGCGCGCGTCGATCGTCGCCTTGATCGTCTGGCCCTGCAGCACGCGCGGCGTCTGCGCCGTCACCTTCACCGCGTACTCCGGCTTCTTGTAGTCCTCGACGGAGAAGTTGGTGCCATCGACGTAGCGCTCGCCCATCTGCATGTTCACGTAATACGCGCCGAGCTTGGCGTCGGCGGGAATCGCGTAGTTCCAGTACGCGGTGCCCATCTCGGAGAGCTTCACCGTCTGCGACCACATCACGTCGTAAGTCTGCGGATCGCGCATCTCCAGGCTCAGCTCCTGGCCCTGCGGAATGGTGTAGCCCGTCGCCGTCTGCGCGCGCACGATGGTCTTGAAGTGCACCGTGTCGCCGGGACGATAGACCGGGCGATCGGTGTAGGTGTAGCCCTTCAGGCTGCGATTGGGATCGTTGCCCAGGTTCCATGCGCCGGGCGTGTTGATGGCGAATTCGCCCTGGCCGGTCGCCAGCACCGCAACGTTCTCCGGCTTGGCTTGGGTGATAGCCGCATCGGCCAAGCCTTGCGCGTCGGTCGTCTTCGACGCAACCTCTTGCTGATCGATCCACACCTTCACCGGCATGTTGGCGATGGGATCGCCGCTGCGGCGATCGACGACGAAGCTCATCAGGCGGCCGGGCGCGGCCTTGGTGATGATGGCGATGTTGGTGACGACGACAATGGTGTAGGCGCGCAGCCGCCCGTCGGTGGCCTCCACCAGGTAGACGCCTTTGTCGGTGACGGGAATGGTGGTGGTCACGCTCTCCCAGCGCTCGTGCGCGGGCACCGTCCACTTCCACACCGAGACGACCTGCTGCTGGTTGAGCACCGGCACCTGCGCAAAGCTCTGGACGTTCGGCCCCTTCGGCTTCTCGGTTTCACCCATGCGCCACAGGCGGATGGTGTGGCGCGAATCGGGCGAGAACTGCGCGCGAATGAAGTCGCGGATCCATGCCCAGATGCGGTGCTTCCACGCATGAAACTTCTCCAGCCAGGTGTGGGCCTGCCTGGGCATGGCCGGGCCCGTGCCGCCGAAGTTGTGCAGTTCCTGCAGTTGGCTGAAAAACTTCACGGGATCGTTGACGTGGTAGACGCGGAATTCCAGTTCCTTCTCGTTGTGCGCGCTGACGGCGATCTCCGGCTTCTCGCCCGGAAGGAAGGTCTTCTGGCTGGTGAGCGAGAACCAGGCTTCCGTGTCGGTGTCGTTGTTCTGGGCGAGGAGCGGAAGGGCGAGGAGTTGCAGGATGAGGAAAAGTATGATCGCCCGCCGCGCAGAAATCGGGTAGAGCGAACCTTCAGGTTCGCGTCGGGCGGTGACTGTTTGTTGTTGGGCGGGCTTTAGCCCGCGGCTGAGTTTCGCGCTGCTGCCGCCGGCTGAAGCCGGCTCGTGAATCTCCGAAAGACGTGGCGTGACACGGACCTGAAGGTCCGCTCTACCCGGGTCGCGGCTGTCGCCGGCTGAAGCCGGCTCGTACGACTCAAGAAGACCTGGCCGGACGCGGACCTGAAGGTCCGCTCTATCCGAGCCATCGCCACGAAGCGCCATCACTCACCGCCTCGCAGGATGTTCCAGCGATAAACGCCAAGGAACGCCGGATTGGCTGCCACCGGCCGCCAGCGCGGATCGGGATAATCCAGCAACTCCGCCAGCGATAACCGTCGAACCTCGCCGGCTGACTTGCCGCTCGGCCCGGTGTGATACACGACGAACTGCTCACTGCCGGGCTCGACCTGGCTGCGGCCAACAAAGATCATCGCGTGAAACGGCATGTGGCCGGCTTCCTGGCGAAAGAACAGCAGATCGCCCGGCCGCGCACGCTGCAAATCGCGTCCTACGGAAAACGTGTTGTGCCGCCACAAAGTCTCGGCGTCGGCAAACTGCGCAAAGGCGCCGTCGCGCACATCGGCTTCGGTGAAGCTGCCACTGCGCACGCGAAAGATCTCCGCTGCCAACGGCGTGAAGGGATACTGATACTGCTGCACATCGCCCGAAGCCGCGGGCGCCGGCAGCGCCATCGCGTGCTCCCACGCGGCATCATGCTCACGCAGTGCCTCGCGATAGGCAAAGCGCAGCAGCGCGGCGCAGTCGGCGATCTCCGGCTGAGGCTTGCCGCGGAAGTACTGCGCCTCGGCCAGCAGCGTGAACCAGCGGCGAAAAGCTCTACGGTCGGCGGGATCGTGCAGGCGCAGGAAGTCGGGCGTGCCGTCGCCGACGCTGTCGCCACTGTCCGGCGTAATCTTCAGCGCGATCTCCTGCGGCGCAACGCCGTCAGCGGAGATGCGCAGCTCCGTCTCGCCCGGCAGAACGCCCGCGCGCAGCGAGGCCCTCGCCGAGCCAGCGGCCATGCTCAGCGAGTCAACCGACAGCCGATGCAGATCGAGGACTTCAACGTGAACACTGCGCAGCCCGCGGCCGTCGGCGGAGCGGATCGTGAGCTCGGTGGAGGAGAAGCCGTCGGCGGGAAGCGTTGCTTCGGAGAGTTGCGCCACCAGCGCCGCCGGGGCCATAGTGCGATGGACCGTGAACGCGCACACCACGGCTGCGACCGCGAGCACAGCCACCACCGCGAACCAGCGAGGCACGCCGCGCATGTACCGCTTCCTCCGTGGGAAGCACGGATTATAGAAGCAGCCGCCAGCCGGTAGCAATCGCGGCGAGTAGCTGGCGCTAAGGCACTGCCGGCGCTGCCGCGGCCTGCGACTCTTGCAAGCCGGCGCCGCGATACGCGCGCATTACGTCGTCGAGCGAGACCACGCCCAGCAACTGCTGCAGATTGGCGCGGTGCACGACCGGCAGCAGCGGCCACTCGCCCATCAGGCGCAACGCCGTATCCAGCGGATGGTCCGGATGCAGCGTCGGCAGACGATCGGGGAGCACGTTGGATAGAGGCACATGCCCGTTCGAGACCATGTCGAGCAGGTGCGCGCGACTGACGCCCGACCACTCGTCTCCGCCCATACTGACCACGAAAAACTTCTGCGCCGAGCCTTGCATGCGCTGCTGCGCCTCGTCCAACGTCATCGAGCCGGTCAAGGTTTGGCCCAGCGGCGGACGCATGGCATCCTCCACGCGCAGCAGCGGTACCTCGCGCTCTTCCTCGAGCGACGGCAGATCCAGCCCGTCCTGGCGCGACAGCACATCGAAGATCGGGGTCGGCTGAAGCGTGCGCGAGATGAAATACGCAATGGCATTCGACAGAATCACGGGAACAATGATGCTGTAGTTGCCGCTGACTTCCAGGATCATGAACACCGAGGTCATCGGCGCCCTCAGGATTCCAGCGAACAAGGTGCCCATGCCCACCAGCGCATACGCGCCCACAGGAATAGCGAGATGAGGAACCATCTGCCGTTCGGCCATGCCGACGGCGCCGCCGATCATCGCGCCCATGAACAGCGTCGGCGCAAACAGGCCGCCGGGCGTGCCGCTGCTGAAGGACAGCCCGGTGCTGAGAATCTTCAGCGCGCCCAGCACGGCGAGGATCTGCCAGGTGTACTGCTCGTGCATGGCCTGGTCCATGTAGCTGTAGCCGGCGCCCATCACCTGGGGAAACTTGATGCCGATGAGGCCGATCAGCAAGCCGGCGGCGGCGGGCTGGAAATACTGCGTCCACGGCGGCAGCTGGCGCAACCGCGGACGCAGGTACGCGATGTATTTCACGAAGATGATCGAGGCGAAGCCGCCGATCACGCCCATGCTGGCATAGGCGCCGAGCTCGCCGGGATGCTCGAGGTGATACGCCGGGACGCGGAACAGCGCTTCATCACCCAGAAACCAGCGCGCCACCACGGCGCTGGAGATCGCCGACAGCACCACCGCGCCGAGAATACCTGCCGTCCAGCGCCCAATGACTTCTTCGATGACGAAGAGCACGGCCGTAATCGGCGAATTAAACGCCGCCGCCAGACCGGCCGCCGCTCCCACCGGCGCGATCAGCCGTAACTTCTCGCGCGACAGCTTCAGGCGTCGCCCCAAGGCCGAAGCCAGGCCGGCGCCGATCTGCAGCGAAGGATCTTCCGGGCCGAGCGACTGTCCGCTGCCAATCGCGAGCGCGCTGGTGATGAATTTGCCGATCACCGTGGGCATCGGAATGTAGCCGTCGTAGATGTAGAGCGCGGCCTTGGTCTGATTGACACCGCTGCCACGGGCGCGCGGGAAGAAGCGGATCACCAGAAACGCAATCACCAGGCCCATCAGCATCGGTGCCAGAAACACCCGGGGCAGCGCTGGCTGCAAACCGCTGCCCAGCAACTTCAGGTGCAGAAACTCGATACACAGCCGGAAGCACACCACGGCGAGCCCGGAAGCGATACCGATAAGCACCGCCAGCAACAGAAAGAACTGCTCCTCGCGCAGGCTGAATCGCTCCGGCGAAAGCATCGTCCGCAAGCTGGTCCAATACTGCCGGCGGGTTGGTGTGGAGACCGCGGGCTTGATTCCGCTGGTGTCTTTCGGCTTGGCGACTGCCGGCTCCTGCGGACTCACTTCACCGCCCCGTTCTCCTGCCGCGCCAGGATGAGCAGCGCGCGGTCGGTGAGCTCGGTGCTGGGACAGATAGAATCGCTGGTGCGCTCCACGGTAAGAACATATTGCATGGTGGGTTCGAGCGCGTCAGGATTCTTGCGCAACGCCCGCTCGGTGGCGGATGCTTGCTGTTGCTGGCCACTGGCGTAGAGCGCTTGCAATTGGCCGGTGACCGACGCTGGTGCTGGAGATGGCGCCGGCGGCTGCGATGACGCTGACGTATTGTGCGTGTCGAGGCTGAATCCCTGCTGCGTGGCGCAACTGTCCAGCCGTCGCAGCGCCACCTGGAAGTTCGCCGCAGCCCGCTCGGCGCGCTGGGCAAGCGACAGCCCGCGCAGCGCGGGGTCCACGCGCAAGAGCTCGCGTACCAGGTAAAGCTGCTGACGGGCGCCGTCCAGATTGCGATCCAGGTCGACCGCCTTGGCAAACGCGTGCTCGGCGTCGCTGTAATTGCCCAAGGTGAGGAAGGCCTGTCCTTTTCCCAGCCATGCTCGAGAATTGTTGCGGTCGCTGTTCAGCACCGCATCAAAGGACTCGAGGGCGCGCTTGGGCTCGTTCATCTGGAGCAGTAGTTGCCCGAGCTGAAGCTGGTCCGCGGAATCCGCCGGTGCGTCCGCCTGCAATGCCACCAGCTCAGCCTGGGCCTGTCCCGGCCGGTTATGGTGCATCAGGTAGTCGACCAGTTCGAAGCGTGTTGCCACGCGCCGGGCCCGCGGATGTTCGCTCCAGACCCCGTTGATGGCATTCTCGTAATAGCGAGCGGCGTTGACGGAGTCGCCACGCCGCGCATACAGCCGCGCCAATGCCAGGTTCACCTCGCCGTCGGCGGGCTCATCCTCCCACAGGCTTGTGAGATGCGCGCGTGCCTCGGGCAGCCGGTTGGCCGCCAGCAACGCCTCGGCCAGCCGCAGACGATACTCCTGATTTTCCGGATCGTAGCTCAGCGCCGTACGGTAGGCTTCAGCCGCGCCCCCAGGTTGATTGGCCTGCATGGCCTGCTCGCCGCGACTGAACCATCGCACCGCCAGCGAGGCTACCGTGGCGCGGTGCAGGTTGACGAAATATTGAGTGAATGCGAAGCCGCCGAAGATGAAAAGCAGCACGAACACCAATACCATGCGCGCGGAACGAGTGGCGACCGCTCGGCCACAGGCGGGACATTGCTCCGTGTCGGACGGAATCTCAACCCCGCAATTTTCGCAACGGGTTGTGGCGGGCGCACTGTCGGTAACCGAAGGCATGAAAAACGACGATTTCTACTGTATCAAGAGATGCGTCGTTTTGGGGCTTAGTTGAGTCTACTCACGTTGGCGTGCGGGATCCGCCGGGACGCCACCCTGCCCTTGTTGTGCTGGACTCTTGGTTGGAGCGGCTGGCGGCGAAGCGGGCGTCTGCGGAGCGACGGACGGGTTTGTTTTAGCGGATTGCAACTTTGCCAGGGATTCCTCAACCCGCTTTTTGAGATCTCCCGCATCATCGTGTGCAAGTCCTGAGAAAGCCGTCTGGGTCTGCATTTCGCAGTCGTTTCCCTTGTCGTTAAGAACGAGCGAATTTATGCGCTTTCCACCGGGGAAGCCCCCGATGTTGTAGGACGCCGTCATTTCCGTATTGTCGATGCCTATAATGCCGTACTTGCCCGAATTGCGAAGCGTGCCTTTGACGGCTGCCCACAGCACGGTGCAGGGAACGCTGAACACGTCGCTATGTGTTTTCGCAAGCGCTGAACCAGTGAGGGTGCGGAGGAGAAATACAG
>Ga0335081_10008589_pt1 | contig 16386 bp, 17 predicted proteins | sample Lox_Sample_35_FD_206713 | JGI IMG/M metagenome (GOLD analysis project Ga0335081, IMG submission 206713) | Soil microbial communities from Loxahatchee National Wildlife Refuge, Florida, United States - Lox_Sample_3.5 | ecosystem: Environmental > Terrestrial > Soil > Wetlands | place: USA... | reverse complement strand
CGACGAGGAGGAGTCCGAGGACGGCGAGGAGAGCGAGGAGGCAGTGGACACGGGACCGGATCCGGAGGAGGCGGCGCGCCGCTTCGCTTCGATCCACAAGGTCTTCACCCACGCGCTGAACGCCATCGAGAAATTTGGCGCGCGCGATCCGAAGACCCTGAAGGTGCGCAAGAAGCTCGCCGGCGAGTTCATGGAGCTCAAGCTCTCGCCGCGCATGTTCGATGCGCTGATCCTCAACCTGCGCGGCCACATCGCCGAGATCCGCCAGCTCGAGAAGGAGATCATGGTCATCGCCGTGCGCGATGCCGGCATGCCGCGCAAGGATTTCATCGCCACGTTCCCCAAGAACGAGACGAGCGCGCGCTGGCTGGCGAAGCACATCAAGGCGGGCAAGAAATACTCGACGCTGCTCGCGAGGTTCAAGGAGGAGATCGAGCGGCGCCAGAGGAAGCTCGAGCATCTCGAGCAGCTGTATCACCTCACGATCAACGATCTGAAGGAGGTCAATCGCGAGGTGTCGATCGGCGAGGCGAAGGCACGCCGCGCGAAGAAGGAGATGGTCGAGGCCAACTTGCGCCTCGTGATCTCCATCGCGAAGAAGTACACCAACCGCGGCCTGCAGTTCCTGGATCTCATCCAGGAGGGCAACATCGGCCTGATGAAGGCGGTCGACAAGTTCGAATACCGCCGCGGCTACAAATTCTCGACCTACGCCACGTGGTGGATCCGCCAGGCGATCACCCGCTCGATCGCGGATCAGGCGCGCACGATCCGCATTCCGGTGCACATGATCGAGACCATCAACAAGCTGAACCGCATCTCGCGCCAGATGCTGCAGGAGATGGGCCGCGAGCCGACGCCCGAGGAGCTCGCGGTGCGCATGGAGATGCCCGAGGACAAGGTCCGCAAGGTGCTGAAGATCGCCAAGGAGCCGATCTCGATGGAGACGCCGATCGGCGATGACGAGGATTCGCATCTCGGGGACTTCATCGAGGACACCTCCGTCGCCTCGCCCATCGACCAGGCGACGATGGAGTCGCTGCGCGAGACCACGCACTCGGTGCTCGCCCAGCTCACCCCGCGCGAGGCGAAGGTGCTGCGCATGCGCTTCGGCATCGACATGAACACCGACCACACGCTCGAGGAGGTCGGCAAGCAGTTCGATGTGACTCGTGAGCGCATCCGCCAGATCGAGGCGAAGGCGCTGCGCAAGCTGCGCCACCCGAGCCGCAGCGAGCAGCTGCGCAGCTTCCTGATGGACGATTGAGCCGCGGATCGAGCGCGGTGAACCGCGAAGGCCCGTGTGCCGAAGGCAGGCCGCGGGCCTTTGCTTTTTCTAGCTAAGCTAGATCCCCGCCTTGCCGAGCGCGTCGATCAGCTGGCGCAGCACCTGCGCGAGACTGGGATGATTGGCCTCGAAGCGCACCGCCAGCGCCTCGAGGCGTGGCACCGGGTGCGGCGCCAGCGCGGCCCCGCCCGGCGGGGCCTTGAGGGCGCGCTCGATATCGCGCATCAGTGCAACGAGCAGCTCGCGCGACTCGGACTCCACCGCCTCCGCGCCGCTCAAGCGCTCGTGCACGCGCTTGAGCAGATCGCGCAGATCGTCCGAATTCTTGTGCGCCATGGCGTCAATCCTCTCAGGCGCGCTTAGGTGCGCACGTTGATCTCGATCTTCACGCCGTTGGGATCGGCGAGGAAGAGCTGCCGCAGCCGCGCGCCCGGCACATCGTTGAGGCGTGCCGCCACGCCGTGGGCCTGCAGGCGCGCCTGCACTTCGTCGAAATTCTCGGCGTTGAAGGCGATGTGATCGAGCGGCCCGGTGCCCGGCGCGCGCGTCGACACCGGGACGCCGCGGCGCTGCGAGTGCGCCGTGTAAGTCTGCCACTCGGCGACATGGATGCACGGCGTATCGCCGACGTACAGCCAGTATCCGGGAAAGCCGAGATCGGGGCGCGGCCCGAGGCGCATCCCCAGAGCGTTGCAGTAGAAGTCACGGGTCGCATCGAGGTCATCGGTGATGACCAGGTAGTGTTCCATCTTGGTCAGGGGCACGGTTTCCGCCTCGCAAGCCTCTGCCGAGCAGCATACCTGTCAGAAGCGATGGCCGAGGATGAACTTGAGCACGAGATGGTCGGCCGCGTGCGTCAGCCCCCAGCCGAGGCCCGCATTGATCTCGATTCCGCCGATCTCGGTGTCGAGGACCGCGTAGGCGGCCTGGCTGCGCTGCGGCAGCGGTCCCGGGTCGGTGACGCGCCCGAGCTCGTCGTAGAGCTCGGCACCGAGCTCAATGCCGTGGCCCACGTCGCGGGCGAGCTTGGTGTCGAGCTCGACGGTGGCCACATCGGCGCGCGCCAGGCTTCTGTCGATGTTGAGATTCGCCGCGAACAGCCAGCCGCTCGCGCGATACCCGTAGATGCCCTTCAACTCCATGTTCCACGGATACCCGCTCACCCGCTCGGCCGTCTTGCCGAGCTCGAAGTTGAGGCCCCAGAAGGCGCCGCGGTCCGCAGCGTGCGGCGCAATGAACTTGAGGCGCACTTTCGCGCCATCGTAGCGCGTCTCGCCCGCGGCGCTGTGCGTCGTGAGCAGATACATCCCCAGCTCCAGCTCATCGAGCACCCCGTAGTAGAGCTCGGGTGTGAGACGGTACACGTGGGACGGCGGCTGCTCGCCGGAGTAGTCGGGCGTTGCGCGGCCGGAGAAGACGTAGTTGTTGTGGACATCGAGCCCGAAGCGCCCCGGCTGCGTCATGTCGTCGACGTAGACCTGGATCTCCTCCGGGGCCGCATTGGTGCGGGGCGCGGCGAGCAGGAGCGTCGCTGCGATCAGCCAGCCGCCGCTTCTGAGCTCGCGGGGGCTCAGGGTGCAGGCTCGAAGCTCTGGTCGGGGTAGGCGTCGCCGCGTGGCACGCGGATGACGACCATGGCGTGCTCCTGGCTCTGGTGGCACGCGTTGCAGGCCGCGGTGAGATCCGCGTACGCGGCCGCAAAGGCGCGCGCATCGCGAGCGCGGGTCGCCTGCTCGAGCGCTGCGAGCGGCACTGAGGTGGCCTCGATGATCACCGGCGTATCGACCGACCGGTAGAGGGGAATGGTCCGGCCAACGCGCGCGAGCGCATTGCGCAGCTCGGCGAGCTCGTACGCCGCGTAGGTCCAGTTCTTGCGCCGCGCGGCGACCGGGCCGACACCCGGCGGGATCGCGAGCGAGAGCAGCGCGACCGCGAGGGGGCGGATTTCCTTGCTTGCGAGAGGCATGGGCTCCTCAGGCGGAGGGTATCTGCAGACCGCGCGCGACCGCAGGTCGAGCGCTGAATGTCTCGAGGGCACGCGCCACGTGCGGGAAGTCCGTCATCCCGACGAGCTCGCCGGCCTCGTAGAAGCCGACGAGGTTGCGCACCCAGGGGAAGGTCGCGATATCGGCGATCGTATAGTCATCACCAGCGATCCAGGTGTGCCGCGCGAGCTGGCCCTCGAGCACGGCGAGCAGACGCCGCGACTCGGCGACGTAGCGGTCGCGCGGCCGCTTGTCCTCGTAGGCCTTGCCGGCGAATTTGTTGAAGAATCCGACCTGACCGAACATCGGCCCCACGCCGCTCATCTGGAACATGAGCCATTGGATCGTGCGATAACGGCCTGCGGCATCGCGCGGCACGAGCCGCCCGCTCTTGTCCGCCAGGTAGATGAGAATCGCGCCCGACTCAAACAGCCCGAGCGGTTCGCCCGCAGGTCCAGAGGGATCGATAATCGCGGGAATCTTGCCGTTCGGATTGAGCGATAAGAACTCGGGCGAGCGCTGCTCCTGGGCATCGAAGCTCACGCGGTGCGCCTCGTACGGCAGCCCCAGCTCCTCGAGCATCACCGACACCTTGACGCCGTTGGGAGTCGGCAGCGAATACAGCTGGAGCCGCTCGGGATGGCGGGCGGGCCACTTGCGGGCGATCGGGAATGCTGACAGGTCAGTCATTGGAGCAAGGCCGGCGCGATAGCGTAGCATGCGCCCCATGACCACACACCGCGGCGGCTGTCATTGCGGCCGAGTGCGCTTCGAGGTGTCGGCGCCGGCACACCTGGAGGTGTCGGACTGTAACTGCTCGATCTGCAGCAAGGCCGGCTTCCTGCACCTGATCGTGCGAGCCGATGAGTTCAGGCTCGTCGCCGGCGCGGATGCGCTCGCCTGCTACACATTCAACACCCATACGGCAAAGCACCTGTTTTGTTCCGTGTGCGGAATCAAGTCGTTCTACGTGCCGCGCTCACACCCCGAGGGCTACAGCGTCAATGCCCGCTGCCTCGATCCGGAGACGGTCGCCGGCATCACCGTGAAGCCCTTCGACGGGCGCCACTGGGAGCGCGCGCTCGAGCAGGCCGAGCCGCGTGCGTGAGCGGCGCGGGCGGACGTATGATTACGGGCAGTATCGAGTAGGGGGACTCAAGATGCATACGAGCGTCGATCGAGCGGCCCGCGCGGCGCTCCTGGTGATGGGCATCCTCGCGGGGAGCAGCTGTCTTGCCGCGGATAACTCCCAGGGCGCGTCCTCTCCGAGCGGATGGGGCGCGCTCGCGCCGGCGAATCTCGCCAAGGCCCGACCGAAGGCGCCCGCCAACTTCACCGGCACCTGGTTCGTCGACCTGTCGACGGGCCCGAGCTCATTCATGTTCGGTCCGCCCTATCCGAAGTTCAAGCCGGCGGCCCAGGCGAGCGTCGATGCGGCGCGCAAGGCGACCGCCGAAGGGCACGCCTACAAGGACGATATCGGCAGCTGCTATCCCGCTGCGCTGCCGATGATCATGACGCGTGTCTGGCCGATCGCGATGATTCAGCTGCCGACGGCGCTGTACATGGTGAGCGGCTTCGAGAATGCGCTGCGCATCATCTATCTGGATGGCCGCCCGCACACCGACCCGGACGTGGTCGTACGCTCCTACAACGGTGACTCGATCGGCAAGTGGGAGGGCGACACGCTGGTGGTGGACACCACGAGCATGATCCCGACGCATCACTGGATCGACAACGGCGTGCCGGTGAGCGATGACTTCCACGTCATCGAGCGCATGCGCCTGACGAACGGCGGCAAGGTGCTCGAGATCAAGTACATCATGACCGACCCGCAGAACTGGGAAGGCGAGTGGACCAGCACCAAGCACTGGAAGCGCGTCGATGATCAGGACATCACTGAAGTCGAGTGCACGCCGGAGCTCAACGAGCACCTGCCCTCGACGCAGTCAAAGCTGAACATTCGCTGAGGCGCGGGCGGCGCCCCGCGGAGGCCGCCGGCTTCAGGTCGTGAAGCCGATCCAGCGGCCGAGCGACATCACGGTGAACCACAGCGCGAGCGACAGCGCGCCGGCGAGGCGCGCACCCGTCGGCGTCGTCCCGCGATCCCAGCCCGACACCGAGCGGTAGGTGCCGAACTGAAAGACCAGCATGTTGGCGCCCGCGACCAGCATCAGCAGCATCTTGGCCTTGAACGGCATGTTCTGCGTGTACTTGACCGCCGAGGACGTGAACAGCAATCCGCCGCTCAGCGCCGCGAGAATGAACGCGGCCCACGTCCACGGCAGGACCTCGCGGGTGAGCTCCGTGATGGAGCGGTTGCGCGAGGCCAGGTTGAGCAGCCGCAGGTCGACGATCGCAATCGAGCCGAGCACGAGCGTGATCGCGAAGACGTGCACGGTCTCGATCGTGGGGAACAGCCAGGTGGATTCGCGGATCGCAGTTCCGACGGGGGTTGCCTCGAGCCCGGCGAACAGTTCATGCAACGTCATGGGGCGTGCTCTTCAACCGTGCTCGACGTAGGCGATCCAGCGCCCCGCCGCGAGAATCGCGGTCCAGACCGCGAGTGACACGAGCGCCACGAGAGCGGCCACGACGCGGCGTCGCTCCCAGAAGCCGCCGCCGCCGCGCATGCTGCGCTGAATGCCGAGTGTCAGCAGCAGCGCGCACACGAGCAGCATCATCTTCAGCCAGAAGACATCGCTCAGCAGCTCGCGCCCCGGCTCGCCCACGATCAGCACGATGCCCGAGAAGAGCAGCACGATCACGGCGACCCACACCCAGGGGACGTACCGGCCGACGACCGCATCGAGGGACTGGCCGCGGCCGGCCACGCCGAGCAGCCTCAGATCCACCATGAGAATGGACGACATCACCACCGCAATCGAGGCGATGTGCACGGTCTGTACGGTCGGAATCACCCAGAAGGCGTTCTGAATCGCCATGCTCGCAGGGGTATTCGAGAGCCACTCGCAGAACGTTTGGATCACCCGGTCTCTCCGTCAGGAATTGGGTGGCGACACGCTTGATGGATGATCGCCCGTGGAAGATGCATTGTCGCGTAAATTACTGTTTTGAATGGCGTTATTTAACGTTAATGGATCGTGCTACGATCGGCGATTCCCATGCTCGATACCGATCAGTTGCGCGCCCATGCGGAGAGGATCCGCGCCAGCGGCATTCTCGGCCGCTCGCGACTGATCCAGCGGTTGTTCGACTTTCTCGTCGACTGTTCGGTTTCGGGCAAAGCACCCAAGGAGATCGAGGTCGCGATCGACGTGTTCGACAAGGACGCACGCTTCGATGTCTCGCAGGATGCCATGGTGCGGGTCTATGTCCACAAGCTGCGGCGCAAGCTCGAGGAGTTCTACGCCGAAGCGGGCCGCGCCGATCCGGTGCGCATGGTCATCCCGAAGGGCGCGTACCGGTTCGTGCTCGAGAGCGTGGAGGTGGCGGCCGCGGAACCCGGTCCGGCAGTGCCAGAGCCTCAGCCGCGGCGTCTGCGCTGGCTGACCGCCGCGCTCGCGGCATCGCTGCTCGCCAACGCGGCCGTGCTGCTCATCGCCGCCTATGTCCACTGGCACGCTCCCTCCGATGATCTCCGGGACGTGCGCTCGAGCCCGGTGTGGTCGCGGATTCTAAACGATGACCGGACCATCTTTCTGGTGGTCGGGGATTACTACATCTTTGGCGAGACGGATCAGTCGATGGAGGTGAAGCGCCTCATCCGCGAGTTCTCCATCAACTCGCCCGAGGATCTCGAGCAGTACCTGAAGCTGCATCCGCAGGACGCCGAGCACTATCTCGATCTCAAACTGGACTATCTCCCGACCGCCGCCGCCTTCGCGGTACGCGACATCGTGCCGGTCCTGGCAGCGGCCAACAAGCGCGTGCGGGTGGTGCTCGCCTCCGATTTGAATCCCGCCCTGCTCACCTCCGCACACGTGGTGTACATCGGCTACCTGAGCGGCATGGGCATGCTGCATGACCTCGCTTTCGCAGGCTCGCGCTTCACGGCCGGGGAATCCTACGACGAGCTGGTCGACCGCAACACCGGCAATCGCTACATCAGCCAGGCGGCGGTGCCGGTGCGCGGCGAGGGCACGTACCACGACTACGGCTACTTCGCGACCTTCACCGGGCCGAGCGGCAATCAGATCCTGATCATTTCCGGAACTCGCGACGTGGCGGTGATGCACACCGCACAGGCCCTCACGCGCTCGCGCAGCCTCGAGCAGCTGGTCACGAGCGCAGGCGCAGCGGCCTCGTTCGAGGCGCTGTACGACGTGTACGGACTCGACCGGCTGAATCTGGATGGCAAGCTGCTGCTCACCTCGCGCCTCAACACGACACGCATCTGGACCGGCGAGCCCCAGCACGCGATCGGCACGGCCGTGCTCGCCCCGATCCGCGCCGCGCGATGAGCACGCCCGAGGCCGCGCCTGCTGCTGCCCGGGCACGCAAGCCCCGCTACGCCGCGAGTGTGCGCCGCGTGGTGCGGCTCACGCCGCGCATGACGCGCGTGACGTTCGGCGGCGCCGAGCTCGCGCAGTTCGCCTGGAACGGACCGGCAGCGCACATCAAGCTGATCTTTCCCGGCGACTCGCCGGCCTCGGGCGAGGCGCGTCCAGTCATGCGCACCTACACACCGCGTCGCTTCGATGCGGTTGCCGGCGAGCTCGACGTGGAGTTCGTCATCCACGGCGAGGGGCCCGCCTCCGCATGGGCCGCGCAGGCGAGCGTCGGGCAGAGCCTGACGATTGCCGGGCCGGGCCGCAGCTATGCGGTCGACACCGAGGCCGCCTGGTATGTGCTCGCGGGCGATGACACCGCAATTCCCGCGATCTGCACGATCCTCGAGACGCTGCCCGCGGCGGTCCGCAAGCTCGTGCTGCTCGAGGTCGCCGACGCGGCCGAGGAGCACGCGCTCGACGTGCCGCTCGCCGCAGCGACCGTGCGCTGGCTGCGACGCGGAGCGGACCCCGGGCGCGCGGGCTTGCCGCTCGAGGCGGCCGTGCGCGACACGCAGCTGCCCGCTGGCGAGGGCCGGATCTACGTGGCCTGCGAAGCCGGCGCCATGCGGCGCATCCGCGCGCATCTGCTCGCGGAGCGCGGCGTCGCGCGCGACCGGCTCGTCACGCGCGGCTACTGGAAGCTCGGTGCATCCGACCACCCGGACCGCGACTACGGCGAAGATGTGAGCTGACCGGGAGCGCTCTTGGCTCGTATCCGAGGTGCGGCGCGCGGCGATCTGTTCGATGGGTACTCAACGGACCCGTCGGCCGCCGGGAACACCGAGACGCTCACCGCGGGCGCGGTGATTCTGCGCGGCTTCGCGCACGATCTTGCGCCGCAGCTGCTGCATGAGGTTGCGAGCATCACGGCAGCGGCGCCGTTCCGGCATCTGACCACGCCCGGCGGCTATCGCATGTCGGTCGCCATGACCAACTGCGGAGGCGTGGGCTGGGTGAGCGATCGCACCGGTTATCGCTACGACCCGTGCGATCCGCTCACGGGCAGCCCCTGGCCTGCGATGCCGGCCGTGTTCGCGGGGCTTGCCGCGAGTGCCGCCGTGCACGCAGGGTTCGCGGCCTTCGCACCCGATGCCTGCCTCGTCAATCGCTACGAGCCCGGCGCCCGACTGACACTGCACCAGGACCGCAACGAGACCGATCTGTCCGTGCCCGTGGTCTCAGTCTCACTCGGCTTGCCGGCCGTGTTCCTGTTCGGCGGGCCACGCCGCAGTGACCGACCGCAACGCACGCGCCTGGCGAGCGGGGATGTGGTGGTGTGGGGTGGGCCGGCGCGGCTCGCCTTCCACGGTGTCGCGCCGCTCGAGGACGGCGAGCATCTGCTCACCGGTCACGTCCGGATCAACCTGACGTTCCGCAAGGCGCTCCAGGGCTGAGCTCAGCCCTGCGCCATCATCCGATTCCAGCGCCGCTGCATCTCCGCGGGCGTCACGGCCTCCTTTGGAGTGCCCAGAAACCAACAGTGGCCGAAGGGGTCGACAATCGTCGCCCTGCGCTCGCCGAAGAATTCATCCTTCGGGCTGCGCACGATGGTTGCGCCCGCGCTCGCGGCGCGTGCGACCACGGCGTCGACATCCGCGACCTCCAGATGCAGCGACACCGGCGTGCCGCCGACTGAGCTCGGCGCGAGCGCGCCGAAGTCGCGAAACTCGTCCGCCAGCATGAGTCGACCCGCGCCGATCGCGAGCTCGGCGTGTCCGAGCTTGCCGCTGCCGCCCGGCTCGGTGAGACGGTACTGCTCGACGGCGCCGAAGACCCGTACGTAGAACTCGATCGCCTTCGCGGCGCCCTTGACGATGATGTACGGCGTGAGCGTCCCGGAGGGAGCCGGCGCCGCGCCGCTGGTGCTGTCGGCTGGAGTTCTGTTCACCACACGACTCCCGAGGTTAAACTGGTTCCCTTAATTACGTTACGTATCGTTTCGTAAATGACCGACGCTGTCAAGAAGAATCCGCATGCACCCGGGCCGCGCGCCCGCGGCCGGCCGCGCAGCGACAAGGCGCGTCAGGCGATCCTGCGCGCGGCGCGCGAGCTCATCGACGAGCTCGGTCCGGCCGGACTCACCATGGAAGGCATCGCAGCCCGCGCCGGCGTCGGCAAGCCGACGCTGTATCGGTGGTGGCCCGATCGGCACTCGGTGGCGATGGCGGCCCTCATGGAGAGCGAGACACTGACAGCGGCACCGGGCGGCAACGCGCCCCTGAGCTCGCTGCGCAAGCAGCTCGAGCGCGTGGTCGAGGTGTTCGCCGCCCCGGTAGGCCGTGCGGTGGCGACCATGATCGCCGCAGCGGACAGCGATTCGGAGCTGGCCAAGGCCTTCCGCAACCATTTCATCCTCGCCCGGCGCGAGGAGGGCCGCGCGCTGCTGCAGCTCGCGCAGCGCGCCGGGGAGATCCGGCGAGACGCCAACATCGAAGTGGCCCTCGACATGATCTACGGGGCACTGTTCTACCGGCTGCTGATGGGGCACGCGCCCCTGGATGCGACCGCTGCGCGGCTGATTCTCAAGGAAGCACTGCGGGGACTGCATAGCTGAAGCTTGTGTCTTGTCTGCGCTGCGGAATGGGCAGCGTGTCGGCTTGCGTTCCACTCCGAATTATCGATAATCGATCATCCCTGCCCCTAAGGAACCCGATCCATGTGGATCGTCGAGGTGGCGCTGCGGCGTCCCTACACCTTCATCGTCCTCGCGCTGCTGCTGCCGCTGTTCGGCGCGCTCGCGATCCTCGGCACTCCGCTGCGCCCCGGCATGGCGACCGACATCCTGCCGGAGATCCGCATTCCGGTGATCGCGATGACGTTCCAGTACGCCGGGATGCCGGCCGACGAGGTGGCCGGCCGCATCGCGGGCAACGTCGAACGCTACGCGACGACACTGGTGAACGACATCGAGCACGTCGAGTCGCAGACGTACCCGGGAGTCACGGTGATCCGGCTGTACTTCCAGCCGGGGGTCGATCCGAGCCTCGCCATGGCGCAGGTCTCGGAGTACGCACAGCTGCAGTTGAAGCAGATGCCGCCGGGTATCCAGCCCGGTCTGGTGCTCAAGTACAACGCCTCGAGCGTCCCCATCATCCAGCTCGCCATGTCGAGCGACCGGCTCACCGAGTCGCAGCTGTTCGACTTCGGCAATCAGGTGATCCGCTCCCAGATCGCGACCATCGCCGGTGCGTCGATCCCCTACCCCTATGGGGGCGCCGTGCGCCAGGTGCAGATCGATCTGCGCCCGGACGCGCTGCGTGCGCAGGGTCTCTCGGCCGCCGACGTGAACAGCGCCATCGGCAGCCAGAACCTGATCGTGCCGGCCGGCACCGAGAAGATCGGCCCGACCGAGTACAACGTGCGCCTCAACTCGAGCCCGCTCAAGGTCGATGAGCTCAATGACCTCCCCATCCGCACGCGCAACGGCACCGTCACCTATGTGCGTGACGTGGCCTTCGTGCACGACGGACACCCGCCGCAGACCAATATCGTGCGTGTCAACGGCCGGCGCGCCGTGCTCATGACCATCCAGAAGATCGGTGCCGCCTCCACACTCAGCATCGTCGACACGGTCCGCGCGCGCCTTGCGCGGGTCCGCGAGCTGCTGCCGGAGGGCGCCACGATCACCCCGACCGGCGATCAATCGGTGTTCGTGCGCGCCGCGGTCAAGGGGGTCGCGATCGAGGCCGTCGCCGCCGCCGCGCTCACGGCGCTGATGATCCTGCTGTTCCTCGGCACGTGGCGCAGCACGGTCATCGTGGCCATATCGATCCCACTGTCGATCCTGTCCTCTATCGTGCTGCTGAATGCCCTCGGGGAGACCATCAATCTCATGACCCTCGGCGGCCTTGCGCTCGCGGTGGGTATCCTGGTCGACGATGCGACGGTGACGATCGAGAACATCAATCGCCACCTCGAGGAGGGCCGGGACGTCGAGCCCGCGATCATCGAGGGCTCGCGGCAGATCCTGGTGCCGGCGCTCGTCTCCACGCTGTCGATCTGCATCGTGTTCATACCGATGTTTCTGCTGTCGGGAGTGGCGCGCTACCTGTTCGTGCCGCTCGCGGAAGCCGTGGTATTCGCGATGCTCACCTCTTACGTGCTGTCGCGGACCCTGGTGCTGACGCTCGCCAAGTACTGGCTGCGCACGGCCGCCGAGGAGCACGCCGCCGCCGCAAGCCCCGGTCCGCTCAAGCGCTTGCAGCTCGCATTCGAGGCGCGCTTCGAGGCGGTGCGCTCACTCTACTGCCGCACCCTCACCGTGGTGCTCGAGCATCGTCGCCAGTTCATTCCGCTGTTCCTCACGGCGGTGGCCACCTCGATGCTGCTGTATCCGCTGCTCGGGAGGAATTTCTTCCCCGAGGTCGACTCGGGGCATATCAAGCTGCACGTGCGCGCCCCGACCGGAACACGCGTGGAGGACACCGCCGGGCTCGTCGATCACGTGGAGGCGGCCGTGCGCGAGGTCATTCCGCCGGCGCAGATCGACAGCGTCGTGGACAACATCGGTCTGCCGGTGTCGGGCATCAACCTGACCTACGCGAACTCGGGAACGATCGGCTCGAGCGACGCCGACGTGCTGGTCTCGCTCACGCCCGACCATGCCGCGACGGCCGACTACGTGCGTGGGTTGCGCGAGCGCCTGCCGGCGCAGTTCCCCGGCTCGAGCTTCGCCTTCCTGCCGGCGGACATCGTCAGCCAGATCCTCAACTTCGGCACACCGGCACCGATCGATGTGCAGGTCGTCGGACCCAGTCCGAAGAATCGCGACGTGGCGAATCAGCTGCTGGAATCCCTGCGGCACGTGCCGGGACTGGTCGACCTGCGCATCCAGCAGGCCTTCAATCAGCCCGAGCTGCGGGTGAGCACCGATCGCAGCCGCGCCCAGGAGCTCGGCATCAGCCAGGCGGACGTGGCCAACAGCCTGCTGCTCACGCTCTCGGGCAGCAGCCAGATCGCACCGGCCTTCTGGCTGAACCCGGATAACGGCATCTCCTACCCGCTGGTCGCGCAGGCTCCGCAGTACCGCATGAGCTCGCTGCAGGACCTGCACGACGTGCCGATCGGCGCGCCAGCGCAGCAGCAGATCCTCGGCGGTGTCGCGAGCATCAGCCGCGGCTTCGGTCCGGCCGTCATTTCGCACTATGACACCCAGCCCATCCTCGACATCTACGGCGCGGCGCAGGGCCGGGATCTCGGCTCGATCGCCCACGACATCAATGCGCGCATCGCAGCGCTCGAGGGTCATCTGCCGCGCGGCACGCACGTCGTGATGCGCGGACAGATCGAGACCATGCTCGCCTCCTACACCGGCCTTGCGATCGGCATCGTCGGCGCGATCCTGCTCGTGTACCTGCTGATCGTCATCAACTTCCAGTCCTGGATGGACCCGCTCATCATCATCACGGCGCTGCCGGCCGCGCTCGCCGGCATCGCCTGGATGCTGCTCGTCACCGGCACGACGCTCAGCGTTCCCGCGCTCACGGGCGCGATCATGTGCATGGGCGTCGCCACCGCGAACAGCGTGCTGGTGGTGAGCTTCGCGCGCGAGCGCATGAATCAGGGCTGCACCGCGGCGCGGGCCGCGCTCGATGCGGGATTCACGCGCTTCCGCCCGGTGATCATGACGGCGCTCGCGATGATGATCGGCATGCTGCCGATGGCCCTCGGCATGGGCGAAGGCGGCGAGCAGAACGCGCCTCTCGGTCGCGCCGTGCTCGGCGGCCTTGCGTTCGCAACGCTCGCGACCCTCGTGTTCGTCCCGGCGGTGTTCGTCGCGATTCACGGCCGCAAGGCATTGCCGCCACCCTCCGCCACTCACGCAGCCAACGAATGAAGCACCCGCCATGGACCAACCGGTAAGAACCCTCGAGAGGCAGGCCGATGCCTCGGCGCCGCCGACCGCCCACACCGCGCAGCGGATGCTGCGCCTCGCGATCGCCGGCGGAGCCGTGGCGCTCGTCATCGCCGCGTGGGCGGTACTCTCGGCCCATCGCGCCGCGGCACAGCTGAGCGCGGCCACCGAGGCGGCGGCGCTGGTCGCCGTCGCGACCACGCACCCTGAGCCGGTCGGCGGGGAGTCCGAGCTCGTCCTGCCGGGCAATCTGCAGGCGAACTACGAGGCGCCGATCTACGCGCGCACCAGCGGCTATCTGAAGCGCTGGCTGACAGACATCGGTGCGCCCGTCAAGACCGGTCAGTTGCTCGCCGTCATCGAGTCGCCAGAGATCGATCAGCAGCTGCGCCAGGCGCAGGCGGACCTCGCAAGCGCCGAGGCCAACCAGAAGATCGCGGACCTGACGGCGGAGCGCTGGCGCAACCTGCGCGAGAGCGACTCGGTCTCCAAGCAGGAGGCTGACGAGAAGCTGAGCGCGGCGGCCGCCAGTGATGCGCAGGTTCAGGCCGCGCGCGCCAACGTGCAACGGCTGCAGGAGCTCGCGGGCTTCGAGCGGATCGTCGCGCCCTTCGACGGCGTGATCACCGCGCGCTCCACCGACGTGGGGCAGCTCATCAACGCTGGCAGCGGCGCAGGTCCGGAGCTGTTCCGCATCGCCGACATGAGCCGGCTGCGCCTGTACGTTCGAGTCCCGCAGAGCGATGCCGCGGCGATGCGCCCAGGCCTTGCGGCGGAGCTACGCCTGCCCGACCGCCCGGACCGCAGGTACTACGGCAAGCTCGACACCACCTCGGGCGCGATCGATACGGCCTCGCGCACCCTGCTCGCCGAGATCATCGTGGACAACCGCGGCCGCGAGCTGCTGCCGGGAGCCTACGCCGAGGTGCACTTTGCGCTGCCGAGCACGGCCGGCGCATCGTTCCGGCTGCCCGCCAACGTGCTGCTGTTCCGCGGCGACGGGCTGCACGTGGCGACCGTCGACGCCGCGGAGCACGTGATCCTGAAGCCGGTCGTCATCGGGCGGGACTTCGGTGCGTTCGTGGAGATCGTGGCGGGGCTTGCCGTGAGCGATGAGGTGGTCTTGAGCCCGCCCGACTCGCTGACGGCGGGAGCCCGGGTCCGGGTCGTGCGCCCGAAGGCTGCCGATGCCAAGGCGGGCGCCTCGTGATGCCAGTGCGCAAGGCCGCAGCCGTCACCGCGCTCGCGCTGCTCGGCGGCTGCTCGCTATCGCCCGCCTATCGGGAGCCCGCCGCAACCCCGGTGAGTGCGTACCAGGAAGCGGGCGAGTGGCTCCCGGCACGTCCTGCGGATGCCGAGCCGCGCGATGACTGGTGGGTACGGTTCGGTGATCCGGCGCTGAATGACCTGCAGGGCCGCCTCGCGGCGGCAAATCCGGATCTGGGTGCGGCGGTTGCCCGATTCGCGCAGGCGCGTGCCCTCGCCCTCGGCGCCCGCTCGGACGAGTTTCCGAGCCTCGCTGCGAGCGCGGCCGCCGAGCGGCAGCGAACCTCGGCGAATGCGCCGGCGGCGAAGCTCATCGGCGGCAATGCGGCGCTCTACAACGACTTCGCCGCGGCGCTCGGTCTGTCATGGGAGATCGATCTCTTCGGGCGAGTGCGCAACACCGCGGCAGCGGCTCGGGCGCAGGCGCAGGCGAGCGCCGCGGATCTCGCCGCCGTGCGACTCGCGCTGCAGGCGCAGCTCGCCAGCAGCTATTTCGCCTTGCAGGGCGATGACGCCGCCATCCGCTTGCTCGAGGACACACTGACGACGTACGACCGTGCATTCGAGCTCACGCGCAATCGCTATCGGGAGGGCATCGCGGCCGCCACCGATGTGGACCAGGCGGACACCCAGCGCCAGAACGCCCGGGCGCAGCTCGCGGCGGTGCGGCGCGAGCGCGCGCAGCTCGAGCACGCGCTAGCCGTCCTGGTGGGCGAGCTGCCCTCGAGCTTCACGCTGCCCGCGCACCCGCTCACGGCCGCACCACCCCCGATCGACTACGTATTGCCCTCGACGCTGCTGCAGCGGCGCCCCGATGTGGCGCGTGCCGAGCGCTTGATGGCCGCCGCCAACGCCCGCGTCGGCGTGGCGCGGGCGGCGTGGTTTCCGGTGTTTTCGCTGAGCGCTGCGACGGGCTTCGAGTCCACCGCCGCGACAACGTGGCTCGCGGCGCCGAGCCGGCTGTGGTCGGTGGGTCCGCAGGGCGAGCTGCCGCTCATCGATTTCGGCTCGCGCGTCGCGGTGAACCGCCAGGCGCGCGCGGCCTTCGATGAGGCGCTCGCGGATTACCGCAAGACGACGCTGACCGCGTACCAGGAGGTCGAGGACAGCCTCGCGGCCCTGCACCACACCGCCGATGAGCTGGCGGCCGATGCAGCTGCGGCGAACTCCGCGGCCAGCTCGGCCCGGCATGCCGACGAGCGCTACGCGGCGGGAGTCGCGGACTACGTCGAGGTGACCACCACGCACACGGCGGCGCTGCAGGCCGAACGGGCCGTGATCAGCGCGCGCGTCACCGAGCTCACGGCGGCCGTCGCGCTGGTGCGCGCCTGCGGCGGGGGCTGGAGCCGCGGCGATGCCACGCTCGCGGCGCGAGCGCCGCGGAGCGTGCCGTGAGCGATCCGATGCTCCGGCGCACCTGCATGCGCGATGAGATCCGCACCGTGCTGGTCGCGCGCATCCTCGATGGCACCTATCCGG
>Ga0335081_10008588_pt1 | contig 16386 bp, 19 predicted proteins | sample Lox_Sample_35_FD_206713 | JGI IMG/M metagenome (GOLD analysis project Ga0335081, IMG submission 206713) | Soil microbial communities from Loxahatchee National Wildlife Refuge, Florida, United States - Lox_Sample_3.5 | ecosystem: Environmental > Terrestrial > Soil > Wetlands | place: USA... | reverse complement strand
CGCTCGCGCCGATGGTATAGGCGGAAACATTATTGCTGCCGTCATTGGCCACGTATGCGAATTTGCTCGAGGGGTCGACTGCTACGGCGCCCGGATTCGTGCCCGCAGCGATGCTGCCAAGGGAGCTTACCGAGCCCGACGTGGTGTTCAGGCTATACGCCGTAACCGTGTTGCTGGTGAAGTTGGTCACGTACACATAATGGTTGGTTGGATCGACGGCCGCCCAAACCGGCGCGGTTCCGGTTCCGATGATGGGCACCGGGCCATTATTGAAGGTCCCGTCAGGACTGATCACCAGCACATTCAGAATGTTGTTGACGGCATCCGGGATGAACACAAATTCCGAGCCGGCGACCGGGGTGGGACCCGGCGCCACGCCGTTGTTGCCATAACCTCCGCACCCAACCGCTCCGAATCCTGCCAGTACCGCACCCAGCAACACCAGAAACGAGGCCCCACTGCCTGCTGCTTTCATCTCTGAATCTCCTCCGCCCAAGCGAATCAAGAAACACGCAATCTCTAACCCGTAACAAACCCCGGAGTCGGCAAAAAGTTTCGCCTCCCCGGCCGTTCATAAGCTGAGAACCGCTTGCCATGATAGATGCATAAAAAGCTGGACCGGCTACCCCAGAAGGCACATCTTAAGGGCCAGGTATGCAAGCCCAGGTCAAGCTCGGACGGGTGTTTGGCATTCGCATTGGCCTGCATTACAGCTGGATCCTGATCGCTATCCTGATCGCGTTTTCTCTTTCCGATCTCTTTCATCGTACCAATCCGGAGTGGTCAGTTGCGGCCGTCTGGGGAACCGCGATCCTCACCGCCGTTCTATTTTTTGTCTGCATTCTGCTGCACGAACTCGGCCATTCACTAGTGGCGCAGCGCCGCGGTATTCGCGTGCCCTCGATCGTGCTCTTTGCGCTGGGCGGCATCTCGCAGATGGAGAAAGAAAGCCCGGACGCCAAAACCGAATTCTGGATGGCGCTGGCCGGGCCGGTGGTGAGCTTCGTCATCGGGCTTATCTGCGTGGGCGCGGCGAAAGCCTTTGGCTGGGCGGGTAACATGGCGCCGGCGCCATCTCCGGCGGTGGCTCTGCTGGGATGGCTCGGTTACGTCAATCTGGCTCTGGGCGCCTTTAACCTGATTCCCGCCTATCCGCTGGACGGAGGGCGCGTCTTTCGCGCCGCCGCCTGGTGGGTTACGCACAGCATCGAGCGCGCCACGCGCATCGCATCCGTGGTGGGCCAGATCTTCGGATTCCTCTTCATCCTGGACGGGCTCTGGGAGTACTTCGTCCAGAAAGAAGGCTTCGGCGCGCTGTGGATCGCCTTCATCGGCTGGTTTCTGCTCGATGCCGCGCGCTCCAGCCGCATACAGGTCGAAATCACGCACGCGCTCAGCGGAGTCAAGGTACGCGACGTGATGGAGCGCAACTGTGCTCTCATCGAGCCCACCACCAACCTGCAGACGCTGGTGGATGATTACGTGCTTCGCACCGGTCAGCGCTGTTTCATCGTGCAGAAGGACGGCCGCATGGAAGGCCTGATCACACCCGCTGACATCAGCCGGGTGGAGCGCCGCATGTGGCCGCTGACTACGGTGGAGCAGGCGATGCGGCCGCTGGCGCAGCTGCGCATCGTGTCGCCTGACGCGCCGGTCCTCGAGGCGCTGGAAACCATGGCGCGCGAGAACCTCAACCAGTTGCCGGTTGCCTCCGCTGGACACGTGGAGGGCGTGCTTTCGCGCGCTCACCTGCTGGAAATCCTGCGGGCGCGAAACGAGTTGAAGGTATAGAGCGCGTTCTTACGGCTTGGCCGAAGAAGAGCCGTAAGCCTTGCTGAAATATCCGAATGCCATCCCGAACACCCAGACCATGAATGCCGCTGCCGGGACCCCAGCCAGCACAAAGGTGGCGCGGTGAATCTCTCCTGTGACCAGCCGGTTAATGAACGCCATCACGAACCACAGCGGAACGAACAGCATGGCCCCAAGCGGGATCGCGAAGACTGCTGCGATCAAAGCTGCCATCAGGGTTGCGGCTTTGCGAGTCATGTGGGACAGATACTCCTGGCTGGGTAACTGGCCAGGCCTACTGGTTTTCTGATGCCCTGGCCCGCCACAGCGCCACCCCGAACACCACCACTAGAACCGCAGCGCTGGCGGGCAATCCCACCTGTTGCAGGAACAGATTGGGCTCAAAACCGGCCCGCGGATCCACCCTGCCGAGTCGCGCCTGGGCATAGAAAATCACGCTGCCGGCGAGCAGTGAGAGCGGTGCAGTCAGCGCCGCCGCCACCACCGCGAGCAACCCGCTGCGCGCTATCGAGCTTGCCCAATCCGTCTTCAGCACACCCCTAAGCTACAATACTTCTCGTGTCGCAGGCAGCCCAGGCTTTGACCAGACCGGCTTCCGAAGTGATCCGCCAGGCGCAGGTTTCGCAAGCGCCCAACGGCGTGTGCTTCGCCAGCCTCGGGCAGGTTGCGCTCTCGCCCGCGGACCTGGAGCGCACGGTTGCGGCCGTACCGCGCGCCATCGCCGCTGCCCTGGAGCGCACGGCCTACTACTTCGTACCGCTAACCATCAGCCAGGGAGACGATACCCTGGTCGCCGACCGCTACGACGTGGCCCTGAGCGACCAGGCCGTGTGCCATCGCAATTTCTCGGTCGGCGACTCCCAGTACGTATTCATTTCTACCCGTCTCACCGAGGACAAGTTTGCCGTCGCATTTGAGTTTTATATCAACGTCGGTCATGCCTTTGTGGAGCGGGCCGGCGTCGCCAAGTCGTTCGCGGACCTGGTCTGGCGTCAGGCGCAGGAAAAAGCCCGCGGCGAGACCTCGTTTGATGCCCACGAACTGCGCAAACTCTCCACCAGCAATGGCCCTGACGCCGAAAAGGCGCGCAACGATTATTTCTCCGCCACCTTCGCGGACGCCATCGCTATCTACCTGCTTACCCTCGCGCTCGACGTTGACTACTTCGAACTGCGCGAGCGCGAATACCCGCTGCTCGCCCCTGCCGCGCTCGCCGAGCGCCTGCGCGCCGTCGCCGAGTTGTTCCCGCCGAATCCGGGGTTTGAGTTTGCAATTTTTTATCGACGCAGACCGTAGCAGTACCGAGTTGCAAGATTCGGCGCTTCGAGCAAGGTACCCGTCCTGGCAGTCGGTACTTGGTACTCGGTACTCACCTGCGATAATCTTCGGCTCAGCATGATCGCCCACCTGCGCGGACGGCTGATCTCAAAACATCCCAACCAGGCCATCGTCGAGGCCGCCGGCGTCGGCTATGACGTGACCATCAGTATCCCTACGTTTACGGATCTCCCGGCCACGGGCAGCGATGTGGCGCTGTTCATTCATACCCACGTGCGCGAGGACGCCCTCGCCCTGTTCGGATTTCTGCGCGCCGAGGAAAAGCAGCTCTTCGAAAAGCTGCTCCAGGTGAGCGGCATCGGGCCAAAGCTGGCCGTCACCATTCTAAGCGGAATGCCGGCGCCGGAGATGGTGGCCGCCATTCGCGCGGGAGACATTGCGCGCCTCACCCGAATCCCCGGCATTGGCAAGAAAACTGCCGAGCGCATGGTGCTGGAATTGCGCGACAAGCTGGAAGCGTTCGGCGCAGCGCCCGTGGCAAAGCTCGGCACGCCGGTTGAGGAAGATGTGATTTCGGCGCTTGTGAACCTCGGCTACCAGCGCTCCGCCGCCGAGCGCGCCCTGGTCTCGGCTTCTGGAAACGGCCCGCCGGCCTCCTTCGATAACTTGTTCCGGGAAACACTCGCAGCGCTCTCCAAATGAAGATTGCAACGTTAGGCTCAGTGCTGTTAGCCGGCGCCGTATTTTCCGCTCTCGCGGCGCGCGCCCAAAACCCATCCATGCAACTCCGCCCGGCGCAGACAGCCGAAGTCCCCGCGTTTGAGCCCGCCATTGCCGCGCAAAAGTGCAGCAACTGGGCGTGGGCGGCGGCGCTTGAGACCGTGCTCCAGCTGCATGGAGTCAAGCTCGACCAGCATCAGCTGGTCACTAAGCTGCAGGGCGGCGAAGTTTGTGACGACGACTTCCGCAGGTTCGAAGACCTGCCACAGCTGGTGGAAGGTGAGTATGTCCTCGAAGACGGACGCAAGCTGCGGGTCGCAGCCTCCTACGTCTCCGGCGCGCCCACCAACATCGATGAGCTGATTGTCGCCATGCGCCAAGGCCGTCCGGCGATCCTTTTCTGGAAGGCGCACGCCTACCTGCTCTGCGGCCTGATTTACGACGAATACATTGGCGCCAATGGGCGGCGCATGTTCATAGTGCGCGAGATGAAGCTGCGTGACCCCTACTTCGCCGCGGGTGACAAGCAGTTCGTGAATTTTGTCAAAGGGTCGGATGATCCCGAGGACATCAACGGGTTCATGCAGGTTAAAGTCACGTCGGTGGAGCAGCAGGAGTGGAAAAGGTGATGGCGCAGACCGTTACTTCCCAATGCAGAAGCTGCTGAAAATCAGGTTCAGGATGTCATCCGTCGTGGTTGCGCCGGTAATGCCGTCGAGCGCGTGCAGGGCGGTGTAAAGATCGAGCAGCATCATTTCGTGGGGAATGTTCTGGTCAAGCGCGCGCCGGCCGGCATCGAGACCCGCGATCGCTTCTCGCACCAGCCCCTGGTGGCGCGCGTTGGTCAGGAAGCCGCTCTCGCGCTGCCCCACGGCATCTCCGCCCACGTGATGAAGAATCTGCCGCCGCAACGCTTCGACGCCCTCACCGGTAAGCGCTGATGTCCTCACAACACCATTCTTTTCCTGCCTCCTGCTCCCTTCTCCCTGCTTGCTGTACAGGTCCACCTTGTTCTCCACCACGATCCTGGGCCGCCCGCCGGCCACTTCCAGCAGGCGCGCGTCTTCCTCGGCTTGCGCCTGCGAGGCGTCTGTTACTACGAGGACCAGATCGGCATCGGCGAGCGCCTCGTAGGACTTCCTGATCCCGATGCTCTCCGCCTCGTCGCAAGCGGCGCGAATGCCCGCAGTATCCACCAGCTTGACCGGAATTCCGCCCAACGAGACGTTTTCGCTCACCAGGTCGCGCGTGGTGCCGGGCGTTGCCGTAACAATGGCGCGCTCGCGTTCGACCAGCCGGTTAAACAGACTCGACTTGCCCACGTTCGGCCGCCCCACGATGGCCAACGTCATTCCCTCATGAACCACCTTCCCGTAAGTAAATGACTCCGCAAGCGCAGCCAGCGGCTCGCGGACTTCGTCGATCCGCTGCCGGATCGTTTCCACGGCGGCCACGGGAACATCGTCTTCCGCGAAGTCTATGCCGGCCTCGAGCAGCGCGATCACCTCCACCAGCTTCTGCTTGATCGGGTGCAGCCGGTGCGACAGCGCGCCTTCGAGTTGCTGCGCCGCTACCTTGGCCTGATAGAGCGTTTGCGATTCGATCAGGTCGCGCACGGCCTCAGCCTGCGTAAGATCCAGGCGGCCGTTGAGAAAGGCGCGCATGGTGAACTCGCCCGGCTCCGCCAGCCGCGCTCCTGCCGCGATAGCCAGCTCCACCACATGCCGCAGTACAACGGGCGATCCGTGCGCGGAAATCTCGACGACATCGTCGGTCGTGTAGGAATGGGGTTTGGCGAAGAACGTCACCACGACTTCGTCGATGCGCACGCCGGTCGACGGCTCGATGAGCTCACCCAATATCGCGTGGCCGGGCCCAAACTCCTGTTTTAATCGCAACATGGGGCTGGCCATGGCCCTGGCTTCGGGACCAGCCAGCCTGACAACGCCAATGCCGCCACGTCCCGGGGGGGTAGCAATGGCCACGATCGTGTCATCGAGTTCCACAGGATGATTTTAGCTGTCTGCCGGCAGAAAACCTTTTGTCACGGCGTGGAATCGTAACCGCGCGAGACCCCAGTGTGTTTCCTCACCCCGTAGGACAGTTAACATCGTGATACGATAGACACGCTTGTCGACTCCGAAAGATCCTCCGTCTTCCGATGCTCGAGCCGCCGGCGGTAACGTGGCGAGGGCGTCCACCACGGCCGGGCTTCCGGTTGATACCTCGCTCGCCCCTGCCTTAGCCAGCATTCGCGCGCCGGTTCAGGCGCCCATCGTCAATCGCCGCGTCGTCTACATCAGCTTGCTTTCCATCGTGATCGCCGTGGGGGCCGGCCTGGTGGCGCAGGCGCTCACCCGCCTGATCGGACTCATCACCAACATCTCGTTTTACGGACGTTTCTCCACCGCCTTCAGTTCACCGGCGTACAACCACCTTGGACCCTGGGTGATCGCGGTGCCCGTGATCGGCGGAATTATCGTAGGAGCCATGGCCCGCTTCGGGTCGCAGGCCATTCGCGGGCACGGCATCCCCGAGGCCATGGAGCAGGTGCTGTTCGGACGCAGTCGCATTCCCCCGCGTGTAACGTTTCTCAAGCCACTCTCGGCTGCAATCGCCATCGGGACCGGCGGACCGTTCGGCGCCGAGGGGCCGATCATCGCAACCGGGGGAGCGCTGGGATCACTTATCGGGCAGTTGCTGACCACGACGGCCGACGAGCGCAAGACCTTGCTTGCGGCCGGCGCCGCTGCCGGCATGGCGGCAACCTTCGGCAGCCCAGTTTCCGCCGTGTTGCTGGCCGTCGAACTGCTGTTGTTTGAATACCGGCCGCGCTCGATTATTCCGGTTTCGCTGGCTTGCGCCACCGCGCAAGGGGTACGCCTGGCTTTCGTGGGCTCGGCGCCCATCTTCGCCATGCCCGAGGTTGTACACCCGCACGACTACGCGCTGGCGGTGTACATCGCGCTGGGAGCCATCGTGGGTGTGGCTTCGGTGTGGGCGACAAGAGCCGTGTACGCTGTCGAAGACGGATTTGAGAAGCTGCCCATTCACTGGATGTGGTGGCCGGCAATCGGCGCCGTTGCCGTCGGCGTGATCGGCTACTTCGCCCCGCACACCATGGGCGTCGGTTATGACAACATCGAGAACATTGTCGCCGGCAACATCGTAGGCCGCGCCCTCATCGTGCTGTTCCTATTGAAATTCGTCTCTTGGGCTATCTCGCTGGGCAGTGGAACGTCCGGGGGAACGCTGGCGCCTCTGTTCACCATCGGTGGCGGGCTGGGAGGAGTGCTGGGCGTAGCGGCACTGCATATGCTTCCCGGGCTGGGAATTGATCCGCGCGTGGCCGCACTGGTGGGGATGGCCGCCATGTTTGCCGGAGCCTCGCGCGCGCTGCTGGCGTCGGTTGTATTTGCCTTCGAAACCACGCGCCAGCCGCTCAGCCTTTTGCCGCTGCTCGGCGGCTGTACCGCCGCCTATCTGATTTCGGTTTTGATGATGCGTCATACCATCATGACCGAGAAGATCGCCCGCCGTGGCGCGCGGGTGCTGGCCGAGTACACGGTTGACTATCTCGACCAGGTGCTGGTTCGCGATGCTGCCGCCCGAAAAGTGGTTGCGCTCGCCGCCGACGATGCGCTCGCCAGCGTCCGCGCATGGTTCTCCTCACGCGCTCCCGGCACCGCCCACCAGGGATTCCCCGTCCACGATCGTAATGGTGATCTGGTTGGAGTGCTCACACGGCGCGACATCTTCAACACCGAGGAGCCCGAAAGCAGCCAGCTCTGGAGGATCATCAAGCGCCCGCCCGCCGTCGTCTTCGAAGACAATTCGCTGCGCGAAGCCGCAGACCACATGGTCGGCGAAGAAGTCGGACGGCTGCCGGTGGTCGCCAGAGACAATCCGCGCAAGGTAGTCGGATGGCTGACGCGCAGCGATCTGCTCACCGCGCACCGCCAGAGGCTGGAAGACAGGTCGCGCGCCGAACGCGCGCTGCAGATCCGCACCGTCCGCCTTGATCGCGGTCCTGCGGCCACCGCCTGACCTGGCGTATTCGGCTTCCTCTCAAAGACCTCCCGGCAGCATCAAAAAACGCCGAAATCTCATCTAATCAGGTAATGGGATGAAAGGATGGGGGCCATGAAAGGGAAAACAGTAGCGACGCTCGCAACGGCCCTGCTGCTTGGCCTGCTGGCGCTGCCCGCGATGGCAGACCGGCCATCGCAGACCGGGCCGGGATCGTTAAATTACGTTGAGGGTCAGGTAACAGTCGGAACTCAACAGCTCAGTTCCAAGTCCGTGGGTTCGGCCGAGCTGCAGGTGGGACAAGCTCTCACAACGCAGACCGGGAAGGCGGAAATTCTGCTCACGCCTGGTGTGTATCTCCGAGTGGGCGACAACAGCTCGGTAAAGATGATCTCGCCGAGTCTTACCAACACTGAAGTCGAAGTCCAGCGGGGCGAAGCGCAGTTGGAAGTAGACCAGATTTTTCCGCAGAACGATTTGCGGGTTCTGGAAGACGGCACAACCACCCGCCTGCAGAAAAAAGGCATTTACGATTTCAATGCCGATCAGCGTACGGTGCGTGTCCTCGATGGGCAGGCATTCCTTACGGAAGGCGACAACGGCATTAAGATCAAGGGCGGACACGAAGTTGCGCTCGATGGCTCGCCGCTGAAGTCAGTAAAGTTCGATAAGAAGAACTTCCAAGCGGACAACGAACTCTACCGCTGGAGCAGTCTGCGCTCGGAGTACCTGGCGGAAGCTAGCGTCGAGACCGGCCGCACATATGTTGTTAACGGCGGGTATGGGCCAGGCTGGTGGGGCGCAGGGTGGTATTGGAACCCCTGGTTTGGCGCCTACACTTTCTTGCCGGCGGATGGGATTCTGTATAGCCCATTTGGCTGGGGTTTCTACTCGCCGCTCTGGGCGTATCGCGTTCCGTTTTACAACGGAGGCTCCTACCGCCACTTCGGCCCGGGCTGGACTCCCGCGCACCGTGGCTGGGCAGCTGAAGGACGGCCTTCGGGGGCGATCACAACCCACAACGGGTTCCACGGCGGTGAAACCCATGCCGGCGGATTTGGCAGTGGCGGGTTCGGGGGCTTCGGACACGCCCGGTAAGATCTATTTTGTCCGCGGCTTGGAGTTCCTGGGCAGCACGACCACGCTGCGACCGGGGCCCTCGCCGCGGCTTTCGGTCTTCAGCTCAGGATGATCGCGCAGGGCCAGGTGTACGATGCGGCGCTCGCGCGCGGTCATGGGAGCAAACTCGTAGGGAACGCCATTTTTCAGCACCTTCTCGGCTGCTACATTGGCGGCAAGGCGGAGTTCTTCCAGGCGCATCGCGCGGTGATTCATGCAATCGAAGACAACTTTGTCGTGATCTTCCGATTCCAGCCGCAACGCCTTCTGGGTGATGTGTTCGAAAGCGCGCAGCAGCTCGGCGCCGCGTCCGAGCAAGAGCGGGCCATCTGGACCCGAAAATGCGACCATGATCTGGGGGCGCTCCCAATCGCGGTCTTCGACCGGGGGATCAACCATGATGCGATACTTCAGGAGAAAGCCGCCAGCGCTGAGAAGCTCGCGCAGCAACTGATCAATCTTCTTCGCGGCAGCGACTTTGTCTTCCAGGGGCATCATCAGATTATACGGACTTGGAGCTGGCTCTTGGCTGTTGGCTCTTAGCCGTTGGCCGGACTTCTATCGGTCCAGCGAAGAGCCAAGAGCATAAGAGCGGCCCGGTCACGTCCTCTGCTGCTTCTTACGCGCCTGCTTGGCCATGTGCTCGCGCAGCTCGCGGCCGAACTTGGTCTGGTTTACGATCATCTGTTGCACGATTCCGATCACGTTTCCCAGCACCCAGTACACGCAGAGCCCCGCGGAAAGCGACCAACTGATCACTCCCAGAAAGACCGGCATGGTGAACGACATCATCTTCTGCTGCACCGGGTCCATGCCGCCGGCGGGTGTCATCCTCTGCAGCAGGAACATGCTCAGAATGATCCCGATCGGCAGGATGTGGTACGGGTCGGGCGACGCCAGATCTCTCATCCAGAGGTAAGGCGCGTGCCGCAGCTCAATCACCACGCCCAGCATGCGGTAGAAGGCGAACAGGAACGGCATCTGCAACAGCATGGGCACGCAGCCGCCCACGGGATTGGCGCCCTCCTTTTTGTAGAGCGCTGAAATCTCCGGGTTCATCTGCTGCCGACGCGGGTCGGTAAGCTTGAACTTCTTGTACTTCTCCTGGATGGCTTTGATCTGGGGGGCGATTTTGGCCATTTTGAGCGACGACTTCATGCTCGACCACTTCAGGGGAAACATGGCCACGTTGATGATCAGGGTCACGATGACAATTGCCCATCCCCAGTTCGCGACCCAGCGATCGTGCGTCCACTTCAGCCAGAGGAACAGCGGCTTGGCGATGAATCCCAGGTATTCGCCGAAGTCCACAAGGCCTTCGAGGTTGGGACCTTCCGCCGAGGCGCGCGCCGCCGGCGCGAGGCGTCCGAGTTCATCCGGAGCCAGCGAAGCATGCACCGCCTTAAGCACGTCCAGAGTCTTGGGCCCGACAAAAATGCGCTCCTCGGTCACGCCGCTGGCGTTGCCCACAGCCGCGCCCAGCACAGGGACTTTGTCGGTCTTGGTCGGATCGGGCTTCTGCTGGTCTTTCGGAATCTCCAGCGTCTGATGCAGGGTTACCATCGCCGCGTCTTGCGGCGCGTTAGGAAGGAACACGGCCGCGAAGTACTGGTCCGCCACTCCCGCCCAATGGAAGGGGCCGCGCAGGGTGTTGCCGCCGCTCACTTTCTTGCCCGCGATCCGTTCGACCTTGTCGCCCGACTGGTAATCGATGGTCGTCGCGGCAAACGAAGCAAGGGTTACCTGGTCGCCGAAACCCGCCGGCCACCCCGGATAGGCCTGCACCACGCTGCCGTTCACAAACACGGAAGTCTGCGCTTTGACCACATAGCTTTCGTCGAAGCTGAAACTCTTGCGGGCGACGGTTGCGCCATCGGAATACTCAAAGGTGACTGAAACTGGACTACGCTGTTCTCCGGTGGCGCTGGCCACAAAGAGCGCGTCGTTGAGCCTTTTGCGCAGGCCCTCGTCATAGGTGAGAAGCGAAAGCGGATAACCGACCTTCGCGGCCGCCTGCGCACTGACCAGTTCCAGTGGATTCCCTTTGTCGTCGTGATATTTCTTCAAAATCCACGACGTCACCTGCGCGCCGCGGTTGGTGAATGTGATCTTGTACAGATCGTTCTCCACGACGGTGTCGCTCTCGGCGGATGCCATCTTGCCGGCCGCCGCGGGCGCCGCAACGAGCGGCTTAGCCTCAGCCGAAGCCGCGGGACTTACTACCGCCGGCGGCTGCGCGGCTGGGGCGGGAGAGGAAGATTGCTGCTTGGTGTACCGGCTGATCAACGGCTGCATCGCAAGCAGGATGAGCATGGTCAGCGCGAAGGCAAGCAGCATCCGCTTCTCGCTGCCGGGTTCGTGCTGGGGATTCTGTAAGTCGTTCAACTTGTGGACTCTTTCAAGGTTACGTGGGCTGTCTGCGTCTCATTCCCCGCCGGGCACGGCGCCTGACAAGCAACCACTGCATCCAAGCCGCCCTTAGCGAAGGGATGGCAGCGCGCCAGCCGCCATGCCGCCTTCAACCCTCCCCATAGAAAGCCGTAACGCTCCACCGCCTCCATGGCGTACTCGGAGCAACTGGGAACGTAGCGACACGCAGGTCCCAGCAGCGGGGAGATAAGCCACTTGTAGACGCGCAGCAAAACCAGGGTAAGTCGTTTCATTCTGCTCTTGAAATCGGGGATGACGCGTGGATTTTCTCAAAGGCCCGCGCGAGTTCTTCCTCCAGTGAGGCGAAACCGGCGGCGAGCGCGGACTTCTTGGGATGAATCACCACATCCACTCCGTTACCAAGCGCGACCAGATTGAGGCGTGCAGCTTCGCGCAGCCGCCGCCGAATACGATTGCGTTCCACGGCCTTGCCCAGCGCTCGCGTAATCGTGAATCCCACACGCGCCGGACCACCGTCAGAGCGCAGGAAGAATACGGTCATGTGCGCGGAAAAAAGACGCCGCCCGCTGCGGTAAACCCTGTCGAAATCGGCGTGTTTGCGCAGCCGGTCCGCCCGCGAAAACCGCGCCCCAGCCCTCCTTGCGGCGGACACACGACCTGCTTCGGGAGGCGCCATGGCGGCACTCACTATTCGCGGAAGCCCGGCTTCACGGAAACGCGCTTTCGTCCCTTGGCGCGGCGCCGCGAGAGCACCTTCCTCCCGCCCTGGGTTCTCATACGGACACGGAACCCGTGCGTTTTCGAGCGGCGGCGGCGGTTGGGTTGGAACGTGCGCTTGGGCATGAACGATGGCGCTCCTGATCAAAAGTCATCCAAATAGCAAACTGAAAGTATAAATGACCCTTTCATTGGCGGCAAACGCATGCCGCAATCAGAACCAACCATCTGGTGATGTGCCGCGAAAGGCACAAGCCGCACACTGTCCCGATTCCTGCGGTAACCATGGCCGGAATTCCAACGTCAATCCAACCTTCCCTGACATCCAATCTCGAATGATCTGGAAACCCCTGCTCCGCCTTTCGACGTGCGCCATGCTGCTTGCAATCGCGGGTTGCAGCACCATGTCGAACAGCACGCAAACCATCTCCGGTTCCGGCTCGCCGCCGATGTTGAAACTCGCGGCATTTGTGAGCGGGCTGGCATCTCCGATCGGCCTGGAAGCGCCCAACGACGGCTCAGGAAGGCTTTTCGTCGTCCAGCAGGGCGGACAGCTCCGTATCATCCAGAATGGGGCGCTGGCCGCGACACCGTTCCTCGACGTCAGCTCCAAGAGCACGTTTGTGTCGGGCGGTGAACTGGGACTGCTCGGCCTCGCCTTTCATCCCAGCTTCAGCACGAATCGGCGCTTTTTCGTCTATTACACGCAGAGCGTGAACGGACAAATCCAGTCCGTGTTCTCCGAGTACGCGGCCTCCACCGCGAACTCCAACCTGGCCGATCCTTCCAGCGAGCGCGTTTTGCTGGTGGTTAATCAGCCTTTCGATAACCATAATGGCGGACAGATGGCTTTTGGCCCCGACGGCTTCCTCTACATGGGCCTGGGAGACGGTGGCAGCGAGGGCGACCCTCAGGGCAACGGACAGAACACTCAGACGCTGCTGGGCAAGATCCTGCGCATTGACATTAACAGCGCTTTCGCGCCCGGCAAGCAATACGCAATTCCGCCCGATAACCCGTTCGTCTCCGGCGGCGGCCTGCCCGAGATCTGGGCCTACGGCCTGCGTAACCCGTGGCGGTTCTCATTCGATCGCGGAACCGGCAAGCTGTTCGCCGGCGACGTCGGCCAGGACAGCTACGAAGAAGTAGACATCATCACCAAGGGCGGCAACTTCGGCTGGAACAAGATGGAAGCTTCCCACTGTTATCCGCCGGGAAGCGCCTGCAACATGGCCGGACTCATCCTGCCGATCATGGAATACGCCCACGATGCCGCCGGAGGCCAGGCGATTATCGGCGGCTTCGTTTATCACGGCTCCGCCATTTCCGGGCTGGTAGGGGATTACGTCTTCGGCGACCTCTCCAGCGGGCACGTCTGGGCAGGAGTCCAGGACATGAACGGCAACTGGAGCCAGACGCTCGTGCTCACCCACAGCCTCACCGTCAGTTCGTTGGGCCAGGACGCCTCCGGGGAGCTGTACCTGGTTGATTACGGCAACGGTGCGGTGCTGAGGATACAAGCCGGACCCTGAATCGGACTTCCCCGTCACATTATCCCTTCGTAGGTCATGGCCTTGCGATACCTAGTCAAGCCATTCCGCCTGCGATAAATAGCGCTCTACAGCCACTTCCAAGGAGACAAGTGTATGTGGACCGCACCCGATCAGATCAGCAACCCGCAAGCGGCGCATCGCGAAAAAGCCTCGCCTGCCGGCAGCGGAGAAACCGCATACATCGGTAAGTCATTGCTGATCAAGGGTGAGGTCAGCGGCTCGGAGCCCCTCCACATTGAAGGCCGTATCGAAGGCTCTGTCATCCTGCCTGGCGGCCACGTCAGCATCGGGCGCGAAGGTGTGGTTGCGGCGAGCGTTCAGGCCGGCGAAATCATCGTGCGCGGCACGCTGCAAGGGAACGTCAAAGCCAGCGATCACGTCGAGATTCACCGCGGTGGAATCCTCATCGGCCAGGTCATCACCCAGCGCATCAGCGTGGAGGACGGTGCCGAGATGCAGGGAAGCATTGAGATGTCGCGGCCCGATCCCAAGGCGCATCTGGAAAACAGCCACGGTCACGGCTCGCGATCGGATATGGGACACCACCCGGCCGAAGAACACGCCCTGACCACGCGCTGATGTCGGTCGAGGCCGTAGTCTGAGGGCTACTAGGCGTCGCCCTGGGCGCGTAACACCTGCCGGAACTCCGCGAGGTATTCGCCTTCCACCGCATTCGCGGCAAGAAACTCTACCCCGTAAAGGTTATTGCCCGCCCGATTGCGGACAACCCCCTTCAGAGTGAAACAGTAGTTGGTAAACTCGATTTCCGCCTCGTCGCCGATCGCCAGTCGGGTATCGGCATACACCGCAAGACCGCCTTCATTCACCTGCGAGCCGCGGGTATTCATCAGGCTGGCCTCGGGCCCTTTTCCGATCTTGACGCGCACCGGCGCGCTGGAACGATAGCGATGCCAGCGGCGGGCGGGGAGTGCTGCACCCTGCATGCGGCGATAGTAGTCCCCTGCGCCGGCAGAGGGGAATTACGGAAGTGTAACCAGATCGCGGCGGGGGGCCATGGGGTATCCAGTTAGCCTATTTACCCGAGCGCAGCTTCCACAGGATCTGCCGCAGCATGCCGAGCCAGACCTCCGCGTCAGGGGCCTGCACAGGCAGGCGGCGGATAAGGCGCCGCAATTTTTCCTGGAAGGAAGCTGAGCTGCGCGGGCCGACATATCCGCTGGCGCGCAACGCCTCAAACAGCAGCGCGGTGATTCTTTCCACTTCGCCGGCGGTGGCAAGCCGCGGCGCCCGCGCCATCGCCGTGGTTTTCGTTTCGCGCGCGAGTTCGTACAGGCAAACCGCCACTGCCTGGCCGAGGTTCATCGAGCCGTGTTCTTCACGCGTGGGAATGCGCATCAGCCACTGACAGTAGCTGAGGTCGCGGTTCGAGAGGCCGCGCTTTTCCGAACCGAACAGAAGCGCGACGCGGCGGGTTGCGAGTTGCTTGCGGATCAGCCGTCCCCCATATTCCAGCCGGTGCAGAGGGTGGCGCAGCTCGCGACCCTGGATCGCTGTGGTTCCGACCACAAGGGCGCAATCCGCCACGGCATCGGTAAGAGTGCGATGTTCTTCCGCGCGTGCCAGCACCCCCGCGGCGCCGACGGCGGAACGCGCCTCGTGAAAGGCGACCGGGTACGGATTCACCAATCGCAGGTGACGGAATCCGAAATTACTCATGGCGCGGGCGGCCGCACCGATGTTGAGAGGGTTGCGCGCCGCCACCAGGACCACGCGCAAGTTCTCGTGTTCAGACCCTTCAGTCAAGCGCGGGACAAGTACAACCAGCAGGCTCGCACTTCATCGCACGGACCTTCACCTTCGCCACAACCTTCAGGCATGTCTACTTATGGAGGCGGCGGGAGATCGAAGACCAGTTAGGCTGCTCTCTGCTGTTGCGCTCTCACCTTCGCCCAGCGAGCCCGTTGCGCCGCTGCTATGCGCTGGCGCCCGGCCCGGCTGATGCGGCGCGCCGGCTTTGAGGCCGTGGCCTGCTTCTGCTTCGCCCAACGCGCGCGCTGAGCGGCGGCTATTCTCGCCCGCGCTGCAGCCGACATAGTCCTGCGGGTCCGCCCCTTTGCGCGGCCTGCAAGGCTGCGCCCGGTTGAATTAACGGCGGCCAGCGCCGCGATTGCCTGGTCGATGGAATCCCGCTCCGCTCGAAGCTCTATAAGAATCGCATTGATGTCCATTCAGTATGTCTCCTCGGGCGGCTATCCTAACAGGCCACGAAGAAAAGTAGCAAAAGGTATTTGGTCTAAGAGGGATTTTCTTACTGCGCCAGGTAGGGAAGAAAGTAAATGCAGACTTACTTCTGCTTGATGACTAATTCTCCGTTTTCCACGCGCAGGTCGGTCACAAAGTCCGGCAGCTTCAGGCGGTCGCGCTGTTCCAGCATCTTCTTCTGCAGGGCATCGTTCACCAGCGACACCGGCACACTGAGGTCTCCCACTTTGAACTCGGTTGGATCGAACGTGGCATACCCGTCCTTCGCGCCCAGATGTCCTGCGATCGTGACATAGGTCTTTCTTCCCCCCACCTCAGCCACGAATTGGCCTCGAACAATGTCGCCCTCAAAGCTGACGATCGGTTCGCCCAGGCTGCCGGGATCAAGTGAATCCAGGACGGTCGCCGGATTGGGCGTCTCTGGCGCCGGGGTGCCGGAACTGGCGGGTTGAGCCGAGGCCGTGGGCGGCGCCGCCGTTTTCTGGCTCTGGGCGATGGCAGCGCCAATTTCTTCGGCGGTGAGGCGCACTTCCGACCCACGGCC